>Ga0326597_10004428_pt1 | contig 19778 bp, 19 predicted proteins | sample RVTome_12_FD_203789 | JGI IMG/M metagenome (GOLD analysis project Ga0326597, IMG submission 203789) | Soil microbial communities from uranium-contaminated site in the Upper Colorado River Basin, Wyoming, United States - RVT100D185 | ecosystem: Environmental > Terrestrial > Soil > Contaminated >...
GTTTCATGTCCCTGGCACCATTGGGAATTCGACCTGGCGACGGGTGTGTGTACACACTCTCCGCTGGCTCGTGTTCGGCGGTACCCAGCGGAGATTCGTGCTGGAGCGGTGTGGGCGGACTTTGGGGCGTGAGGATGCAGCAACGTAAGGGAAGAGAAACGAGCAAGGAATGGAACGTAGTACGGCATGGTTCCTTGACATTAGGAACTGGTGCCGTTTCCAAGAAAGCCGGCTACCTTACCTCCCCCCGGATGTGTGACAGAATCAGCGGGCAGGCGTAGTCCATAGTAGGTATGATCCGCAGGATCATCAAACAATGCCAAATAGGTGTCATAGACCAGCCCAGGGCAACGCCCTGGGAACAGGTGACGCCTTGGCGTGTAAGCCCTGAAAGGGTGGAATCATGCTATGCCGCCCTTTCAGGGCTCGCGCTGAGTCGGGCCATCGATCCCAGGGCGTTGCCCTGGGCTGTTGTAGTGTGCCCTTTCAGGGCAGAGAGAATACGCAGCGCATCGGGCTAAGCGACGTGCCCGCACCTGGAGATCGTCAATCGACTTCGAAACCTCTATCTCAGTCGCCGAAAGTGTCACGCACCCAGAAAGAGCCTCCCCGGCCCCTGCTTAACAAGGAGGGGGGCATGAGGCCGAAAGACGCGCGCATGATGGCAAACGACCTTTGCGGAACTGGTACCAGGCATGCTCATTAAAATCTGCGGGATCACCAATAATGAGGACGCTCACTTCGCCCTCGAGGCCGGTGCCGACTGGATTGGCATCAATCTCATGGCGGGACCGAGGCGGATCGAGCTGGCCACGGCGCGGCGCATCGCGGACTCGTTGGATCAACCCGAACGCGCCGTCGCCTTGATCGAAATCAGCGGAGCGCGGCCAAACGAAGCCGCGATCCATGCACTTAGCGCGAGCGGTGTACGACGTTTTCAAATCTACGGAAAGGTAACGCCTACTGCGCTCGAACCATTCGCGGCATCGGGATCGGCGACCATCGTCGTGCAACACTTCACGGATGCCACGTCGCTCGATAGCACGGATCGCCTCCTGGCCACTTGCGCCGCGCACAAACCGGACCACGTCTTACTGGATACGCCCTCGCCGGATCAGCTTGGGGGTACGGGTATTCCAGCGAATTGGGCGTTGATGGGTCAGGCGCGTACTGACGGCCGCTTCGACCATTGGCCGCCGATCATCTTAGCCGGCGGATTAAACGCGGATAACGTGGCCGCCGCCATCCACGCGGTACGCCCTGCGGGCGTTGATGTCAGTTCGGGAGTTGAAACGCTCCCCGGCGAGAAGAATCACGCGAAAATCGAACGGTTTATCGCTGGAGTGCGAACGAGCGCTTTATGAAATGTTCGTGTCCGTCGTTTCCCCGGCGAACAGGTGAATCGCCGCGTCGGGGATTTTGCGGATTTTCTGGTAGGTCCAGGGGCGTTCGATGCTCAGGAACGCCATGGATCCGGCGAGCCCGGTAAGAAGAAGCATGGTCAGCATGATGACCGGCATGACCACGACTCTTCGCAAGAAGATGGAGCGGCGATCCTGGGTGGTGACGATTTCGTCGATCGCTTCAAGCATGGGAAGACCCAGGGCCCTGGCGACCTGGCCGGAACTTCGAAATACGCTGTCAAAGACCTCGGCGAGCATGACAAACAAAGCGCCGGCGGCAATGCCCGCGAACAGCGCGAAGAGCACAACCGTCATCGCTTTTGGAGACACGGGAATGGAATTACCACGTGCGGGCTGCCCTTCCGAAAATTGTAGCAGGCGCCCCTGCTCGATGGCTTTGATGGCCGGTTCAATGCTGGCGAGCGTAGACAGCAGTCGCCCGTGTCGCTGGCGCGATTGGGCTACCCTTCCCATGATGTCTGCGAATTCCTCTTGCTTTTGGAACACCTCACGCTTCGCGGCGCTCAGCTCGTTGATCGAAATGTCGTTGGATTCGACGCCGATCTCGACATCCTTCATTTTGGACTTTTGGGCCGCGATCTGAACCATTAACCGCGCGCGTTCGCCCTGAACGGGATCGAACGAGTTTTTCATGGCCATCGTCGCGTTCAGAGCCAGCGCATCAATTGGAATATTGGCAACGACGGCGTGGCTATCGCTCTCGCGCTGGGCCGCAAGAATCTCGGCGACTTCTTCACGTCTCGTCAGAATACGCTGGATATCCGGGTGCTGCTCCGTCATACCGCGCGTAGCGCGCAGCTCGGCGATCTGCCGATCAAATGATTGCAGTTCCGCGGCGAGCTTTAGGGCTTGCGGGCTGAGAAACTCCGTTTCCTCGATCTGGGCGCCTTGCGACGCGGCCACATCCTCGATGGGCGTGGCGGGCGCCGTTGCGGCGAGCATCTGCTGTAAGGCCGATAGCTCCGCTTGATATTCCCGACTGCGCAGTTTCAACTCCCGCCGCTCCATTTCCAACTGCGAAAGTTTCAGCGCTATGGCCCCTGGGTTGATTGGATCAACGTGCGGGTTTTCCAGTCGAAGCTTGGTTTCCTGTCTTCGCGCCGCGTTTACTTCCTCGAGCGCTTCTTGAGCCTCATGGGTGAAATACTCTCGCTGGCCGGTCAGAAAATCGTAGATCCAAGCCATCGTACGTCGGATATACGTACGTTTGACCTCATCGACCAGCGCTCGTCCGATCGTCGGGTCGGGGCCGGTGTACGTTACTTTGATGACGTCGATTTGTTCACTCGGCGACGTCGTCGTGACACCGATCGTTCCGGTAAGCGAGCGTGCCACCGAAGATCTTTGCCGCATGGAATTCGGAGTCAACTCACCTTCCTCAGTCCGCTCGTAATCATTCGTAAGCCCGAGATTATCGATGACTTCTTCCATGCATTCCTGTGAGGTCAAATCCCGAACCATAGTGTTCCTAAAATACTTGTAGGAAGAAGCCCCATTCGATAAGGGCAGATTCATCATGACCGGGTCGTCGGTGCGCTCGAACGACGTGGTGGCGCGGTAAGAGCGAGGAAGGTACAAACTTCCGATGAACGCTGAGCACGCCACAATACTAAACGGAATGAAAAACGCCCATCGATGAAGTGAAAGAATGCGCAGCGCATCGTGAACCAACTTGCGAATCTCAGCGAAGGGTCGATCATCCTCGGCCACGCTGTCGCCGCGGCCAAGCATACCCCCACTCTTGGATCGATGGTGACCGGAAATATATGGTTCTTTGGACACAAACTAATCCTAATGCTTCAACCCTAAGCCGCTCGGTTTCCAAACCGGGAGCGAAGCCCGCGCGCAGGGGACACACTTCTGGTTCTCTTTTCGGACGCCACCGCGCGCCCCTTGAGAGGAAAGGACGCTGACCGTTGCACCGACGACTCCATCCCGTATGGGTGATCGAATTGGACATTACCGGACGCACGACCGCCGCATGGTCATCAAGAACATTATCGTAAGGGCGGAATTAACTTGAGACGGGTGGGTGTATTTCAATGTGCGGACCAACCCGTGGGGTCCGGTACACGGACGCAGGTGCTTCTCTGCTCATTCACTTCCTTCGTAGGTGTCAGAATTCTGTCATAATATGCACGATATTGCTCAGTCATCCTATCCGACGACAATGATTCCGCCCGTAAGCGAGATGCCGCCGACATCCGTAACCGGTTCAGTGGGTCGCGCATCAGTGCCGTGATGGCGTCCGCGATGTGCGCCGGATTGAGCCTTTCGACCACTCGACCCTCCACGTGGTCGCGAACGGTCATCGCATGATCGCCCACGTCCGTCGTCACCACGGGCAACCCCGACGCCATCGCTTCAAGGACGGCATTGCTCATGCTTTCCGATGCGCTGGGGCAGACATACACGTCCATAGCGCCGAACAAAGCGGCGACATCTTCCCGTTGACGGACGAAGAGAATGATGCGTTCGTTTCCGGTGTCCCTCGCTTGACGCTGTAGATCCGAGTGCAGCGGGCCGTCGCCCACGATGAGCAGCCTGAGTTTGGGATGCCGTCCGGCCGTGAGCCGCATTGATTCGATGAGGTCGCGGTGGCGCTTGACGGTCGTCAGTGACCCCACTGATCCCACGACAAACGCATCGTCATCCAGATTCAGTTCGCGTCGAATACTCCGCCGCATCTCGTCCGTCGCCGGCTTATACCGAAGAAGATCGACGCCGCCTGGAATCACATCGACCCGATCGATCGGCACGCCGCCCTGCTCGAGCAGTTGCCGACAACCGCAAAACGAATTCGTTGAAAACCGACCGCCCAAGGTCCGCGCCGCTTTGATCAAAAAGCGCTGCTTAGCGCTGAACCCGACCTCAGATTCCAACCCATGAAAAGCCAAAACAACTTTTAGACCGGGCGTTAAGCACCCAGCCACCAACGCGTCCGCCCAGCATCCGGTATTGCGAGCATGGATCAACTCGGCGCGCGTCCGCCAAGCGACCCGCGCAAGCGAGAATCCGAGAAACCTGCCCGGTCGTACCGCACCCAACGGGATGCAGGCCACGTGATCAGGTAAGCTGGAACACAGCGCCCCTGGGGCACGAAGTGTCACAACGGCATGGCGCACGCGGCTTGGGTTCATCGCTCGGAGCAAGGATACAAGGGTACGCTCCGTACCTCCACCTTCAAGCGTATGAACGACGTGCAACACGGCCGACGACCTGTCGCAATCAACACCAACCCACTGTTGCCTATGTTGTGTCATCACGTTGATCGCATCTCTTAACAATAAGGGCTAGAGATTCCTCTTGCCGTACAGGGGACGACCGCTAACCCGAATACCCAAACGGTGCGGATTGGGCCTGCCAATCATACGGCTCAGACGCATTCGCTCCGCACGTCACGGGAACATCGTCGAGTTGGTTTTCGGGATTGAGCAGCTCAAGATCATCTTCGGCGCACATGAAAACCACTTCACGCACCGTCGTTCGATAGAGACAGAGTGGCAGCACCAGAGTCCACCAATAGGACTCACAATAGAACCGTTCCGTCCCCAAACCGGCGATCGTATAGGTCACCAACGACGTCAACATGCCATAGGCGATCAACTTTGTTTCCACTGGAAAGTGGGTCCGATCGGCGAGGCGGTAGGATCGCCATAGATACCCAACACTCCCCATGACCATGGCCAAAAAAACCAGTCCGCCATGGACCCCAAGTTCGGATACACAAACGATCAGCGTATTATGAGATGAACGGCCGTAATACTTAGGATCGTAGTGTCCAATCACGTTAGGAAAGTTTCCGGGGCCGACCCCCAGAGGGTGGTCCGCCACGAGCTGCATCGATAATCCCCAAATCTCTTTACGGTTGACCGTGGCCATATCTGACTCAAGTGTGTCACTGTTCGTAAGCGTGTTCATGCGTGCCCAGAAGTAATTATCGGTGAGGCCGAAGGCCATCACCGCGCCCACCACAAGTAAGACGCGAAGTCGAAAACGCTTCGGGCGTGGGGCCGCGATCAGCGCAACGACCGCCCCACAAAACATGCCGATGAACGCGGACCTCGTTCGGCAGAGCACAATGGCGTTGATCGACATGGCACCGCTCAACGCTGCCAACAAGCGCCATCGCCATTGCTTGGCGATCACAAACGCGACCCCGATCAGCGGTAACATGGCGGCGAGGTGGGCGCCGGTTCCTGAAGTCGTTGCAAAGTCGGACCCGCCGATGAGCTCCAAGCGACCTTGGAAATAGGCGGAGGGATCGGCCGTGTACGCATCATAACCAACGTACAGACTCCCGATGACCAAGCACCAAAGAACCATCCAAAGGTTCTTTCGGGTGGTGGCCATCCTTCCGAGGATGAAGACGAACACCAACATCTTCCAGAGCTTTTCAAACGCATACGACGAACTCTTGTTGTATCCGTATCCCGTAAGGAGATTGATCGCCGCGAGCAATACCACCAACGCCAAACCGACCTCCCAAAGCGAGACGCTCGAAACGAGCTTGGGAACGTGCTTGCGCCCGGTGACCAGGCCGGCTACCGTAAAAACGATAGCAAAAAAGGAGAATCGCATGCCCAGGTCCGCCAGCGGAATCCCCCACCAGGTGCCCACCGGATGGGTCTGATAGGCCAGCAGGTAATTGAGCACGCCCCAGATCGGATTAACCAGCGCCATGAAACAGGCAACCCAGAACAGGGCGAAATAGAGGATGGTTTTTAGGGGCCACATGAGTGTTTAGCGTCGACCGTCGTCCTACCTGTTCCGCAAGAAGGCTGTCATCGTCAGTTCGCGCTGCCTGGGCGACGGACGGTTACGCCGTTGGGCCAATTTTGGGACGCGGGGTCGAATATGCCGGGCAATGACGCCGGCCAATCGACTTTTACCATCCTCCGTAAAGTGACAATAATCCGTCATAAAGGTGTTGTTGCCTATAAGCATAGCGTCAACATCAATGACGTGGACGCGATCCAACCTATCGGCAAAGGACCGTGTGATTTCGTTGGCTTCGTCGACGGCATCCGGCCATTGCTTTTGAAGATCAAAGCGATAGTCGTAATCCCGGTTGAACACTTGCGTACACAAGAAGACATCAATGCCGCGGTCTTGACAGATGGACACGAGCGTCCGCAGGTTTTGACGGAACGGATCCAGCCCCTGGAACGGACGGGCGTTGTAGTGCTGGATGTCCTTGGTGATCGTGATCCCTATCCCGGGTGTGCCCACCTTGCGCTCGAACAACGCTCTGAAGCCGACGAACGCGGCTGAGCGATCAAGGAACGAAGGTAAATAATCCCACATCAGAGGATCATCCTTCTCAAACCGCTTCCGCAGGTGGGTGTAGTCCGGCGAGAAATCTTCGGCGAAGGAAAAAACGACGTCGTTAATGGCGTGGTACACTACGATCGCATCCGGCTCGAGTGGTAGGCAGCGCGTAATGAAATTGATCAACGACTCCAGAGTCGTCCAACATTGGTTGCCGGCGTTAATCACTTCCAGTTTGAGGCCCTCTGCCGCAAAATCATCGCTCAACGCTTGCTCCAAGTAGGCTGGATAGCCGTTCCATGTTGTCGAGCCGCCCAAACAGAAAACGCGGTACGTATGGGGCGCCTTCGTGGCCGCGAACGCCTCGCCGCGAAAACCAAGCTCATTCACGTCGGGGTGATCGGGGTTGGGCACATACGGAAGATACGGATAGTCCCCGCGTTGCAGGGGCCAGGAATCACCCAATCGCCATGAACGACGCTGGCTATAGACTCTATTCAGTTCCTCTACGGAAACATACGTCCATGCATCGACGGCCCGGGCAACCACCTCGGCCAGCCCCAGGCCAGCACCCATTATCAGGGCGGCAAAAAGCGCGCATTTCCAACGTGGTAGGCGCTCCATCCGTATGTTCGGTGCCATTAACCGCTCCCTTTTGATGATGCGCGCAGTCGCGCGCTTGCTTATCGGTAGTCCCTGGGCCTCAATTGTGTTATTCCCGGACGCAACGAAGGTACCACGGGGCATCGGGAATGGACGATCACGGGTTCTCGCGGTAGGCTCTTGGTGTTGCGTGTCGTCGTCATTAGTGCTCCATGACGGGTGATTTAGGGATTTGGCTGCATCAAACCGCGACCGTGAGGGGTGGATGGACAAGGAGCACGTATACTCCGAAAAAGCCGCTACTTGGCGGGCGCGGTTCGGATAAACCAATGATTGGCGTACGACAGAGCGCCCGTGCTCTGACGCCGGTGCCCCATCCTTGCGTAGCGAGGGTGGGGGACGGATGCGTTGTCCGCAGGCTCGCGCCAGCGGCTCTGCCTGAAAGCGGATGGATTGAATGACGATTCCGGAATCGTATCTATTCCCCACCCTTCGTAGGGTCTGCCGTGCGGACCGAATCTGTAGGGTGGGCACTGCCCACCAATCGCAGGCTCGCGCCAGCGGCTCTGACTGTTAGCCGGTTGCCTATCGAATCAGGTGCGTCGGAGCCCTAAAACTGAATCGCCACATGGGCAGATTTCATGTTTATTCGATTGCTGTTGATTCTAACGATCGTCCCACTTACTGAGTTGGTGCTCCTCTTGCGCCTGGCGGAAGAATTCAGTTGGCAGAGCACGCTGGCGCTGGTGGTTCTGACGGGGGTGCTGGGTGCTTGGTTGGCGCGCCGTCAGGGAATTCGAACTTTCGCGCGGATCCAAAACGAACTCGAACGTGGAACGCTGCCCGCTGATGCCCTCATCGACGCCGCCCTCATTCTGGTAGCCGGGCTGGTGCTGGTGACGCCGGGTATCTTGACGGACCTCTTAGGATTCGCACTGCTGGTCCCGCCGATTCGCCGATGGCTCATGCGCCGGGTTGCTAAGGCGTGTAAGAAATACACCGTCGTTATCCGAAATGGCTCGAGCGAGGACTTCGTCGACGTGGAAGGCACAGGGTCCACGGTTGACCAACCACCCCACGATCGCTTCATCGAAATGTAAGCGACAAAGGCATCACTCAATGCAAAGCAAGAAATGGATTGTACTGGCGGCGGTATTTGGTCTGACGGGCGTAGCGGCCGGGGCGCTGGGTGCGCACGCGCTCCAAGATCGACTTGATCCGAAAGAACTCGCCTCTTACGACGTGGCCGTTCGATATCAAATGTACCACGCTCTGGCGCTGCTCGCGGTCGCCTGGTTATCGAGCGAGACCTCATCCCGCCTGACGAACGCTTCCGGATGGTGCTTCGCCTCGGGCGTCGTTTGCTTCTCGGGCAGCATCTACGGTTTGATCTTTCTGTCTTGGCGCTGGCTGGGACCGATCACGCCATTGGGTGGCCTGTTGTTCATGACCGGATGGTTGCTGCTGGGGATTGTTGGCATGACCGGACGCAAGAACACTCGCACCGATGGCGCTTGACCCTATCCCAACTTACCCCCACGATGCACTTTCGATGTTGGGTGATCGCCCCCGGCGTCGCAGCACTAGGCCAAAAATAAAATGGTTCGACGATCGCTCAGGGAAGTAGCACTATGACCACCTCGCTCGACGAAACGGCCGTACGCCACGTGGCGCACTTGGCGCGGCTGACCGTATCCGACGCCGAGGTTGCGCGCTTCTCGCAACAGTTGTCTGTCATTCTGCAATACTTCGAACAGCTCGAAGGGCTCGACACCACCAACGTCGAGCCGACCGCCCATCCGCTGGGTATTACCGATGTCCTACGCGACGATGTGGTTTGCAATCCCCTATCAACCGACGCGGCGCTGCGCAACGCCCCGCAACATCAAGATCAACTTTTCCAAGTCCCGAAAGTCTTGGACCAGGATAACGCATGAGCGCTGGTGCCGGAAATACGGCGTTCGACATGGCGTGGTCGGTGGCGCGGGGTGAGTGCTCGGCGGAGGAAGTGGTACGTCGGCATCTGGATGGATTGGCAGAATCACCGGACGCCCTCAACAGCATTTTATGGTACGACGTCGAACATGCGCTGTCATCCGCTCGAAGAGTTGACGCCGCCCAGGCGCGCGGCGAGACTCTCGGTCCGCTGGCCGGGGTTCCCATCGTTTTGAAAGATAACATCTGCACCAACTTCGGCCCGACGACGTGCGGATCGAAGATGCTCGAAGCGTTTCGCTCACAGTATAACGCGCATGTCGTACAGCAATTGGAAGACGCCGGGGCCGTCATCATCGGCAAGACCAACCTGGATGAATTCGCCATGGGCAGCAGCACGGAACATAGCGCCTGGGGTGTGACACTTAATCCGTGGGATACCGACCGTGTGGCCGGCGGATCGTCGGGCGGGTCGGCCGTTGCGGTCGCAGCACGAAAGGCCCCCGTTGCGCTGGGCAGTGACACCGGCGGGTCCATTCGTCAACCGGCGTCATTTTGCGGAGTGGTCGGATTGAAGCCGACTTATGGGCGCGTCTCGCGTTATGGGTTGGTTGCGTTTGGGAGCAGCCTCGATCAAATCGGTCCTCTGGCAAACGATGTTCGTGACACGGCCTTGGTACTCGGTGCGATATCAGGACATGACGATCGTGATTCCACCAGCGCCGACGCCCCCGTTCCCGATTACATCGCCGCCCTGGAAAAATCGCTCAGCGGCGTTCGCATTGGGATGGCCGCGCAGTACTTCGCCGATGGTTTGGATGCGGAGGTCCGATCCGCCGTAGAGGCTGCAGTTGGTCTGATGGAACGCCAAGGGGCGAAGATTGTGGAAATCGATCTGCCCCACACGCCCTACGCCATCGCGTCCTACTACATCATCGCCGCGGCCGAAGCTTCGAGCAATCTCGCACGATTCGACGGTGTTCATTACGGCTATCGAACACCACAACCTAAAGATATAATCGATTTATACGCCTCGTCGCGCGGCGAAGGATTCGGTGCGGAGGTCAAACGGCGCATCATGTTGGGCACCTACGCATTGTCCAGCGGCTACTACGACGCCTATTATCTCAAGGCGCTCAAAACGCGAACTCTGATCAAGAAAGACTTCGACGATGCCTTCTGCCATGTTGACGTCATTGCTTCGCCGGTATCGCCAACGACGGCCTTTCGCATCGGCGGAAAGAACGAGGATCCCCTTTCCATGTATCTCGGCGATGTTTATACGATCTCCGCCAATCTGGCCGGGATCTGCGCCGTCAGTGTCCCCTGCGGCTTCGACGCCGAAGGGTTGCCGATCGGATTGCAACTGATGGGACCGGCCTTCGGCGAAGCAGCGATCTTGGCGGCCGCTCACCAATACCAGCTTGGCACGGATTTTCACCAGCGCACTCCCCCCTGCGTATCCACCGGCTAACGATCTACCATGACCCATTCGACCGTCAGTTCACTGCTTCGCTGCTCGCAGGCGTATTGCCTGCAGATTTGCGAGAAGCAAACCTTGGAATACGGCATCGCCTACTATTGCGAGCGATACGCCGACGTGCCGGAAGCCAACCAGTTCCGCGAGGTGGTCTTGGATGATCCCGCGAACCTCGCGCAGGCCTTTGAGGAGTCTCAGGCGTGGTTCGGGTCGAAAGGGCTGACTTGCCATCGTTGGGCGCCCGTCGGCGGAGCGGCCGACGATCTGCTCACGGCGTTTCTGGCCGAACGAGGATTCTCGCGTCAAGAATACACCGCCATGTCCTTGGCACAATGGGTACATCTGGATGCGCCACAAGCGGTTCGCGTTCTCCCCGCCCGGGCGATGCGCGGCGCGTTTCGGGATCTGGTCGGCGCCAATCCGCAACTCACTGCGCGAACGCCATCGGGCTCATTTGTCGAGTCATACGAAGAGCGCCTCGACGACCCCCAACTGGACATGTTCGTGGCGATGATCGATCAACAACCCGCCGGTCGTTGCGGACTCTATCAGGTGGGCGACATCGCGCGGGTTATGGACCTCGTTGTGCGGTCGGATTACGAAAACCGTGGTGTCGAAAACGCCTTAACGGCACATGCCCTGGCTTATGCGAAGCGGATTGGCATGCGCAACATCTGTCTGCAGATTGACACGCACGACGCTCAGCGGACTTGGTTTGAGCACGCCGGTTTTATCGAAAATGGTCAACTCGTTGAGTTTCATCGCGAGCGTGCCGGAATCCCGACATGATCATCAAAGCCCGCTATATCGTACCGATCGACGGACCGGTGATCGAGAATGGCGCGGTTTCCTTCGAAAACGAACGGGTCACAGGCGTTGGCCCAAGCCATAGGCGGACGGAAAGGACATCGGTCGATTACGGCGATGCGGTGATCTGTCCCGGATTCGTCAACGCCCACACGCACCTGGAGCTATCGTTGCTGGCCGGAAAAGTTCCACCGGGTCCGGACTTCATCGATTGGTTACACCGATTGCTCGCCGCCCGACGAAACGAACTGACCACCGAACAAGTGACGGCGGCCGCGATGCGGACCGGCATCGAACAATCCCTGGCCGCGGGCACGACCTGCGTTGGTGACATAACTACGGCACCCGAGCGCACGCGCCCGATCCTTGCCGAATCGCCGCTCAGTGGCATATCTTATGGTGAAGTCATCGCCATCGGGAACTTAAGGGGCCGGCTCACCGAACGTCTCGAGGCCTGCATGTCCTTACCATTCGACTCCCAGCGCCTGCGCGCGGGGATTTCGCCTCACGCGCCCTATACCGTCGAGCCGCATGCCCTCCGCGCCTGCGCGCAACGAGCGCAACAATTCAACATGCCGCTGTGTATACATCTATTGGAATCCGACGACGAAAGACAGTTCACCCGACAAGCCGGTGGGCGATTCGCGCAATTCCTTCGGGATATCGGCGTCTGGGATGATGCCGTTCCCATGTCAGATTGCGAACCGGTCGAACTGGCGCTTCGAACCGGCGTACTGGGGCCCTCCACCGTGATCGCCCATGCCAATTACGTGACAGCTTCGGATATGCAAGGCATCGCCCGAAGCGGCGCGACCGTAGCCTACTGCCCGCGCACCCACCACGCCTTTGGTCACCCCCCGCACCGCGTTCGTGCCCTGCTTGGGCTGGGCATTAACGTGTGCCTGGGCACCGACAGCCTGGCCTCAAACCCGACGCTTTCCATCCTCGACGAAATGCGATTCGTGCGACACCACGATCGGGACCTCTCCTCCGATCAGATTCTCCGCATGGGCACCATCAACGGAGCGCGGGGGCTGGGTCTGACCGACGAGACAGGCTCGATTACTCTCGGAAAGCGGGCGGACCTGGTTGTCGTTCCCCTCGAAACGGCCGCTGGCGCACCGGATTGGGAATCGATTCTCGAGACCTCCGCGCAACCCCTGGCGGTCTATGGTGGGGGCGAGATGGTACTGCCGTCGCAGCAAGTTCGCCGCCAATAGGACTTAATCTATTGCCATAAAATAGATTATGACCGATTTACGTCAAGATTACCTCGCGTCGTCCCGGCGGTGTTTGTTCGTGCCTTGCAACCGCACGTTGAGCGATGGCTCCGGTTCACTGGGATCGAGGCCACCCCGCGGTGTACCGACCTGATCCCCAGTTCGCGGAGATGTCACAGAGGCGGTTCGGAGACACCGTAATGGTAGAATGCACAAAGAGTTACACGTACTTTGTGAAAAGAATCATTTAATTTCCAGACGGTTCGTATACAGCCTCGAGCCCGCGCAGTACGATTCCCGCTGGTGATGATTGGCGCTGCGTGGGGGCGATCGTTTCGCCTTCCAAGACGCGGTTTCTCGTTTGACCTGGAACGGACGGAACAGTGGCGATTCTGGCCTCGATTGAACCCTTTGCCGCGATCGGCGTGACGATTCTTGTCGTGATGGTCATTACAGGGGGCATGCTTGTGGCGGCCCATGCGATAGGTCCGCGACGGCACGGTCCCGTCAAAGACAGCCCCTACGAATCCGGCATGCCGACGATCATGGACACGCAGCGCCGTTTCAACGTGCGCTTCTACGTGGTGGCCGTTCTTTTTCTGCTTTTCGATGTTGAAGTTGTATTCCTCTGGCCATGGGCGCAGGTATTTCATAAGGCGGCCACTACGAGTACGTCCTACACGCTTGAAAGCGGCGCGGTCGCCGGTAGCGGGTTTCTACTCGTCGGCATGGGAATCTTCTTCGCGTTGCTGTTATTCGGTTTGCTTTACGAGTGGAAGCGGGGCGCGTTTGAGTGGGATTAGTTTATGAGTGCTCCGGCGTTTCAATCCAGCAAAGAAGACTTCCTAGCCACCAAACTGAGCGCGCTGGTGAACCTGATTCGCAAAAACGGGGTGAACTGGTCGCGCAAGAACTCGCTCTGGCCCATGCCGTTTGCGACGGCGTGTTGCGGTATTGAGTTGATGGCCACGGGCGCCAGCCGCTACGACATCGCACGTTTCGGCGCCGAGGCGATGCGTTTCACGCCACGGCAGTGCGACCTGTTGATCGTCGCCGGTCGCGTGACCATTAAGATGCTACCCGTACTCCAGAGAATCTATCTGCAGATGGCGGAGCCTAAGTGGGTCATCAGCATGGGAGCATGTGCCAGCACCGGTGGGGTATTCGATACTTACGCGGTGGTTCAGGGTATCGATCAATATATGCCGGTGGATGTCTACGTTCCCGGCTGTCCGCCGCGCCCGGAAACCTTGTTGGAGGGCGTAATGGCGATCCAGAGAATCGTTGAGAAGGAGGGGGTCAAGGGCCACGGTGTGCGAAAGCGTGGTTTGGGTATGACCGTTCAACCCACGGTGCAAGTACAACTGGACGTCGGAGGGAAGAGCTAAGTTGTCAGCCGACGTTCAACCCGTGCTGGATGCTCTAGCCGGCCGATTCTCGGGCACTGACTTCACGGTCGGACCGTTGATGGCCAGGGATCGCAAGGAAGATGAACAAACCTGCATCCGCGTGGCGCCGAATCAACTGATTGATGTCATGCGTTTCCTTTATGAAGATGATCGCTGCCGATTTGAGCAGCTCAGTGATCTCACTTGCGTTGACTACCTGAACTTTCCTAACGCGCGTGACCGTTTCGGCGTGACTTATAGCTTGCTCTCGGTGCGCTTGGGGCATCGGCTGTGGGTCAAATGTTATACCAACGATCCGAATCCCGAAGTGCCTTCAGTTACAGACATCTGGTGGGGTGCGGATTGGTTGGAACGCGAGGTGTATGACCTGTTCGGCGTGAAGTTTACGGGCCATCCCGACCTCCGACGGATCGTGACGTGGGAGGGATTCAAGGCGCATCCCCTGCGCAAGGATTACCCGCTCCAGGGTCGTGGCGAACGAGAAGATTTTAAGGTCGTCGCGCGCGAAGATGCGTAGCAGCCCGTTGGAGAAATTGTGGCGCGGGCGTCCAGCCCGTGTTGTCACCGGCTGGAAGCCGGTACAACACCTGGTTGAAAGTTTTTTCTACGTCTTGTTAAACGATGATTGATGGCAAGGATTTGATGACGGGCGCAACGAGCACAACACCCGACATTGCACCGCATGTGGGTCCGGCGACGTACGTCCAGGAAGAGCCGGGCAGTGACGTTTGGGTTCTCAACCTCGGTCCGCAGCACCCGGCCACGCACACCACCCTGCGCCATGTGCTCGAGCTGGACGGTGAACGGATTATCAGTTGCACGATCCACATCGGTTACTTGCACAGTGGATTCGAGAAACTCGGCGAACATCTGAACTACAATCAGTATGTCGTCGTCACCGACCGCATGAACTACGTCTCCCCGATGGCAAACAACATTGCGTGGCATCACGCGTGCGAAAAACTGTTCGGCATCGAGCTCACGCCGCGTTGCAAAGCCATTCGTACGATTATCGCCGAGTTGGCACGCATTCAAGACCACTTGTTGTGCGTCGGGGCGGCGGGGATTGATCTGGGCGCCTTAACGGCGTTCATGTATCCGTTCAACGTGCGCGAGGGTATCAACGACCTGTTCGAAGACATTTGCGGCGCGCGATTCACGACGAGCTATACGCGCGTCGGCGGTTTGATGCAGGACATCACGCCGAATTGGCCGGCGGACGTAAAACGGTTCTGCACGGAGCGACTCCCCAAGGCGATCGAGGATCTTGAAACGCTGCTCAATCGTAATCGCATCTTCATAGAACGCACAAAAGGCGTGGGGCAATTAAGCTGCGATGATGCCATTCGATGGTCACTTACCGGTCCGATGGCTCGGGCGTGCGGCGTACGGCGCGATCTGCGCAAGGACGAACCCTATTTATGCTATGCGGACGATTGGGACGGACAGGGCGCCGCCGCCGTTGAATTCAAGGTGCCGATTGCCACCGGCGGGGATTGCTACGCACGGTATCTGGTGCGGCTCGCTGAGATCCGCGAATCCGTCAAAATCGTGATGCAACTGGTGGATCACATTCCCAGCGGTCCGACAGATGTGCTTCCCAGCGACAAGCAGACGTTGCCCAACAAGAACGAAGTCTATTTCAGCATCGAGGGGCTAATCCATCACTTTGAGCAGATCATGACCAACCGTGGTCATCGACCACCCGTGGGCGAGGCCTATGGCGCGAACGAAACGGCCAACGGCGAACTGGGATTCCACTTGGTCAGCGACGGCGGGAACAGTGCCTATCGGGCGCGATGTCGTCCCCCGAGTTTTATCAACTATCAATGCTTCCCGCAGCTCATTGTGGGCCATCAGATTAGTGATGTCATGGCGGTGCTGGGCAGTTTTAACATCATTGCGGCCGAGCTGGATCGGTAATAGGTTGTCGATGGCTCTATAACGAAGTCGAAACGAATGGCTTGGAAAACAATAAATCGTAACCAACCGGCCATCGACGAAGGCGCCGCGCCGGAGTTGAGCGAAGCGGTGCGCGAGAAAATTCGCTCGTTCTTCGGGCGCTATGAATCCAAGCGTGCGGCGCTGCTCCCCGCGTTGCACATCGTTCAGGATGCCATCGGGCACGTTTCATGGTCGGCGATGAAGGAGATCGCGGAAATCCTGGAGATTCACCCCTCGAACGTGATCGATACGATTTCCTTCTACACCCATTTCTGGACGCACGCAAAAGGCAAGAAAGTCATAACCGTCTGTCGGAGTTTATCGTGCGAGGTAATGGGTGGGGCGGAGGTTCTGGATCAACTCAAGGAACACCTGGGGATCGAAGAACACGAAACGACTTCGGACGGAGCTTACAGCTTGGTCACCGAGGAATGTCTGGCCGGTTGTGACCACGCGCCGTGTTTGCTGATCAACGAGAAAATGCACAAGTGCGTACCTGCGGAAGAAGTGAGCAAAATACTCGCTGACGAGAATAACGATCGCATTGTGTTTGAGCGAAGCGACTTGTTCGATGCCCCGGTGAGCGCGGAGGCGACGGAATCGGCAAATGGTGCGGGCGGGCAAAATGAGTGATGGTCAAAGTCTCGAATTTGGACTCACCACATGCGGTGGCAGACCGCCCGGAACGCCCAACGTGTGTTTCGCGGCGCGAGGTATTCTTGTCCGGGTTGCTTGTCCTGATTGCGTTTCTGACTTTGAATCAAGCTCGGCTCTGGAATCCGCAGAGGACGATTACGATCCAAGAGAATGTGCAAGTGGCCGAGGCCCAGGCGTGGTGGGTTGGTCGGCTGGATCTTCCCGAGCGAAAATGGGACACGGCGCTGAAGGACGGGCGGGTCTACAGCTACTTCCCGCCGATGTTCACGCTGCTGTCCGCGGCCATCGTGGGGTTCTGCCCCGACGGCGTGCCGCACGTCGCATTGGTCATACTGGTCGTGCTGGTTCCGCTGCTGGGTTACATGCTGTTCTACCAAGCAACCGGATCGGCACGATGGGGTATGGTGTTGGCCGTAGGGTTCATGGCGGGAAGCTCTGTATGGCCGGAGTTGGACCTCACGTTGGTCACTGCCAAGCCGTACCATGTCAACCACACGCTGGCCACGATTGGTTTGTTGATCATTCTCATCGACTACTTCGGCCCCCGTCGGGTTTGGTTGGCAGGGATCGGGCTCTTCATCGCCGCTACGTCGCGACAACTCACGGTCATGTTCGCTATTCCGATTCTATACATGGCATGGACCCATGCTCCACGCACTCAGCGTTGGCGGCGTTTAGGGATAGCAGCTTGTTTCGGCGCAGCGGTTGTGGTTGTGTCTCTGGGGCTCAACGCGATCAAGTTTGGTCATCCGCTGGTAACCGGGTATCAACTCAATCACCAAGGACGGGACGACATTTTTGCGCGAGAGGCGCGGGCGCACGGCATTTTGTCTCCGCACTGGGTGCCTCGAAATCTCTACTACACCAACGTCGGCTTGCCTCAGATTCATCAAATACTAGACGCGGGCGAGGCGAAGACGATCCTTCGACCGAACAACATGGGCACGGGCATCTGGTGGATGACGCCGCTGCTCTTATGGTTTTGGGTCGATCTTCGTCGTATTGTTCAGCGGCGAGAATCGCTTCCGATCCTGCTTGGCGTGCTCGCGGTGTTTGGACTGTTGATGTTCTGGCATGCGACCGGCGCCGACCAGCGCGGTTACAATCGATACTCATTGGATTACCTCCCCGCGCTGTTGGTATTGATTGCTCCGCACGCCATCGTGGGTTGGCGACGCTGGGTGACGCTGGCAATGATCGCGTGGAGTTTAATTTATTTCCACGTGCTGTTGCCCATGCCCCACGTAAGAATTTGGTAACGCAGAAGGTAAGACCGTAATGGCCTCGTTTGAACCGGTATTGACGCGCAACATCGGGGTTGACCAATCCACCGCGCTGAAGGTGTACGAATCGCGCGGCGGGTACCAAGCCGTGCGCCAAGCGCTGCAAATGACGCCCGAGGAGGTCGTCGAGGAGGTCAAGATGGCCAATCTTCGCGGGCGCGGCGGAGCCGGTTTCCCCGCCGGCGTGAAGTGGGGTTTCCTCCCCAAAGACCGGACGACGACCCTGCTGTGCGTCAACGCGGACGAATCGGAGCCGCCGACCTTCTGCAATCGCGTGCTGATGGAACATGATCCGCATCAACTGATTGAAGGCACCATCATCGCGGCCTACGCAACGCAGTCGCAAATCGCATACGTCTATATGCGTGTGGAGTTTCATGAACAGTTCCATATTCTTCAGAAGGCGATCGACGAAGCTTACGCCTCCGGCTACCTGGGGAAGAATGTTTTTGGGAGCGGTTACTCACTCGAATGTTATATTCATCGCGGCGCGGGGGCGTACGTTTGCGGTGAGGAGACCGGTCTGATCGAGTCGCTTGAGGGCAAACGTGGTTGGCCTCGGATCAAACCGCCCTTCCCCGCGATCGAAGGTTTGTTCCGCCGCCCCACGGTGGTCAACAACGTCGAAACCCTATCCTGTGTGCCGCATATTATTGAGCGCGGCGCGGATTGGTTCACGGGCATCGGTCCGCCGCACAGCGCGGGTCCGAAGCTCTTTTGTGTAAGCGGTCCGGTGAATCGACCCGGCTGTTATGAATCGGCGATGGACATTACGATACGCGACCTTATCGAGCGCGATGATATGGGCGGCGGAATGCGGTCGGGCAAGACGGTGCAGGCCGTCTTTCCGGGCGGCCTTTCGATGGGCGTCTTAACGCCGGACGAATTGCACATGAAAATGGACTTCGACGATCCGCGTAACTTCGGCCTGCTGGGGCTGGGAACGGCCGCCGCGGTGGTTGTGGATCAAGACATGGATATGCGGAAGGTGCTGAGCAACGTGGCACGTTTCTACGGAACGGAATCGTGCGGGCAGTGTACGCAATGTCGCGAGGGAACGTCGTGGATGCATAAGATCGCGACACGCATTGCGGCCGGCGCCGGTCGGATTGAAGATTTGGATATTCTGGCACAAACCGCCCGAAACATGGGCATGATGCCGGGGCTAAGCATTTGCGGTTTGCCGGATGGGGCTACGTTCCCCATCGAAACGATCGTCAAGAAGTTCCGAAGTGAATTGGAAGAGGCCATCAAAGCTCAACCGCCCGGAAGATGTGAATCGGTGTTGAGCGTGCTGAACTAGTGGGCTCTCCCGTCCGAGGCGTCCGCCTGAAGTAGATAAGGGAGCGGTTTCTGCGGGAAAGCAATACCGCTTCCTTTACGGGCACGGTTCGGCTAACGACTGCTTAAATACGTTGTCAAAGAAACCCAAGAGTCAATGCCCAAGATCATCATCGACAATCAAGAGATAGAGTGCCGCGAGGGCGTTTCGGTCTTGCAGGCCGCGATCGACGCCGGTTGGGACGTGCCGCATTATTGCTACCACCCCAGCCTTAGCGTGGTGGCTTCGTGTAGACTGTGCCTGATGGAAATGAAAATGCCCCATCCCAAAACGCAAGGAATGGGGTGGGCGCCGAAGTTGATTCCCTCTTGTCAGACACCGGTTCGTGAGGGCATGGAAGTTCGCTTCAACTCCGAGGTGGTTAAGAAGAATCAAGCAACCTGCATGGAATTCTTCTTGTTGA
>Ga0326597_10004429_pt1 | contig 19773 bp, 18 predicted proteins | sample RVTome_12_FD_203789 | JGI IMG/M metagenome (GOLD analysis project Ga0326597, IMG submission 203789) | Soil microbial communities from uranium-contaminated site in the Upper Colorado River Basin, Wyoming, United States - RVT100D185 | ecosystem: Environmental > Terrestrial > Soil > Contaminated >...
CCTCTCCCCTCGATTCGGTGCCAGACAAGGAATCACAGCCGATTCCACCCGCGCAAGCCAAAATGCGATAACCGACTCTGCCGATTCACAAACTCCCCGGACGGACACTTAGGTCTACCGGTTCAAACAAACTTTTCGGCACCACCCCGTTACGACCGCCGGTGAGCGTATGCGCGACAAAAATATCTGGTTCCTTGACTCGGCCGGGGTAGACAACGAACGGGTCAATTGATGCCCCCGGGTTAAGATCGCACGTCTTGTTCTCCGGAAATCCTGCCTCAAACCACATCTTGCCGTGACTGTTTTTCGGCACTGAGATTATCTTGCCAATACCCCTATGAAGAACATTCACGGCAACATCATTGCCTGAGTTTTCAACGGTTATTTCAATATCGGCAAGGCCACCGGGGCTCAATTCGCCGCCAATTTTCGCAGCAACCGGCGCAAGCCATGCACGCTGACTTCGCTTGAATTGATCTTGGGCGGTACACCAAGCCAGATAAGCTAACCCCGCTGCCGCAAGAGTAGCCAATGCAGCTAGCACAGAAGCGAACGATGAGGCGCGTTTACTGGAAACATTTTTCCAGACCATTTGACCTGCTCCCCTGCGGTCCCTCGTTCATAATGAGAGTCCCGGTTCTTCATACTGCCTCCGCGGCCTCGATGGTAGCGGGCGACCGGCGGAGCTGGTCGGGATGGCGAGACAGCGCGTACCGGCCAGACCCTCTCCCAACATCTTGTGTCTGTCCGCACCGCCCGATTGTCGCATAATGTTGGATTATGTTATGAAAAAATTCCTTGACTTCTGAAAAGCCGGACACGTCACCGCAGTTACGTAAAATAGGTCAATATTCCTGCCCATTGTTTCACGTGAAACATTGGGCAGCATCGCTGACACAAGATGCGGTAGGGCCGCCGGCGCCCCGCCCCGGGCCGGCAAGGAATGCGCTTGACGCGGGGACAGAAAATCGGATATTATTCCTAGAATGGCGAAGGTGGGCCGATGGCCCGGCCCCTGCCTCCCGAACACAGCACACTACCAACCGCTCCGGAGCCGGAGATAGGAACCGTCATGGCCCGGCTCTGCCCGGGCCATCCGGATTTTTCCTGTCTTGCCGCGCTGGGAAACGAAACAACGCTGGATGCCCCGCGCCAGGGCGGGGCATGACGGCGTGAGCGAAAAGCCTTCCCCCCGCCCCGTCAGGCGAACACGTCGGGGAACTTGCCGCGCACCTCGGCGGCCAGTTCGGGCGAGGTCATGGCCACCTTGGGGAAATCCTTGATGTGCTCGTACGGGATGCAGGCGTTGATCACCACGCGGCTGTTGTAGAGGTTCTGGTCGAACACCATGGTGTCCAGCCGAGACGACCAGCAGTGGGTGAGCACGTTGAAGTCCTTCTGCGGATCGGACCGCGTGCCCATGGCCCAGATCACGTCGTGGATGTCGGTGGGGTCAATGTCGTCGTCCACCACGACGATGTAGCGGCCGCAATAGCCCACCGGGTTCACCTGCGAGGCGACGATGCCGACCTGGTTGGCGTGGCCGAAATAGCGCTGCTTGATGGCGATGGAGACGAAGGTCCGCCCGGAGCCGGCCTGGTGCACCCAGACCCCCTTGACGTCCGGCACGCCGGCCCCCTCGAGGCTGTCGATCAGCGCCGCCGAGCGGATGAAGCAGCGCTCGAACAGGTGCGAATGCGGCGGCTTCTGGCTCGCCGCGCAGGTCAGGATGGGGTCGTTGCGGTAATAGACGCGTTTCACGTGGATGACCGGCTCCTCCTGCGCGTCGCCGGCGTAATAGCCCGTCCATTCGCCGAACGGCCCTTCCAGGGCCTTCTCGGTGGGCGAGATCTCGCCTTCGAGCACGATCTCGGAGCGGGCGGGAAACGGCAGGCCGGTCAGCTCGCCCTCCACCACGTCGACGGGCCGGCCGCACAGCCCGCCGGCCCAGTCGTACTCGGCCACCTTGTCGGAGAGCGTGTAGCGCGCCGCCATGTAGGTGGCGGGATCGATGCCGACGATGATGGCGACGGGACACGGCTTGCCGGCGGCGAAGTACTTGTCGCGGTAGATGCGCCCCTGCTTGCCGTTGGAGATGTAGGACGCGCAGCGCTTGCCGTCGATCACCATCACCCGGTAGGTGCCGACGTTGACGCGGCCCGTATCGGGGTCGCGGATCACCACGCCGCAGGCGGTGCCGATATAGCGCCCGCCGTCGAGCTCGTGGTGGATCGGCACCGGAAACTTGAGCACGTCGACGTCGCCGTCGCGGTCAATGTTCTCCGTCACCGGGCCGCTGTTGACCACGCGCGGCGGGATCGGCGCGTGGCTGCGCATCTTGGTGCGGTAGGCGTTGAGCATCTCCATGCGGTTGTGGGTCTCGCCGGTCTCCATGCCGAGCGACAGGGCGAGACGGAACGGCGAGCCGAGCATGCCGTAGATGGTGCGGAAGCCCTTGGGGTAGCCGGGAATGTTGTCGAACATGAGCGCCGGCGACTTGTCCACCTTCTCGCGGTACAGCACCTCGCACACCGCGCCCATCTCCTTGTTCCAGTGAGCGCCGCCGACCGTCTTCAGCTCGCCGGCGGCCTCGCATTCGGCAAGAAAATCGCGCAGGTCCGTCTGCACCATGCGGTTCATGTCCACGACTCTGTCTCCTTCACGTGACGATGTTTGCGGATGGCCGCCTGCCTCCGCCGAGAATATCTCAACCCCGCAGATGACCCCAGCGCCGCCACGCCTCCTCGCGCGCCTCCGGGGTCGGCGCGTTGACCTTGAAGTAGCGGTCCTTCCAGTGGAAGGGGCGGCAGGCGTTGATGATGGCGCGGCTGTTGGTCAGGTCGCCGGCCTTGCGGCGCTCCGGCGGGATGGTGGGGTCGAGGGCGGACGACCAGGCGTTGTGGATGATGTCGATCGCGGTGGCCGGGTCGCAGCGGGTGCAGACGGCCCAGATCACCTCGTCCAGGTTGGACACGTCCACGTCGTCGTCGACCACCACGACGAAACGGCCGAGATAGGCGCCGGCATGGCACATGGCGGCGATGTGGCCGGCCTGGGTGGCATGGCCGGGATAGCGCTGCTTGATGGCGACGGCGAGGAACAGCCGCGCCCCGCCCACCTCGTGGGCCCACACCTCGGTCACGTCGGGCACGCCGGCGCGGGCGATATTCTCCTTCAGCACCGCCGAGCGGCTGATGGCGCGGTAGCGCGCGTATTCGTAGGGCATGCGGATATGCGCCGCGCCGAGGATAATGGGATCGTTGCGATGATAGATGGCCGCGATGTCGACCACCGGCTCCGCCTCCATGGCACCGCCCTGGTACCCCAGCCATTCGCCGAACGGCCCCTCGCGCTGCACGTTGCCGGGAGCGATGAATCCCTCGATGACGATCTCGGCGTCGGCCGGAAACGGCAGCCCGGTATGCTTTCCGCGCACGCATTTCAGCGCCTCTCCGCGGTAGGCGCCGATCATGTCGAACTCGCACACGCCCTCGGGCGCCTCTGTGGAGGCATGCAGGAACGAGATGGGATCGCCTCCGAGTACGATGCAGACCGGCATCTTCTCGCCGCGCGCCATGTACTTGTCTCGGTGGATGCGTCCGTGCTTGCCGGGCGAGATATAGAGAGCGACGCGTTTCGCGTCATGGATCATCACCCGGTAGACGCCGCAGTTGATCCAGTCGCTTTCGGGGTCACGGGTAACGTTGTAGCAGCCGGTGCCGATATAGCGCCCGCCATCGTCGGCATTCCACAGCGGGGCGGGGAACTTCGTCACGTCGACGGCGTCGCCCTCGATCACGTTCTCCAGCACCGGTCCGTCGGGCACGATCTCATGCGGCACCGGCACCATGCCGCGGGTGTGGCGATGATAGCCGTGGCTCAGCTCGACCCGGTTGAGTTCGGGGGCAAAACCGAGGGTCAGGTTCTTGCGCGTGCCGGTGAACCAGTTGACCAGCAGCCGGAAGCCGTTGGCGCAGCCCTGGACATCGTCGAACACGATTGTGGGCGTACCCTCGTCATGGCACACCACTTCGACCACCTGCCCCACGTCGCGGTCCCAGCTTGCACCCTTGACCACCTTGACCGCACCAAGTCGGTCGGCCTCGGCGAGCCATTCGCGCAGATCGCGGTAGAGAAGCCGGCAGGCCAGGTTGTCGCCGGCGGCCGGCCCGGTCACGGTCTCGACCCGACCGCCCCCTTTCGTCATGCCCGGCTCTCCCTCTCAGAGCTCGAAAAAGATACCGCGGTAGAGCTGGTATTCCATCAGGACTTCGAAGGTAAACCAGATGACCGCGGTGGTTACAGCGGCGGTGATCACGCTCGTGCGGAGGCTCTTGCGGCCGTGGATCACCATGTAGCCGACCACATAGACCGGGATGGCGGGCAGAAAGCCGGCCAGCACGGCGAGAGCAGTCGCGCCCACCATCCACAGCGAGGCGACTACCTCCCGCGCCAGCGGAGCGCCTCGTTTTTCGACCTCCAGATGCGCGGTGCCGGACATCGCCATCGCAACACGCCGGCCGAACCCGGTGCTCGTATGGGCCACCACGTCCAGCAAGGACAGCACGATGCCGGTCCAGCACACCAGTCGCGGCACCAGAGCGCCCTTGGCGTCGAGGGCATAGGTCCACCAGAGCACAGTCACGAACGCCGCCAGCACCACCAGCGACACGATCAGGTGTTTCGTGTTCTGTGTCGTGCTCATGCCCCCTCCTCCTCCGCCAGCTCGCCGCGGCGACGGGCGAGATAGAGCCGCAGGGCCGGCATCAGCAAGGAGATGATGACCAGCAGGAACAGGATAAGCGATATGGGTCGCGTGACGAAGACGCTCCAGTCGTTGTCAGTGATCTGCATGGTCTGGTGAAAGCTGCGCTCGGCCAGATCGCCGAGGACGAGGGCGATCACCATCGTCACACGTGGAAAGCGGAACTTGATCATCAGGTAGCCAAGGATTCCGGCGATCACCGTCATCGCCACGTCCTCGATCTTGCCGTCCAGCGCGTACGCGCCGACCAGCGATACCGCCGTCACCGCGGGGACCAGGATGTGCACGTCCACCAGCGTGATCAGCGACAGCCAGCGTGCGGCGGCGAGCCCGATGATCGTAGAAAGGATACACGAAATGGTCAGCGCCACGATCAGGCTGAACATGACGCCTTCGTGCTCGATCAGCAGCAGTGGTCCCGGCTCCAGCCCGTGCAGCACCAGCAGGCCGAGAAACACCGCCATTTCGGCGCTGCCGGGGATACCGAAGGCGAGCGTCGGGATGAGAGCGCCGCCGTCCTTGGCGTTGTTGGCGGATTCCGGGGCGATGACGCCCTGGATGTGTCCCGTTCCGAATTTCTCCGGCGTCTTCGACACCTGCTGCGCCATGGTGTAGGCGAGAAACGAGGCCACCGTGCCCCCGACCCCCGGCACCGCGCCGATGAAGGCACCGAGCGCCGAACCGCGCAGCACCGTGGGCCAGTGGCGCGGCACGGCGCGAACGCCGTCCCACACGCCGACGATGCGGCCACTGAACTCCTTGGTGCGCACCACCGTGCCGCCTTCGATTGACAGGCGGATCATCTCGGCGATGGCGAACAGGCCGATCAGCGTCGGCACCAGGGGTATGCCGTCGAACAGGTACTCGACCCCGAATACGAAGCGCTCGCCGCCGCTCACCGCGTCGTAGCCGACGAACGCCATGATCAGGCCGGCCGCCCCGGCGATCAGGCCGCGCAGGAACATGCCGCCGGTCGAGGCGGCGATGGCGGCGAGGCCGAGCAGCGCCAGCATGAAGAATTCCGGCGGCGCGAAGGCCAGCACCAGTTCCTTGGCAATCGGTACGATGGCGACGAGGATCAGGATGCCGAACACTCCGCCCAGCGACGACGCCGTCCCCGCCGCACCGATGGCCATGCCGCTCTTGCCCTGCTGCGCCAGCGGATAGCCGTCGAAGGTGGTCGCGGCGTTCATCGCCGTGCCGGGCGTGTTGAGCAGGATCGCGGAAATGGAGCCGCCGAATGCCACCGCACCCATGATGCCGCCGGCCAGCGCCATCGCGTCTTCCGGTTGCATGCTGTAGGTGATGGGGATGAGAAGCGCGATGGCCGTGGTACCGCCGAGACCGGGAACGGCACCGAATACCAGTCCCACCAGAACGCCAAGCGCCAGCATGATGAGCCCCTGCACATGCAGGATCAGCCCGAGCCCCTCGATCAGCCCGTCGAACAAGACCACCGCTCCCTGAAAGCCGCGACGGTGGAGCCGGTCGGACCGGGCTCCACCGTGCCGTTGCTGCGCCGGATGGCTACTTCGCCAGGTCGTCCTTGAAGCGGAGGAAGAGGGCGAGCTGTTTCTTCACCGCGGCCTCCGCCTGGGCCGCATCGAGCGGCGCCAGCGGCCGGTGCGCCTTCTCGGCGGCGGCCTTGAGACCCGGATCCGACATCGCGGCCATGAACGCCTTTCCAAGCATATCGCGGATTGCCTTGGGCAGCTTCGGCGGTGCCGCCACCAGGCGGTGAATGAACAGCCCGTCGAGATCGTCGAGCTTGCGGTCCCTGGCGCTGGGCACGCCATCGTAGCCGCTGGGGTGGTCGGTCGACACCAGGGCGCGGACGTCGCCGGACTCGATGTACTTGCGGGTGGATTCGGAGGGCAGGATGCCGGCCGGGGTGTCACCGCGGATGACGCCGATGGTCATTTCCTTGGTGCCCTTGTAGCCGGAAACGATGTCCCCCTTCATTTTCAGCGCCCCGAGGAACACCTTGGACATGGCATGGGCGGTCGAGCCGGCACCGGTCGACGGAAACTTCACGGTGTTCGTCTTGGCCCACTGCTGAAACTCGCCGAAGGTCTTGATCGGGGACTTTCCGGAGACCGCCAGGATGTAGGAGTCGATACTGATCCGGCCGACCCAGGTGATCTTTTCCAGATCGTAGGAAACCTTCTTGCCGATGATCGGCGGCACCATGGCGCCCGGCACGTTGACGATGACGATGTTGTAGCCGTCCGGTTTCGCCCGATAGACCTGGCTCAGCCCTTTGCGGCCCCCGGCGCCGGGAACGTTCTTGATGACAACGTTGACCTTGCTGGGCAGATGTCTCTCGAGGAACGGCGCCACCAGGCGCGAGTACACATCGAACCCGCCGCCGGGCGAGAAGGGCACCACCCAGTTGATGTCCTTTTCGGGCCACGCCGCACTCGCCGGGACTGCGAACCCCATTGCCAGCGCCATGGCGGACGCTACGCCGAAAACCTGTTTCGTTGTCATCCTGCATTCTCCCTGTCTTGTTGTGGCGTATTGGAACCCGATCAGGCGGTCCCCGTCCCGCCATCGGCACGGGGACCACCCATCCAGTTCGAGAGATTAGCTCAACCGGGCACTACTCGCAAAGATATCCCCACTTGGCCACGGCCTCGCGCATCACCTCGGGCGACGGCGCGTTCACCGCCGGGAACTCGTTCCTCCAATGGAACGGCCGGCACGCGTCGATGATGGCACGGCTGTTGGTGAGGTTGCCCTTCGCCTTCTCTTCCGGCGGAATGCGCGGATCGAGGGGCGTCGACCAGCAGTTGTGGATGATGTCGATGGAAGTGGCCGGATCGGAGCGCGTCACCATCGCCCAGATCAGTTCCTCGAGGTTCGAGACGTCGATGTCCTCATCCACCACGATCACGTACTTGCCGGCATAGGCGCCGAGATGGCACATGGCGGCAACATGGCCGGTCTGCATGGCATGGCCCGGATAGCGCTGCTTGATGGCGATGCCGAGAAGCATGCGCGCGGTGCCGACCTCGTGGGCCCACACGCCGACCACGTCCGGCACGCCGGCCTTCTGGATGTTTTCCTTCAGCGCCGCCGAACGCGTCACGGCACGATAGCGGGCCAGCTCATCCGGCGGACGCAGCGGCGGGCAGCCGAGGATGACCGGATCGTTGCGGTGATAGATGGCCTTGATGTCGAGCACCGGCTCGGGCCGCACGTCGGAGCCGTAATAGCCGGTCCACTCGCCGAACGGGCCCTCTTCCTTGAGGTTGCCGGGGCGTACGAAGCCCTCGATCACCACCTCCGCATTGGCCGGGAACGGCAGGCCGGTGTGCTTGCCCTTCACGCACTCGACCGCCTTGCCGCGATAGCCGCCCAGGATATCGAACTCGCACTGGCCCGGAGGCATCTCGGTGCAGCCCATCAGGAACGCCATCAGGTCGCCGCCGAGCACGATGCACGCCGGCATGGGCTCGTTGCGCTCCATGTACTTGTCGCGGTGGATGCGGCCGTGCTTGCCCGGCGAGATGTAGAACCCGACTTCCTTCTTGCTCTGGATCATCACCCGGTAGGTGCCGAGGTTGAGCCAGCCGGTGTCCGGATCCTTGGTCACGTTGTACGAGCCGGTGCCGATGTAGCGCCCGCCGTCGGCGTCATGCCACATGGGCGCCGGGAATTTCTCGATATCGATATCGTCGCCCTCGAGAACGTTCTCCAGCACCGGCCCGCGGTCGACGATCTTGTGCGGGATCGGCTTCACCGCCGCCATGTGCTTCTGCACACCGTCGGTCAGCTCCAGCTTGTTGAAGTCCGACGGGAAGCCCATGGTCATGTTGCGGCGCTTGCCCGAGAAGAAATTGATCATGATGCGGAAGCCCGGCGGGCAGCCCGGCACGTTGTCGAAGACGACGCAGGGCGCCTTCTCGCTGTGCAGAACCACCTCGGCGGCCATGCCGATGTCCTTCTGCCAGGACGCACCGTCGACCACCTTGAGCTCGCCCAGCTTCTCGGCTTCCCTGATCCATTCCCGCATGTCCTCGTAGGTCATGCGCGCGCCCACATTGGTGCGCGTCTCGACAGCCGCCTTCGCGGCGCCGCCCTTTGCGTCAGCCATGATGTCTCCTCTCCGCCTCTGATTGGCCCCGCTGATAAGCGGGCGACCACGGCCGCGCCACGCGCGCCGCGGATAGCCGGCAAGCTAGACCGACGATCCGCTTGAAACAAATACCATGTCGGCATTATCCTTATGCTGAATCGAGATAGCTGAATCCTGCCCCGAACAGGAGCGCCCGAACTCCATGGATATCAGGCAATTGCGCTATTTCGCTGCAGTGGCGGAACATGCCAGCTTCAGTGAGGCTGCGGCCCGGCTCAATGTTGCCCAGTCGGCGCTGAGCCGCCATACCCAGGCGCTCGAGGGAGAGCTGGGCGTGCCGCTGTTCCGCCGCCATGCCCGCGGGGTGGAGCTGACCGACTCGGGCGCCCTGCTGCTGGAACGCGCCCGGCGCATCTTCCGCGAACTGGACGATGCCCGCGCCGAGGCCATCGCCCGCGCCCGCCTGCCGGCCGGCGAGGCGGTGATCGGCACCACATCGACCACCAGCCGTATCCTCTACGGCCCGCTTGCGGAACGATTCGCCAGCGACTTTCCCAACGTACAGCTCCGCTTCGTCGAAGGAGTGCCGTACCATCTGCTGGAAGGGATCGACACCGGGCGTATCGATCTTGCCGTCATGGTGGATCCCGAACCGCGCTCCAGCCTCGTGCTGGAACCGCTGGTGACCGAGCAGGTCTACCTGATCGGGGCGCTCGACGCCCGCGGCATGCCGTCGCCGCCGTGCGACATCCGCGCCCTCGATCGCCTGCCCATGATCCTGCTGCCCCGCCCCGCCGGCAGCCGGGTGCGCATCGATCGCGCCACGGCCGAGGCAGGGATCACGCTCGACGTGCGCTACGAGGTCGCTAACGTGGACGTCGCCAAGGACTTCGTCGCCCGCGGGCTGGGCTTCGCCCTGCTGCCCCATTCCTCGGTAACGCCCGGGCTGGAAGGACGGCTCTACCGCGCCGTGCCGGTCGACGGCATCGCCATCACACGCACGCTGCTCTACCGGGCGGATCGTCCGCTCTCCCCCGCCGTCCGCGAACTGGCGCGGCTGGTGCGCGCCGAGATCGCCCGCCAGATCGAGGAAGGCCTGTTCGGAACGCCGCCCGCGGCGGATGCGAGGCCGGGTTAAACCGTCCCCTGCCAGTCCGTCGGCAGCAGTCCCGACGTGAAGCCGCGCCTGGTGTAGTAGTGCCACAGCTTGATGGCGTGCTGCGGCCGGCTGAACCGCTGCTCGAAGATATCGATCTCCTCGTCGGTCATCGGGTCCGGTGGGCCGAGGCGCGAGGCCTCGAGAACCGCCCGGGCGTTCTCGTCGAAATGCATGCCGTCGATGAGCAGCGACGGCACGTCCTCGGCCACCAGGACGATGCCGTGCGCCCGGATCAGCGCCGCGTTGCAGCCGTCCAGCGTCTCTGCCAGCAAGCGGCCCAGTTCGGGCGTGTTGACGTGCGCCGTGTCGCGATGCACGGGCACGCCCTTGCGCCAGCGGTAGCCGTGGTTCTTCACCATCACCAGCTTCGCACCCTTGGCGATGGTGAACAGGATGGGCACTTCCGGGTGGGCATGCAGCACTGCGTTCACGTCGGGCCGCGCACGGTAGATTTCCGAATGGATGTGGTATTCCGACACCGGTCTGGTGTCCGACGGCCCGTCGACGATCTCGCCGTCCACGGTCATGATATAGAGGTCGGCCGGGCTCAGCTCCGCCCGGCTGGCATGCACCGACTGGACGACGAAGCGGTCGCCCTCGGGCAGCCGCGCGCTCACGTGACCGCTGTAATCGAGTATCTTCTCTTCATTGAAGATGCGCGTACAGGCGGCGACCTCATGCCTGAGCCGGGTCGCCGGATCGTTGGGAATGCTGTTCATCGGTGTTTCCTTCTCCCGTGCCGCGCCTCAGCCGGCAGCGGCTGCATGGGTACGCTTCCAGTCTTCCGCCAGCGCCTGGCGATCGAGCTTGCCGCGCGCATTTTTGGGCAAGGCGTCGCGGATCACAATCTCTTTCGGCATCTTGAACTCGGGCAGAACGGCGGTGCAGTGGGCGATCAGCTCGGCCGGGCTGGCCGTGGCGTTGTCCTTCAGCGCCACGTAGGCCACTACCTCCTCCCCGTAGATGGGATGAGGCACGCCGCAGGCGCCCGCCTCGGCCACCGCCGGGTGGGTGGCCAGCGCGGCGTCGACCTCCAGCGGCGCGATATTGACGCCGCCGCGGATGATCAGTTCCTTCGCCCGACCGGTGATGTGCAGATGCCCGTCGTCATCGACGAATCCCAGGTCTCCCGTGCGATGGCCGTCCGCCGGCAGCCGCTCGATGGCGCCGTCGGGCATCAGATAGCCGTAGGCCTGCTGCTTTCCGCCTCCGACGATGATTTCGCCCGTCGCGCCCTGCGGAAGGCGTCGGCCGTCGGCATCGACGATGCGGATGTCCTGGTATTTCAGCGGCAGGCCGACGGTGCCGATCCTGCGCGCCGCCCCGCGATGGGCCGCCGTGTTGCCGCCCTCGGACGATCCCGCGCTCTGCGCCAGGGTGATGCCGTACATGGCTTCGAACGCGCGCCACGTCTCGTCGAGCAGCGGCGCCGAGCTGCAGGTGAGAAAGCGCAGATGCGGCAGGTCGCGCGCGCTTACCGGCTGCGGTCGATTGACCAGCATGTTGACGATGGTGGGCACCACGAAGCCGACGTCGATGTCGTGGTCGCGCAGCCAGGAAAAATAGCGGCTTTGCGAGAAGTGCTTCGCCATGACCGTGGTGGCGCCGGCCACCAGCGGCGCGCCGAGGCTCATGTGCTGCGCCGACAGCCATGAGTACGAGCGGCAGTCGAGCACCCGGTCGCCCGGCTTCAATTCCAGGTAATCGGCGGTCGCGTCGTAGTTGTAATAGGCGGTGGCGTGGGTCTGTATCACGCCCTTGGGTTTGGCCACCGTGCCCGAGGTGTAAAAGATGACGCCGTGGCTGTCGGGCTTTGCCACCGTGGCGATGTCATCCGCTTCCGACAACCCGGCGATGTCGGCGAAGAAGCCGGTATTCGGCGCGTCCGCGAACCACTCTCCCAGCGCCCGCCACTCCCCCGGCGCGGTCCCGTCGTTCAGCGCCTCGATCCCGAGACCCTCCTGGTAGAGCACGACCTTCGGCGCCACCGCGCGGACGATTTCGGCCATGTGGGAGCGGTTCATCTCCACGTGGACCGTGGCAACGGTCGCACCGTAGCGCAGGACGGAAACGAAGACCGCCAGGTTCTCCACCGAGTTCTCGGCGAGCAGCAGCACGCGATCGTCGGCGACGATGCTCCGGCCCTTGAGGAACCGCGCCATGCGGTTCGACAGCGCGTAGAGCTGCCCGTAGGAAAGCGCCTTTCCCTGATCGATGCAGTGGACGTAGGTGCGATCGGACCAGCGCGCGGCGTTATCCCGCACGATGTCGTGGAAAGATCGATAGCTGTCGAACGCGTTATCCGCCATACGTGTTATCGATATTTTGCCGCGGCCGCCGCCGGCTCTCCTTCAGATTGCGAACGCGACCTCGCCCAGGCGGCGCGTCAGCTTCATGTTCTCGCCATAGTCCACCGGCACGGCAATCAGCGCCGGGCCGCGCTGGGCGAAGGCAGTTTCGAGCGCATCGGCGATCTGGTTCGGTCCGTCGATGACCCGTCCCCAGATGCCAAACGCCTCGGCTAGCTTGGCGAAGTCGGGATTGCCGAAGGCGAGATCGGAATGCCGCCCCTTGAAGTGGGTCTGCTGCTTCCACCGGATCAGCCCGTACCCGCCGTCAATCCACACCATGACGACAAGGTTGAGCTTGAGCCGCGCCGCCGTCTCCAGATCCTGGACGTTCATCAGGAACCCGCCGTCGCCGCACACCGCCAGAACACGACGATCGGGATGGGCGAACCTGGCCCCGATGGCGCCTGGCAGGGCGAACCCCATGGAGCAGAACCCGTTGGAGATCAGGCACGTATTGGGAACCTCGCACTGGTAATAGCGGGCGACCCACATCTTGTGGGCGCCGACGTCGGAGAGAAGAACGTCGGACGGCCTCATGACCGCACGGACATCGGACAGGATGCGTTGCGGCTTCATCGGGAACGACGCATCGTCCTTTTCCGCCGCCAGGTCTGCGGCGATGGTGTCCCGCAATGTCGCGCGCCCGGCGATGTCGAACAGGGGCAGCCGGCCGCCGGCGCGGCGGTTCAGCTCCTCGTTGATCTGCCACAGCGCGTCGGCCAGGTCGGACACCACCTCCACCGCGACCGGATAATCGCGATCGATTTCGGCGGGTTCGAAATCGATATGCACGATCGGCCGGTCGTGGCGGCTGTTCCAGAATGATGGCGCGTATTCCACCAGATCGTAACCGACGGTGACGATGGCATCCGCGTCGTCGAATGCCTTGTTCACGTGGTCGCGGCTCTGCAGCCCGACGGTAAACAGGCAGTGCGGATCGCTCATGGCGACCGCGCCCTTGCCCATGAACGTATTGACGACGCCGATGCCGGTCTTGTGGGCGAAGCGGCGAAGCTGCTCCGCGGCACGCTTTCGCACCGCACCGTTGCCGGCGATCACCAGGGGATTCTTCGCGGCCAGAATGATATCGACGGCGCGCGCAACCGCCTTGTGATCCGCGGCCGGCCGCCGTGTCGGCACCGGAACCATCGGCGCCGCGTCGATGGACTCCCTGGCGATGTCCTCGGGCAGCTCGATGACGCAGACGCCGGGCTTTTCCCGCTCGGCGGTCTTGAACGCCTTGCGCACGACCTCGGGGATCACTTCCGCGGCATAGATGGCGTGCGCCCATTTGCTGAGCGGCCCGAACATGCCGATCGCATCCATGTTCTGGTGGCTTTCCTTGTGCAGCCTGCGCGTCGACGCCTGGCCGACGATGGCCACCACCGGCGAGCGGTCCATGTTGGCGTCGGCCAGCCCCGTGACAAGGTTGGTCGCACCCGGTCCCAGCGTCGCCAGGCAGACGCCGGCCTTGCCGGTCAGCCGGCCGTAGGCGTCCGCCATGAAGGCCGCCGCCTGTTCGTGCCGACACAGGACGAACTCGATCGGGCTGTCCTCGAGCGAGATCATCAGATCGGCATTTTCCTCGCCGGGCACCCCGAAGATTCGCGTTACCCCTTCGGCCTCCAGGCATTTCACGAAAAGATCCGATGCCTTCACGGTCCTGTCCCCCCTGTTAGGCGGCCGCATCGTTGGCGGTCCCTGGAAATCTAGATGAAAAAGCGGCCCGGACGCCATGTCCGGGCCGGCCAGTTCATAAAGATTCTTGCGGCACCTGCTGGCCTATCCCCATCCCATGCGGCCGAGCCAGCGGAAATAGGGGTCCTGCATGGCCTCCAGCTCCGATACCTGTGCGTCGCTGAACCACTTGCTGAAGTCCAGCTCCTGGGTGGGATAGCGCGCGCGCTCGTAAACCTGCACACCGAGCGGCGCGGTGGCATCGATGCCCATGCCGCCGTCGGAAACCGAGATGTTCCCGATCTTGTGCTCGGACGGCTGGAATGCCTGGCCGCGGCCGTATTCGTTGTAGACGATGTAGTCCTTGCTCGCGCTGGCGCGCGACTGGATCGCCCACATGACGTCTTCCGGCTGCCAGGGGTCGATGTCGTCGTCCACCACGATAACCAGCCGCATGCCGCGATAGAGCCCCATGATGGCGGTCAGCAGGTTCCGCTGCAGCCCCTCGTCGGAGCGCTTGCGCTTCTTCACCTGGATCACCAGCCCGCCCCACAGGGTGAGGCCCAGCCACGACGCCACGTCGGTCACGAAACCCGGCGCCATGCGGTCGCACAGCTCGTAGACGCTGGCGCACATGAACGGCGCCTCGTACCAGAAGGCGCCGAAATGGGGCGTGTAAACGATGGGGTTCGTCTTGCGCCGCGTCACCGCGGTCAGTTCGAAGGCGCGCGGGGTGCGGTAGGCATGGCCCATGGTGCGCGCCCATTCGGGATGCAGCAGCGAGACGCCCTGCTTGCCCAGTTGCTCCGCCTCGTCCGTCTCCCACACCCGCTCCCCTTCGAGGATGTAGCCTTCCAGCGACCATTCCGACTGGGCGATGGTGTAGGCGTCCACCGTCTTGGCCTTCACCACGTCCACGGGGAAGCCCTGGATGGCGCCGGCCAGACCCAGCTTGTCGGTCTGGCCGGGGAAGATCACCGGGTTCAGCGTGCTGACCGCCACGAGTTCGGGCCCCACCGGCGGACAGACATTGACGGTCACGGGAACCTTCTTGCCGCGGTGGCGCGAGCAGATCACGTCGCCCGCCCCGCCCGGCACCATGTTGATGGAGGCGTATTTCTGCCCGCGGCGGAAGCCCATGCGGTACATGGAAATCTGGCTGCCGCCGCCGGGCACCCACGGCTCGCCCATGAACAGATGCGAGCCGGCGCCGAACACCTGGCCACCATCGCGGAAGGTGTGGGTGGCCACCGGAATGATGTCGTAGAGATTATCGAAGTCCTTCCCCGGGATCAGCACCTCTTCGTGCACCGGCGCGTCCTGCTCCTTCACGATGCGCGGCTTGATGGGATTCCGCAGGTTCTCCAGCACCTTGAACTTGGCGTCCCTGAACTCGGCGACATCGTGGAAGCGGCAGACGCGCTCCTTCCTCGAATAGAGGTTGGAGATCATGCGCACGCCGGGAAAGCCCTTGATGTTGTTGGCGACGATCACCTTGGAACTGTCGAAGCGCTTGGTGATGGTGCACATCTCGACGATGGGATCGACCGGCGCGTCGATGTAGTGGACGTCGTCGCCCAGCCATTCGAGGGTCGAGCGCAGATTGACCAGCGCTTCCTCGCGGCTCTTGCCGCCCTTGCCTTTGGGCTGTCCCTTTGGCTGTACGTTGGTCGCCATCTAAATCCTCCGTGGGTCGGTCGCTTGCCACCGGGAAACTAGGTCGCGGGTGGCCGCCGGGGAACGCCTCGCCCCTGATATTTGTATGTGTACCTATGAATATAGGACCCTTCAAGTCCCGGTCGGGGTTCGACGCTGCTGCTTTTCGACCCGTCGGGAAATGAATTAGACTTCGCGCCAGCGAACGCCGCCGGCCGCACCGGCGCACATGGACAGCGGAGGAACCCCAATGCTCGACGCGCCCGAATTCGTATCCCCCTCGCCCACCAACGACGCCATGAAAGCGCGCGAGGTGGCGCTGGCGGAGAAGAAGACTCCCAGCGCGTTCAAGGTGAAGGGGCAGCTTCTCAAGCAGGGGCGGACCGATCAGGTGCTGGCGGCCACCGACGACCTGACGCTGCGGCTGAAGATCTACGCCTCGGGCGGCGAGAACGAACTGCACGCGCATCCGGGCGAAGACCACAGCTTCGTCATCCTGCAGGGCTCGGCCCGGTTCTACGGACCCGACGGAGAGACCATCGAACTCGGCCCGCACGAAGGCATCATGCTGCCGAGGGGCACGTTCTACCGGTTCAACGCCACCAGCAGCGAGCCGCTGGTGATGCTGCGCGTCGGCAACCCCAACCACAGGAAGCAGGCAAAACCGACCCGCATCAACATCCGGGGCGAGGAGATGAAGGGGGATTCGAAGGAGAACAAGTCGGTTCCCGTCATCCCGCTGGAGGGGCGGTTTTTCGGGGGTTAGAGGCCGATCCGCACCTCGCGGCAAGCGAGCGGAAAATCCGGCATCTTTTTTCGCCGATGTGGTACAACGTGTTTCAACTGAACACGAAGTATTGTCATGGGCCGACGTACCGCCTCGATCCGCGTAGACGAAGAAAAGCTCGACCGCCTCGACAAACTCGCCGAGTCCATCGACCGCCCGCGTTCATGGCTCATCAACCAGGCCATCGACCGCTATCTCGACGAGGAGGAGCAATTCCTCGCCGCCGTCGAGGAAGGCATTGCGGCCGCCGACCGCGGCGAACTGGTACCGCATGAACAGGTGATGAGAGAAGCGCGTCACCTCATCAGCAGTATGGCGAGCCGTAAACCGCGACGATGACCGTTGTCTGGTCATCCGCGGCACGCCGAGACCTGCTCGACGTCCTTGAATACATTGCTGCCGATGATCCCGATGCTGCGCTCGCTGTCGTCGCGCGCATCGAGGACGCGATTACCCTCCTCGACGTTCACCCCAATATGGGGCGGCCGGGCCGGCGGGCCGGCACCCGTGAATTGATCGTCACCGACACCCCTTACATCGTGCCTTATACGATTGCCGGCGGTCGCATCCGGATCCTTCGCATCTGGCACGGTGCCCGGCGCTGGCCGGGCCAATTCTGACCGGTTCTCTCAATCCCTTATATCCTGCAAAAACCACTCGGTCGGCACCTGGCGGCCTTTCTTTGCCGCCAGCGCCTTTTCGTAGACCAGCCCGCCGGCGGCGGAGAACTGGAGGCCCTGGTTGCCGATATTGTGGTAGAAGGTGACCTGGTCGTCGGACGTGCGCCCCGCGGCGCGGCCCGTCACCAGATCGGCGAAATCGGGAAAATCCGCCCAGAACCCCTTGGACGGCTCGGGGCGCGGCAGGCGCCTGCGCTCTTCCTCCGTGCCCGCCACCCACGCCATCGGGCTGTGGCCGATGCCGCGGGCCACGTTCTCGCCGGTCACATTCAGCCCGCTGCGGCCCTGGGCGATCTTCACGTCGGCGCGCGCGATCACCGCGTCGGAAATCTCCGCCGGACCCAGCATGGTCACGTGCATGCCGGGCTCCAGCCAGTCCGGATCGAGGGTCGGGGCCATGGAATCCGTGCAGGTGGAGACGATATCCATACCGCGCACCGCTTCTTCCGGCGAATCAACCGCCTCGACGGCGATATTCAGCCGGGTTCTCATCTCCCGCGCATAGGCCTCGCGGTTGGCCTTCGTGGGGCTGTACACCTTCACCCGCTCGATTCCGCGCACGGCGCAGAAGGCGCTCAGGTAGGTGCGCGCCATGCCGCCGGAGCCGAGGATGCCCACCGTCTTCGCATCCTTGCGCGCCAGATGCCGGACCCCGATGCCGGCCCCGCCGCCGACCCGCATGTGCTGCAAAACGCCGTCGTTGATCATGGCCAGCGGCTCGCCATTGGCGGTGCTGAACAACATGATGATCCCGCAATAAGTGCCGGGCTCGACGCAGTATTTCTCTTCCGTCCATGAGCCGTCCGGCTGCGTCGGCCAGGTCATGATGTCCGATTTCATGCGGATGGCGAGATAGCCGCCCGAACATCCTTCCATGGTGCCCCAGCGGTAATAGCCGTCCTCGCGCGCGCACGGCGCATAGATGTCGGAGCGCGGCTTGTGCACCGCACGGCCCTCGGCGAGGTCGCGGAACGCCTTTTCTTGCGCCGCGATGCACTCGGGCATGGTGACGAGCTCGGCGACCACGTCATTATGGATGAAGAGCATCTTTTAACTCCCTGAAAAAACGTTTTTAATTGGCGTTCTTAACGCGGTTTATGAACCGTGCGCTGCGTTACGCCTTGCCTTGCAACAGCTTCTTCGTCAGCACCGCCACGGTGGGGCGGCTGATCTTGCGCGAATGGCGGTAGGCCTCGCCGATCAGCGGCAGCCTGTCGGCGCTGTCGATGGTCACGTGCGGCAGGTCGATGGAGTCCATCACCGCGGTGAGATAGAGCCCGTTGGAGACATGAAACTTGGCCCCGTCGTCCAGGCTGCCGCGCTGGGTGATGAGGATGAACACGGGAATTTCATAGGTGTAGTTGATCTTGGTGAGGGCGTAGATCACCGTCATCAGCCCCGATGCCCCCATCAGCGCGCAGGCCCCCGTCCCCGCCATGAATGCGCCGGAACACAGGCCGATGGCCGACTCCTCGCGGTTCACCGCCACGTGACGGATGCGCGGATCGGACTCGAACCTGGCGATGGTGAGCGAGATCCAGTCGTCGGGCAGGCTCGCCACCAGCGAGATCCCAGCGTCGGCGCACTGGTCGACGATGCCCTGCGCCACCGCGGCGGAATAGCCCGACTGCGCCGCCCGCGCGGCCGATGCGGCCGAGGCCGATCCAAGACTGTCCACGTTCTTCATCCTCCCTGAACCGGACCCTGTTTCCGCCCCATCCTCTGCGACGCCGGTCCTGACCCGCGCTACTTCGCCTGACGCTCTTCCACCGGCCCGCCGGCCTCCTTCCAGGCGGCGAAGCCGCCGTCGACGTGACCGACCCGCGCGAGCCCCATGTTTTTCGCCGTCCAGGCGCTGAGCGCCGAGCGCCAGCCCGAGGCGCAGTAGAACAGGAACCGATTGGGCGCGGCAAACACCGGCTTGTGGTACGGGCTCTCGGGGTCGATCCAGAATTCCAGCATGCCGCGCGGGCAATGGAAGGCGCCGGGGATCAGCCCGTCGCGCACCAGCTCGCGCACGTCGCGCAGGTCCACGAACACCAGGTCCGCGGCACCGTGCAGCCCCACCGCCTCGGCCGCCGGCACGTTGTCGATCTCGGCGCGCGCCGCCGCCAGCATTTCCCTGTAGCCCGTCGCCATAGTCATACTCCCGCCGTTCCTTGCCGCTGCAGCCTATGCGACTCCGGTGCCGCGCAAAAGGGTGGTACGGTTCTCCGGGTTTTGCTATACAGCCGGCCGCCGGGCCCGCAGGCCCGAAAGCCATTCCGGCGTAGCTCAGTTGGTAGAGCAAGCGGCTGTTAACCGCTGGGTCGTAGGTTCGAGTCCTACCGCCGGAGCCAATTCGATCAAGGGGTTAGGTGCTACCACCTAGCCCCTTTTTCGCGAGACCGGGTGTTTAGGTACGCCATAGGTACGCGTTAGCCGCGAGCAGCGCTTGGGGAGGGGCGGATGGTTGATCAAGAGAAAGAATCTCGCGCGGCGCAGTCTTCAGAGTGGGTCGAACTGGAATCCGGCCATTCTTTCCGAATGCGTGAGGTGGTCCCGGAAAATCGGACAGGAGGTTAAGGTGTATTCCGCCGGCTAACGGAGGGATGCGCGATGAGGACGCGACGGCGGT
>Ga0326597_10004430_pt1 | contig 19767 bp, 12 predicted proteins | sample RVTome_12_FD_203789 | JGI IMG/M metagenome (GOLD analysis project Ga0326597, IMG submission 203789) | Soil microbial communities from uranium-contaminated site in the Upper Colorado River Basin, Wyoming, United States - RVT100D185 | ecosystem: Environmental > Terrestrial > Soil > Contaminated >...
GAGGCCCCTCGACCTCGAGGTCCGTTTCGACCGAAGGACCATACTCGCGGCGACGGTGCGGGTCGTGGGCCTGGCGCTCGGCCTGGTGGCGGCCTCGATCGCGACCGCGCTCTGGGTGATGGTGCGGAAGGGGCGGCGCCAGCTTCGGGCCGAGGCTATCTCCTTGTGTCCTTCTCCACCCGACCATCCCGGAGGCGGATGACCCGCTTCGCGTGAGCGGCGACGTCCTCCTCGTGGGTCACCACGAGGAGCGTATTCCCCCGGCGGTTCAGGTCGTCGAAGATCGCGAGGATCTCTTCGCCCGTCGCCGAGTCCAGGTTCCCCGTGGGCTCGTCCGCGAGAACGATCGACGGCTGGTTCACCAGCGCCCGGGCGATCGCCACCCGCTGCTTCTGACCGCCGGAGAGCTCGTTGGGACGGTGCTCGAGCCGGTCTCCGAGATCGACGCTCTCGAGCGCCTTCCGGGCGAGTTGTCCCCGCTCCTCCGCACGGACGCCCCGGTAGACCAACGGGAGCTCGACGTTGCGGAGGGCGCTCGCGCGGGGGAGGAGATGGAACGTCTGGAACACGAAGCCGATCTCCTGATTGCGGACGTGCGCGAGCTCGTCGTCGTCCATCGAGCTCACCTCGCGGCCGTTCAAGCGGTAGCTTCCCTTGGAGGGCGTGTCGAGACAGCCGAGGAGGTTCATGAGCGTCGACTTCCCGGAGCCCGACGGGCCCATGATCGCGGCGTACTCGCCGCTCTCGACGTCCAGATCGACCCCTCGGAGCGCGTGGACTTCCTCGGCCTGCATGGAATAGCTCTTCCACAGACCGCGGGCTTCGATGAGGGGCATCCGCGGCTCGATTCTAGCGCCGTTCCAACTTGTTCGGTGCTAAGAAAACGCTCCCGACAATACTTCCAGAGTTGGAACGGCGCTAGCTCGAACCGGGTGCGAGTCTCAGTCGGCGGCCACGAGTCTCTCGTCGCTCATGCTGTAGAGATCCATCGCGGCGCTCGAGCGCTTCTCGATCAGCTTCCTGTCCACCAATCGATCGAGCGCCCTCCGAACCTCGACGGGATCCCCACTGACCCAGAACTGCGCGATGCCCTCGACGGAGTCCTTGGCCTGGGGGTGGCGGCGGAGGTAATCGAGGATCTGCAAGGCCAGCGGGGACTCTTTGCCGATATCGGCAACGTCTTCGCGGTGCATCGTACTCATCTCCTTGCAAGCCTCGAGCTTGGTTGATTAGGGAATAGCAACCCGTGTGCCATCGCGCCTTCGAAAGCGGCGACGCGGAAAACACAGGAGAGTAAGGATTTCTACTCGCGCCTGTCGGATCTCTGCGGCCAAATCCACCCGAACCCCGAGCGAAGACATAGGATTTCTCCCGCACCGCTCGAAGATCGGCTTTCGATCGCGCGAACCTCGCGGCTCGTAGGGGATTGCCGGCAGGTCGAAGGGAATTTCCCCAGAGCCGTCGTCACCAATCGTGGAGCCTTCCCTTTCCCATCGGAGAAAGCGCCATCTCAAAAGCCTGGTGGCGCGGCACTTACGCCTGCGACTCTCGCCTCGCGCGCGAGCGTGACCGATCTCACTGGTGGTATGGAAATTGCTCTCTTCTACCCGGTCCGCTGAATCAAAATTCCCGAACGGGAGGGCGTTACTTGTCGCAAAAGATCCTGGCGGTGGACGACGAGCCCGACATCCTGAGGCTCACGCAGTTCCTGCTCGAATCCTGGGGCTACGAGGTGACCACCGCCTCGAACGGCAAGGAGGCCATCGAGCGGGCCAACGGAGAGACGCCGGACCTGATCCTGATGGACGTCAACATGGAAGAGATGAACGGCTTCGAGGCCTGCGAAGTCATGAAGAGCGACTTCGCCACCTCCTTCATTCCCATCATCATGCTGACGAGCCAGGACCAGGTGCAGAACAAGATCGCCGGTCTCGGGAAGGGCGCCGACGACTACGTCATCAAGACGGTGGACCCTCTCGAGCTCCAGGCGCGAATCGAGATGGTGATCCGGAGGACGCAAGAGCAGTCGGGCGCGAACCCGCTGACCCGGCTTCCGGGAAACCTCGCCATCGACCGCGAGATCAAGAAGCGACTCTCGAGCGGGCACAACTTCTCCGTGTGCTACTGCGATCTCGACAATTTCAAGGCCTACAACGACAAGTACGGCTACGAAGCCGGCGACCGGGTCATCAGCCATACCGCCAAGACTCTGATGAAAGCGGTGCGCGAGACCGGCGAGAACGGCGACTTCGTCGGCCACATCGGGGGCGACGACTTCGTGGTGGTGACGACGCCGGCCAACGACGGCCGCATCTGCAAGAAGGTGGTCGAGCGATTCGATGCGACCATCCCCGACTTCTACGACGAGGACGATCGAAAGCGGAAGAGCATCCAGGTGGAGAACCGCTCCGGCCGGCTCGAGAACTTTCCCATCATGAGCATCACCATGGCGGTGGTCAGCGGTTCCCGCGCGGACCTCGAGAGCACCCACGTCATCGCGGAGCGCGCCGCCGAGCTGAAGAAGTACCTGAAGCGGTTCCAGGGAAGCAACTTTCTGTCGGAGAGACGGGGCGCAAGCGACGCTCATAGCGACGAGATGTCGGCAAACTGAGGCCGGTTGGACCAGCTGAGGACGACGAAGTGGACGATAAGAAATCGCTAGCGACGCGGGGAGTGCTGGCGGGCGTGGTCGCGGCGCTCATCGCCTCGGGTCTCTACTTCTCGGGGGTCTTCGAGTCTCTCGAGTATCAGCTCTACGATCGGGACTTTCGCATGGGTCCGCGCCAGAGCGCTCCAGCGGAGATCGTGATCGTCGCCGTCGACGAGCCGTCGCTCCGGCGCCTGGGAAGCTGGCCCTGGCCCCGAGCGTTCCACGCCGAGGCGCTCCGGCAGATCAAGGCGAACGGCGCCAAGGTCATCGGAGTGGACATCGGCTTCTACGAGCCCGACCGCCTCGACCCGGTGAACGACGAGGAGCTCGCCGCCGCGACCCGCGAGGCGGGAAACGTCATCTTCCCGGTGGTGGTGGAGAAGTTTCAGCGGGACGGCGAGCAAGTGATCAAGGTCATGGAGACCCTCCCCGCGCTCGCGGAGGCGGCCGCGGGCATCGGGCACGCGCATATCGAGTCCAGCGCCGACGGAATCGCTCGCAAGGTACACCTCGCCTACAAGACTCCCCAGAAAACCTACTGGGGCATGAACCTCGAGGTCCTCAAGGTCTACCTCGGCCTTCCGGAAGGCGCCATCCGCGAGCTGCGGCCCGGAGTTCTCGGAATCGGCGACATCGAGATCCCGGTGATGTCCGACCCGGAATCGCGGGAACCGAGCGAAGGCCGCATCGCCATCGACTACGAGATGCACATCGCCTACGTGGGCGAGCGGGAGACGTTCGAGTACATCCCGGCTTACGAGGTCATCGAAGGCAACGTCCCGGCCAACCACTTCGCGGGGAAGATCGTCCTCTACGGCGGCCAAGCGCAGGGGCTCTATGACGACCATATGACGCCGTTCTCCGATGAGCGGGCGCCCATGCCCGGGGTCGAGATCCAGGCGAACGTCATCGACGCCATCCTCAAGGGACGCTTCATTCAGAGAACACCGCTCTGGCTCCTGAGCGTCGCCACCGCGCTCATCGCCATGGGCGCGGCCGTCCTCTATCAATTCGTGGACACCCGCCTCGCGACGCTCCTCATGGTGGTGCTCATCGGCGCCACCGTGGGCGTCCACATCTTGCTGTTCCGCGCCGGCCAGTGGACCGAGGTGAGCCCGATCGTGGTGTCGCTCGTGCTTTCGCTCATCTTCGGGCTCATGCTGAAGATGCGCCAGGTGAACGTCGCCCTCGACCACGAGGTCCTGAACCTCACCGAGGCGGCCGCCCTTGCAGAGAAGGCGGGTGAGAAGACCATCATCGAGACGTTCAACGCCGCCGAGCCCACCCTTCGCGACATTCTGGGCGTTCCCGCGGCCGCGCTCCTCAAGGTCGATCGCAAGAAGGGCACCCTCACGCTCACCGCACAGTACGGGCTCGCGCGCATGAACCCCCGGGAGAAGACGACGCTCAAGCTCTCGGGCGATCTCACGGGGCTCCTCGTCGGTCTCGAGCCCATGGAAGTCGAGAGCCTCACCAAACACCCGCTCGCGGTCCTGCTGCCTCGCCCGCAGCTCTCGTCCTATCACGCGCTCGTGGTGCCGCTGCTCTCGAAGGGAGAGACGGTCGGCGCCCTTTGCCTCTTCCGGCCGCGCGCCGAGCACTTTCGGGACGAGGAGCGGACCCTGTTCCAGGCGGTCTCGGGCGAGTTCGGGTCGATCTGGTACAACGCGTCCCTCTACGGCCGCCTGACGCAGAAGAGCTCGAATCCCATCGCGCCCTTCACCTACAAGAGCCAGGAGCGCCGGATCCAGACGTTGAACGTCCTGAGCGATGCCATCTTGGGCGAGAAGTCGTTGATGGCTTCGATCATGGACAGCATCGCCGACGGAGTCATCGTCACCGACGTCCTCGGCGCCATCAAGATAATGAACCCCAAGGCGAAGGATATCCTGGGCCTCTACGGCGAGAACGCGGTGGGCCAGAGCGCGGTGGACTTCATCCGAAGGTTCGAGGACGTGCCGTACGGGGTGATGCGGGAGAAGTTCATGAAGATCGTGGAGCGTGGAGAAACGTTCTCCTCCGACGTCCGGATCTCGGTCCCCACGACACGGTTCTACACCCTGCAGCTCGGGCCGATCCGGAGCCGCGACGGCATGGTTCACGGAATCGTAGCGGTGCTCTCCGACATCACCGAGCTCAAGGAAATGGACCAGATGAAGACGGATCTCATGTCCATGGTGACCCACGAGATCCGGACGCCTCTCGCCACGGTTCGGGGATTCGCGCAGATCCTGCTGAAGGGCGGAATCGGGGGCGACAAGTCGAAGGAGTTCCTGGAGATCATCAACCGCCAGTCGAACCGCCTGGTGAACCTGGTCAACGACTTCCTCGACATCACTCGAATCGAGTCGGGGAGGCAGGTCATCACCAAGGGTCCGGTGGACATGGACAAGCTCATCCAGAACGCCGTCGCCGACCTGAAGCCTCTCGCCGACGAGAAGAACATCAGCCTGCAGTACACCTCTCCCGGAGGATTGCCTGAGATCTTCGGCGACCGCAACCTCATCGAGCAGGTGCTCATCAACCTGATCTCGAACGCCATTAAGTACAGCCCCAAGGGCGCCTGGGCCCGCGTCGCCGTGGCCCCGCAGAACGGCTCGGTCGCGATCGCCGTCCAGGACAACGGCCTCGGCATCCCCAAGGAGTCGATATCGAGGCTCTTCGAGAAGTTCTACCGCGTGCGCTGCGACGACCGGAAGGACATCATCGGGACCGGTCTGGGCCTGTCTCTGGTGAAACAGATCATCGACGTGCACCAGGGAACGATTCGGGTGGAGAGCGAGCACGGCAAAGGCTCGACCTTCACCTTCACCGTGCCCGTGGTGAAGGCCGGCATGGATCCGATAACCATGACTACGACGGCGGGCGTGTCGTCACCGATGGCGGCGAGCCAGAACTGAGGCGAAGGGTTCAGGAATGTCCAAAGATCTCGTCCTGATGGTCGATGACGAACTCGATAACCGCGTCATGATGCGCTATTTCCTCGAGTCCTGGGGCTACGAGGTGGAGCTCGCAGCTAACGGCGAGGAAGCGCTCCAGAGAGTCGCGGCGAAGCGGCCTTCTCTCGTACTCCTCGATCTGGAAATGCCGGTCATGGATGGATTCGAGGCCTGCCATCGTCTCAAGGAAGACCCGAAGACCGAGCACATCCCGGTCATCATGTTCACCGGGCTCGAGTCGACGTCGGACAAGGTCAAGGGAATCCGCCGGGGAGCGGACGATTACGTGGTCAAGACCGTCGACCCCGAGGAGATTCAGGCGCGCATCGAGATGATCCTCCGCCGGAGCCGCCGCTACGAGCCGGCACCCGACGGGGACAAGGAGTCTTCCGACGCGGTCTTGAGCGGCTCGCTCGAAGAGAAGAGCTTCCCCGAGGCGTTCCAGCTCGCAATGGCCTACGGACAGAGCGGGACGCTGGTTCTCAAGAACGGCGACAAGGACGGCCGCGTTTTTCTCAACGATGGTGTCGTGGTTCACGCCGAGGCGGCCTCGCTCTCGGGCGAGGATGCGTTCTACGACCTCGCCCTTTGGAATAAAGGCAACTTCAGCTACATCGTGGGCGAGGGCTCGCCCGAGCAGAGCATCCGGAAGTCGGGGACCTCGCTTCTCATGGAAGCGACGCGCCGCATGGACGAGTGGAACCTGATCTCCTCGAAGATCCCGAGCTTCGACGTGGTGCCGCACCGGGTCGCGACCCCGGGCGCGGAGCCTCTGCGCCTCACGCGAAGCGACTGGAGAATCACGAGCCTCGTGGACGGACTGAGGACGATCCGGCAGATCGCGGTGGAGCTCGGAACCGACGTGTACGAGGTGGGGCGCGCGGTCTTTGGACTCCTCACGCTCGGGGCGCTCTCCTTCGAGTCCGACAAGAACGAGCGGGACAACTTCTTCGACGCCGTTCCCGAGCTCAAGCCGGATCTCCGGGGAGAAGAGCCCTACGAGCTCACCGCGGTTTCGTGGAAGCTCCTCGCGGCGATCGACGGCAAGCGCGATCTCGGAACCATCACCCATATCGTCGGCCTCGCGCCGCGGAAGATGGCCGAGGTGCTGAAGGATCTGGCGGAGCGGGGATTCATCCGGGTCAACAAGCCCCGGCCGCGGGGAGAAGCGGAGGCGGCGGCCCGTGCCGTGCCTGCCGTAAAAGAGAACGGAAAGAGCGCGGAAACGGGGAAGGTCGAGGCCTTCAGCCGCGCATCCGGGTCGTCGGTTTGGACTGAAGGGCAACGATGAGAGTTTCCAAGGATTCCTCAACCAAGTCAGCGAGCTCGACCGCGGGGACGAGCTCGTGTTTCGTCTCACAAGGAGGATAGGCACGATGAACATGAAGAACTGGAAGAAGGTATTCGCATTCACCTTCGCCATGTCCATCGCGTTGAACCTCGCTGCTGCAACTGGGGGGCGTTCGGAGGAGCAGGAAAAGAAACCTACGCCTGCGACGACGATCGACTCTCCCAAGGAGCTAACGGCTACCGCCCAGGGCTCCGGCGAGGACTACGTGGTGGTCATCACCGACAAGGACACGACGCCGCTCAACGTCTACCAGAAATATCTGGAGAGCGCTGATTTCTGGCGTCAAATCACCGAGCACAACCTTCTGAAGGATGGAGTTTCCGTCCGCATTCCGAAGGACATGCTCAAGAACGGCCAGATTCCTGCCAAGGTCACGCAGTTCAGCGGCAGCGTGGAAATCGCCCGCAACTTCGACTGGAAGTGGGTCAAGGTCGTTCCCGACATGCTCGTCCAGGAAGGCGATTGGGTACGCACCCGCGCCAAGTCCTCGGCCGAGATTCTCCAGGACGACGGAACCGTGATCGTGCTGCGGCCGAACAGCAAGCTTCTCTTCGAAGCGCACGGCACAACGCAGACCGCTCGCGGTGAAGTCCGCACCACCCGCTTGAAGCTCGACGAGGGCTCCATTCTCTCTCGGGTCAAGAAGCTCGCCCAGCGCGACAGCCGTTTCGAGATCTCGACGCCCACCGCGACGTCCTTCATCCGTGGAACCGAGTTCCGCGTGAAGGTCGAGCCCGAGGGCGCCACTCGTCTCGAAGTGCTCGAAGGCCGGGTTGACTTCGGTGACCAGAGCCAGCAGGTTTCCGTCGACGGCAACTTCGGTTCGCTCGTGACCGCCCAGGGCGCTCAGCCCGAGGCGCCCCACGCGCTTCCCGGGGCTCCCGCGCAGCTCCTCGCTCCCGAGAACCGTCAGGTGCTCGAGGGCGACCTGGCGACGTACAACTTCGCTTGGTCCTCGGTTGCGAACGCCGTCCGCTATCACGTCGAGGTCTCCGCTGACGCCGAGTTCATGCAGCTCGTCGACGAGACCTGGGTCGATGGCACCTCCGCTCAGGTCCAGAGCATGGATTTCTCGGACATCGAGCCGGGAACCTACTTCTGGCGGGTCTCCACTCTCGACGCTCAGAGCTACGAGAGTGCGTGGTCCCAGGCGAGCCACTTCATCTACCCGATGAAGCTGCGCTAAGTTCCGCCTCCTCCCGGAGGCTTGCCGCCCTCTCCTCCTCACGGGGGAGAGGGCGATTTTTTTTGGAAGCGGGCGATTTGATAGACTCCCGCCGTGCGAGTCCTCCTTCTCGCTCTCACCCTCGTTCCCATGCCTGCCGCGGGCGAGAACTGGCCCTCGTTTCGCGGACCGAATGCGACGGGAATCGCCGACGGGCTCTCGATCGCCACGAGGTGGGACGGCGTCCGTTCGGAGAACATCGAGTGGAAGGCGAAGCTCGAAGGCCTCGGCCACTCGAGCCCGATCGTCTGGGGCGACCGCGTCTTTCTCACGACGGCGGTCAGCTCCGATCCCGATTCCATCTTCGTCCACGGTCTCGACGGGAGGATCGACCGCCGCTCCGATCGCGCGGACCACAGCTTTCGTGTCCTCTCGCTGAGCGCCGAGACCGGCGAGATCCTCTGGGAAAGGGAAGCCCATCGAGCGGTTCCGAAGATCCAGCGCCACCCGAAGAACAGCTACGCTTCGCCGACGCCGGTGACCGACGGAAAGCACCTCGTCGCCTACTTCGGATCGGAAGGGCTCTACGGTTACGACTTCGAGGGGAACCTCCTCTGGAAGCGCGATCTCGGCACCATCGACGCCGGAGCCTCCTACGACGACACCTATGACTGGGGTGTGGGAAGCTCCCCCGCCCTCTACCGCGGGATGGTCATCGTCATCGCCGACTCCCAGGCGGGATCGTTCCTCGCGGCCTTCGACGTGGCGACGGGTGAGCCCGTCTGGCGCGTCGATCGAAGCGTCATCTCGTCGTTCTCCACTCCATTGATCCACGAGGGCGCGGACCGGGTGGAGCTCATCACCAACGGCGCCGAGATCATGCACGGCTACGACCCGCTCACGGGCAAGGAGCTGTGGCGCCTCGCGGGAAGCTCCAAGAACACCACCCCGACGCCGGTCGCGGGCCGAGGGTTGGTCTTCATCACCAGCGGCTATCGCATCAATCCGATCTTCGCCGTGAGACCCGGAGGCTCGGGAGACATCGGCCAGAGCGACTTTGTGGCCTGGAGGAGCAACCGGGACGGCTCGTACATGACGACTCCCATCGTCTACGGCGACATCCTCTATACCTGCCAGAACAACGGTGTCCTCTCCGCCTACCGGGCGGAGACCGGAGAGCGCATCTACCAGCACCGCATCGCGAGCGGGGCGTTCAGCGCGTCCCCCATCGCTTCCGACGGCAGGCTCTACTTCACGAGCGAGGACGGGGACGTCTACGTCGTCGCCGCCGGCGCTGCGTACGAGCTTCTTTCGACCAACCCCATGGGAGAGGTCCTGATGGCGACTCCCGCGGCGGCGCCGGGGCGACTCTTCATCCGCGGGCAGCATCATCTGTTCTCGATTCGCGACAAAAGTTGATGGAACGGATCATCAGCGCCGATTCCCATACCATCGAGCCACAGAATCTCTGGCTGGACGCCCTTGGGAAGAAGTACGGCGACGAAACTCCGCGGCTAATCGAAGGCTACGGGGGGCAGCCCGGGCTCTTCTTCTACACTGGAAAACAGTACGCGCGGTTCAAGGAGCAGGATCAGAAGACCGCGGACGCCGGGACTCCGGAAGCCGGCCGCGACCCCGTGGCCCGCGTCGAGTTCCAGAAGAAAGCGGGGCTCGAGGCCGAGATCCTCTACCCCACTCTCGGCCTCTCCATCCTCCATTCCAGCAATCGGCCCGATTATCGCGATGTCGTTCGGGACGCCTCGCGCGTCTATAACGACTGGCTCGCGGAGTTCATCTCCTACGATCGGAGGAGGCTCCTCGGCGCGGCGATGATCCCCATGGATGACCAGGACTGGGCGGTCCAAGAGCTCGAGCGAGTGGTGAAGCTCGGACACCGCACGCCGATGATCCACGCCGCTCCCCCGGAAGGCTCGCCCCCCTACCGGGACCGCGTCTACGATCGATTCTGGGCCCGGGCCCAGGAGATGGACGTGCCCATCACCCTCCACATCGTGACCGGCCGCGTCCCCGATCCCATGGCCTGTCATACGCACGCCGAGTGGGAAGAGGGACCCAACATGTTCCTCTCCACCTGGGAGGAGATCCCTCACGTTCTCGCGACCGACTTCATTTTTGGAAAGATCCTCGACCGCTTTCCGCGCTTGAAGGTCGTGACCGCCGAGCTCGAGCTCTCCTGGATCCCGAACTTCATGAGGCGCATCGACATGGTCCAGGGCGTCTACGGGAACCGCCTGCAGCTTCCGAGCCTCGATCTCAAGGCGAGCGATTACATCCGGACCCGCGTCTGGCACGGCCTCATCGACGAGAAGGGCGGCGTCTCCGCGATCCCGGAGGTCGGCGTCGACCAGGTGGTGTGGGGCTCCGACTTCCCTCACACGATCTCGGTGGGAGTCGAGACGAAGGAGGCGCTCGACGAGCTCTTCGCCGGAGTATCGCCGGGGGACAGGGAGAAGCTCGTGGCGAAAAACGCGGCCCGGCTCTTCGGCCTCAGCTAGGTCTCGGAGAGCTATGGCTGCCAGTCAGTTTCTTGGGGAACGATCCAAGATGCTGGAGAAAACGCCCGAAAAGATCCGCCTGTTTGGATTACCCGGGATCCAGCGCGGGATCGACTAAGAACGACTTGCCGTGCAAACCAAACATACGTTGAGCCTTATGTCCTACGGGCGCTGGATGGCACGGACTGCGATGGGTGGCACTTCCTTTGCTGTACAAACTAAAGATACGAGTCGTCTGGCACTCCGTGCCAGACCTCGAACGATTGACGGCATTTTGAGGAGGCAATCTATGAAAGCATGTTTCCGCGTAATGTTTTCTCTGGGGGTTTGCGGTCTTCTGGCCTCGACGGCGTGGGCTCAGACCGGGAACATCCGCGGCACGGTGACGGATGAGACCGGCGCCGTGCTGCCGGGGGCCACGGTCACCATACATAGCGAGGCGATCATCGGCGGAAGCCGAGAACAGGTCACGAACGAGCTGGGTGTTTACCGGTTCATCTCCATCCCCATCGGCACCTATGATGTGGAAGTGGCGCTCCCCAGCTTCGAGACCAAGCGCATCGAGGCGGTCCGCGTGGCCCTGAACGCCACCGCCAGTGTCGACATCCCCTTGAAGCTTTCGACCATCGCCGAGACGGTGACGGTCACCGGCGAGTCGCCCATCGTGGACGTCACCGCCGCAGGGATCCAGAGCGGCTTCCAGGAAGAAATGATCGACGAGCTGCCCACGCAACGGAACATGGCGGACCTCATCCAGGTTCTGCCCGGGATGAGTGTCGACGTGGGCGACGGGAACACCGCGCGCACCATCGCGTATGGTTCCAATCGCCAGTCGAGCTCCTGGAACGTCGATGGCATCAACGTGACCGCTCCCGAGACCGGGGCCGCCTGGCTCACGGTCAATCCCGACAACATCGAGGAGCTCCAGGTCATGGGCGTCGGCGCCCCCGCGGAGTACGGGAACCACACCGGCGCGGTCATGAACGTCGTGACCAAGAAGGGAAGCAATGAATTCTCCGGAGGGGCCAATTACTATTTCCAGACCGATGGCCTCACCGACACCAACATCGTCAAGGACGGAACCGGTTACGTGCGGCAGGTGTTCCGAGACTTTACCGGCCGCATAGGCGGGCCAATCGCCAAGGACAGGGTGTGGTTCTACGGCTCGTTCCAGTACACGCAGGATGCCAGCAAGAACCCTGGCGTTTCCGAGAGCGTGGTGCAGCCCACCGATGAAGGCTACAACTTCGACATCCGGCTCACGACACGGCTGAACGAAAGCAACGAGCTCACCGGGTTCTTCCATCACTCCGACGGCGATGGCTTCAGTGCCGCCAATCCCTTCGACGCTCAATCCGCTCTTCCGAAAGCCAAGGACAAGAACCCCGGCTGGGGCGTGAACCTGACGTCAACGTTGTCGACCAATACTCTGTTCGAGGCGAAGTACGCGGGCTGGTGGGCGTACGAGGACTACCTGTCGACGACGGGAAGCCTGGAGCAGCCCTTCTACGATTTCACTCCTCCGGGCGGAGGACAGACCACCTACACCGGAGGCATCGGCTCCTACCAGGGGAACACCTGGGTTTATAACACGTGGCGCAACCAGTTCAACGCGAAGGTCACCCACTACACCGACGACTTCATCGGCGCCCAGCACGACTTCCGCTTCGGGGTCCAGTTCAGCCGCGGGGTGGCGTACACGCCTGGCACCGGCATCGGTCCGACCGGGTCCTACATGTATCACTATGCGCCCTACTACTACCTCGTGACCCAAGACCCCTACCAGTACGGTGGAATCTCACAGGACCTGGGATTCTTCGTCGACGATTCGATCACCATCGGCGACAGGCTCACCATCAACGCCGGGGTTCGATTCGATCACAACCACGGATGGGTTCCCGACTATGAGCGGCTCACGATCGGGAACAACAACGACTTCGTTGTCGCCGGCTTCTTCGAGCCTACCGGCGTGACCGTTCCCGGGCTGGACATCAACGATTGGAACTACATCTCGCCCCGGATCGGTTTCGCCCTCCAGCCCGACAAGGCGGGACGCTCTGTCATCCGTGCGTCGTTCGGCGTCTACTACGACCAGAACGTGATCGGGAACTGGGATGCCCCGGCGCCCGACGTGCCTACGAAGACATACGCCTTCGGCACCAGCCGGAACGGTCCCTTCGAGGTCTACAACGAAGTCGGCGCAAGTAACCTCGCGTTCGCCCCGGATCTCAAAGCCCCTCGGGCGGTCCAGTACGCCGCCGGGTTCGAGCGCCAGATAGGTTCCATGGTTTCGGTTGGCGCAGAGTACGTGCACAAGTACACCAAAGACCTGATTGGATGGGAGACCCTGGGCGGCGTCTGGGAGCCATTCCCCTTCGTCGATCCCTTCACGGGAGAGACCCGCACCCTTCTGAGCCAGGTGGAGATCCCGAACCGGAGGAAGGGGAACGACCCCGGGGACTGGCCGGGCTCCGAGAACCTGGACTACGAGCAGACCTATGACGGAGTGCTCCTGACCTTCGACAAGCGCTTCTCCGACCGCTGGGGGCTCTCCGTGAACTACACCTGGTCGAAATCCGAAGGGCTCATCCCTCGGCCTCAAAATCAGGCTCAGTTCAACCCCCCCTACGGCGGCACGGAAGGGCGGGACCCGAACAACCTCATCAACGGCTACGGACGGCTGCAGGGAGATCGGCCCCACATGTTCCGCACCCAGGGAGTGTTCGAGTTGCCGTGGGAACTGATGTTCTCCGCGTCGCTCGAGCTCAGCAGCGGCCGAGCTCATAACCGTCAGATCCGCGTGCCGGGCCTGGGGCAGGGGTCGGTGAACGCCAATATGGAGCCCGGCGGCGCCTACCGCTACACGCCCATCCAGAACATCGATCTCTCGATCGGAAAGCGCATACATCTGGGCGGGGAGACCTACTTCCGGATCGACGGGCGCTTCATGAACCTGCTCAATCAGGATACGATCATCAGCTACGCTAGCCTGAGGCTTCAGAGTCCGACACCCGGGCTGTCGATTCAGGAGCAGTTCTATCAGGAGGCGGCACAGTCCTGGTACAAGCCGCGCCGGCTGGAGGTCCGAGTGGGGCTCGAGTTCTAGACGGAATAAGCTAAACTTCCGTTTGGCTGGGAGGGAGGCTTCCGCCTCCCTCCCTTCTTTCTTTTCATGCGGCGCGCGGTTCTCCTTTTCGCAGTGGCCTTCGCCTCATGCGGCAACGCACCCGAGGCGGTCGGCCCCCTCAATGTCGTTCTCATCACCATCGACACCCTTCGGAGCGACTACGTCGGGTACAGCGGCGCCGGGAAAGTAAAGACTCCCAACCTCGACCACCTCGCGGAGGAAGGCGTCGCCTTCACCCAGACGCGAACGCCCGTTCCCCTCACCTTGCCGGCGCATGCATCGATTCTGACGGGCGCCTACCCGCCGGCCCACGGGGTTCACGTAAACGGCCGGGACCGCCTCTCCGAGAACAACGAGACGCTGGCGGAGATCCTGAAGGGGAAAGGGTACGCCACCGCCGCTTTCGTAGGCGCATTCGTCCTGGACCGGCGGTTCGGGCTTGCCCAGGGATTCGACGTCTATGACGACCAGATGGGCACCGACGTCCGGCTGCTCGAGAACATCGTGGCCGAGAGAGACGGAGGCGCCGTCGCCTCCGCCTTCAGCGCCTGGCTGAGCCGCCAGACGGCCGAGCAGCCGTTCTTCGCCTGGGTTCATTTCTATGACCCTCACGCTCCCTATCATCCGCCCGAGCCCTACCGCGGCCAGTATCCGAACGACCCCTATGCCGGCGAGGTCGCGTACACGGACGCGATGGTCGGACGGGTGGTCGGCGAGCTCCAGTCGCGCGGCTTGCTCGAGCGCACTCTGTTCGCCGTCGTCGGAGACCATGGGGAAGGCCTCGGCGAGCATGGGGAGCAATCGCACTCGGTTCTCATCTACCACTCGACGTTGCACGTGCCTTTCTTGCTCCACGCGCCGGGTTTCATCGAGGCGGGCCGTAAGGTCGATGTCGTAACCCAAACGGTAGACGTCGCACCGACGCTCCTGGACTACCTCGGCATCACCCCCTCCATGGGACAGGGCGAGACTCTGCGTCCTCTCATCGAAGGTGGAATCGCCCGAGACGGGCCGGTCTACAGCGAATCGCTCTACGCCAGCACCCACCTGGGCTGGAGCGAGCTCCGCGGGCTCGAGCGGGGAGGTTTCCGATTCATCGAGGCACCGCGTCCCGAGCTATACGACCTCCGGAAAGACCCGGGCGAGCGCGTCGACCTTCTTCTCTCTGAGAAAGCCGTGGCCCGGGAGATGCGAGGCGCGCTTTCGCTCATGGCGGGAAAGCTGGAAGAGGGCTCCTCCCGCGAATCGGCGGCCGTCGACTCCGAGACCGAGGCCAGGTTGAGGAGCCTCGGGTACGTTTCCTCTTCGCGTCCGCCGCCGCCGCAGTCGGTCGTCGACCCCAAAGACAAGATGGCAGTCTGGAACGAGATTCAGATCGGGGTCCACGAGTTCGGCCTGGGAAACGACGGCTTGGCCAGCGAGATTCTGGAGAAAGTGCTGGCAACGGAAAAGGACATCCCTCTCGTGTACGAGAACCTGGGGGCGCTGTACATGAAGGTCGGACGCCTCGCCGAAGCCGAGACGATCTATCGCGAGGCCCTGGCACGAGGGATCGAAAGCGCCGAGTTCCACATGAACCTCGGCCGCCTCCATCACGGGCGCCGGGAGTGGCGCGAGGCGGAGAAAGAGCTTCGGGTAGCACTCGAGCTCGATCCGGGAAACGTCGCCGCTCTCGTCCACCTGGGAAACACCCTGCGGGCCCGAGGTGAGCTGGAAGAAGCCATCTCGCAGTACCGGCAGGCTCTCGAGATCAACCCCAACTATCTTTACGCCTTCGACGGCCTGGGCATCGCCCACAGCAAGCTGGGGAAGCAGGAGGAAGCCTTGCGCTCGTTCCGGGAGGTGGTGCGGTTGGATCCCGAAGGAGCCCAGGGCCACTTCAATCTGGCGGTGCAGCTCGAGCAGATGGGGAGACGGGCGGAAGCGCTCGAGGCCTACCGCGAGATCCTTCGGCGCTCGGGCTCCGGCGCCCCGCTGGAGCTGACCCGAAGAGCCACGGCGGCGGTCGAGCGGCTGGAGTCTCCCGCCTCGAAAGCAAAGTAAGGGTTCTTCCTGTCAGGCTGTCTGGCCCTCTTTTCGTTCTCAGGGACAGTGCCGTTTCAGAAGCTCGGAAGCCTCCCGGTGCCTCGAGGCGGCCTCGGCGTCCCCGAGAGCGAGGCAAGCCCGGCTGAGACCTTCGAGGGCCGCAGCATCTCGTGCCGTCTGGGTTCGTGAGCTCTCGAAGGCTTCCCGCGCTTCTTCGAGTCGTCCCGCAGCAAGGAGGGCCTCTCCCAGCAGGACGTAGTCGGCCGGGGTTTCCTCGCTGCGGGTCTTCACCAGCTGGGCGAAGGCGGCGATCGCCTCGTCGAGCTCGCCGCGTTCGGCTGCCTTCTCTCCCCGAATCCGAACGTCGGAAAGGCGGTGTCCTTTCCGCCAGAGCTCGTCCTCCTCGGCCTTGAGCTCCTGGAACCGCGCCATCGCTTCTCGGGCGAGATCTTCCCTCCCCGCCCTCTGGTGCAGGAGAGCGAGGTTGTAATAGGCCTGAACGTCCTTCGGCGCGAGCTCCCGGACGCGCTCCAGATACTCCCAGGCTTTCTCGAGCTCGCCCTCGCGAAGGCACATGACGCCGAGGCTGTAGAGAGTGTTCACGTTGTCGCGGTGACTCCGAACGTGAGTCTCGAGAAGGGAGCGCAGATTTCGATAGTCCTCGGTAGTGAGGGAGGAGAGGGCGAAGGACGCGATGTCCTCCGCCGCCTGCGGATCCAGCTCCACTGCCTTCTGAAGGGCCTCGATCGAGGAGGCAATCTCCATGCGGCCGTGGAGGGCATTCCCCAGGGTGAAGTAGATGGGCGCCGTTGCCGCGCCGGACGCGATCGCCCGCTCGCAGGTCGCGATCGCTTCCCTGGCTTTCCCTCCCTCGAGCTGGGCCTGGGCGAGCAGCACCAGAAGGCTCGGATCGGAGGGCTCGAGCGAAAGAGCGCTCGCGGCGTGGCACTCGGCGAGCTCGTAGGCGCCGACGGTGAGCGCGAGTCGAGCGGTGCGAGCCTGAAGCTCTGGAAGCGGAGGAAGCTCGGCGATGAGCTTCTCATACTGCACCAGGGCATCGACGGAGCGCTTCGCGGTCGAAGCCGTCTCCAGGAGCAGGACCCGCGCGGGGACGAACGCCGGACGGCGCTCCAGGATGGCTTCCGCGGCGGCGGACGCTTGGTCGAAGTCGCTCTATTCGAACGCCTGCCTCGCGAGAAGAAACTCGGCGGCGAGCTCGGGGTAGAGGGGCGGCGGCTCTTCGCCGTGGTCCTTCAGAAACTGGAAGGGGATCGGATTCAGATCGTCGATCGCCGAAGCGACCCGAAGCGAGCGGATCGCCGCGTCGGTCTGGCCCCGAGCGAGAAGAGAGGCCCCGAGTCGCAGGTATTCTCTCGCGCTCGAAAGATCCTGAATCGAGGCCGACGAAGCGTTCGCTCCGCGGGAGACATAGAGGTCCGCGTCATTTCCGAGGAACTCCGCCTCGGGAGGCGCATCGGTGAAGCTCCGGGCGGCTTTCAGGTCGGCAAGGCCCGCCTCGACGTCTTCGAGAAAGAGCGCGGCTCGAGCCCGGCCAACGTATGCCGGAGAAAAGCGCGGCGCCCGAACGAGGCAGGCGTCGAACGATGCCCGAGCCCGGGGGTAGTCGCGTTTCTGGAGGTACAGCCGCCCGAGGGCGTAATGAACCTCGAAGACCCGGGGAGGGTTCGAAACGAGGGCCGCCTGCAGTTGAGCCTCGGCTTCATCCAGCCGTCCCGCGGCGAGAGCCTGGCGGCCGAGCTGGAGCGGATCCTGGGCGAGAAGCGCGAGAAACGCGACAAGGGTGAGCATCACCGCGAAAGCACGGGCACGGGAGGCGCACCCCGACGGATCGCGTACCCGCGGTCGGCGAGGAGCCCCTCGTGAGTCTCCCTCGTGCCGTCGAGCCAGGTGATCGTGAGGCGGTCGACGGTCGAGTTCTCTCCCAGGCCGAAGTGAGCGCGGAAATCGTTCTGGGAAGCGTAGCTCCCGCCGGAGGAGATCTGACGGATCTGCGCCACACCTCCCGCGGTCGCCTCGAGACGCGTCCCGAGCGCCTGCCGCGTACCAGAGGTGTCGAAGAGCTCCACCAGGAGGGAACGACCCGCTCCCACCGTCTCGTTGGCGAGATACGTCGGCCGCGCGTCCTGGTTGCTCACCACGATGTCGAGGTCGAGGTCGTTGTCCAGGTCGCCTGCGGCGCTCCCGCGGCCGGACTCGAGGACCTCAAATCCGCTCCCGGAGGCGGCGCTCACGTCCTCGAATCTCCCACCCTGGTTCAAGAGCAGCAGGTCCTTTTGGAGAAACGTCTCGTGAAGCACCGGATCCGCGTCCACCTGGGGATAAATGTGCCCGTAGGACATGAAGAGGTCGAGGTCCATGTCGTGATCCACGTCCAAGAAGTGGACGCCCCAGCCGAGAGGAGCGAACGTCGGGATCGCAAGGCCGGCGACGAAAGAGTGATCCACGAAACTTCCTCCGAGGTTGCGGTAGAGGGTGTCGTAATCGTGGGCGAAGTTCGTGACCACGAGATCGAAGCGTCCGTCGTTGTCGAAGTCTCCGACGTCGATTCCCATGCTCCCCTGCACCGCCCCATCCGCGTTGTAGGCGGCGCCCGAGAGCGCTCCGACTTCTTCAAAGGTTCCGTCGCCCCGATTGCGGTAGAGACCGTTGGGCATGCTGTCGTTGGCGGTATAGAGATCGGAGTCGCCATCGTCATCGTAGTCGATGCTCGCGACCCCCATCGTGTACCGGCCCGACCCCGCAAGGAACCCAGCGGCTTCCGTTGAATCGGTGAACGTTCCGTCACCCTCGTTCCGATAGTAGGTGTTGCGGCTTCCCACGAGGCCTCGGGGACCGTCGAGCACCTTCACCCGGCCTCGCCACAGGCGCACCCGCTCCGCCGTCCAGACCTCGTCCCAGTTGGTCTCGATGTAGTTCGCGACGAAGAGATCGGCATCGCCGTCCTCGTCGGGATCGAAGAAGCAGGCGCCGACGCTCCACCGAGGGTCAGAAACTCCGGACGCGGCGGTCTTGTCCGTGAAGGTGCCGTCGCCGTTGTTTCGGAAGAGAGTGTTCGGCCCCCAGTTGGTTACGTAGATGTCGAGGAGCCCGTCGTTGTCGACGTCTCCGACAGCGCCACCGACCCCGAAAGCCGACGAGCCCACTCCCGCCTCTCGGGTGACGTCTCTGAAGGTTCCGTCTCCCCGGTTCCGGTAGAGAGTGTTGGAGTGGGGCTCGGTCTTCTTTCCCGGGAGAAGGCGGATGGCGTTCACGAAGTAGACGTCGAGAAGGCCATCCCCGTCGTAGTCCAGAAGGAGGACGCCGTTTCCCGTCGACTCCAGGATATGGTTTTTCTCCGCGCCGCCGCTCCAGGTGACGACGTCGAAGCCTGCCGCCTCGGTGCGATCCTGGAACTTCACGCGAGCGGCGGGACCCAGCAGAGCGAGAAATCCGATGGCGACAGCAAGTCTCAAACCACCGCGATTATAGCGTCACGCGTGTAGGGGCCTCACCTCCTCCGGGACCTTCGAGAGCTCGGGAAAGCCGGGAGAACGCCTTACGTAGTACTCGGAGAGAAGCCCGTCGGGATCTCGGAGGAAGAAGCTTCGTTTCAGCTCGGAGTCGACCACGTGCTCGGGCTCGACTCCTCGGCCATGGAGCGCCGTCTCGGCCTCGAGAAGCGCCCTTTCGCTTTCGAGCTCGAACGAGACGTGATGGTACCGGCGCTCGTCGTCCGGGGGCTTTCGACACAGGACGAGGTGATAGGGGTAGCGGGAGAGACTTCCCCGTAGAAACACCATGCTGTCGACGCGGTGGACCTCCTCGAGACCGCCGACTTCGCGGTAGAAGCGAGCGAGCCGCTCGAGGTCGGAAGTCAGGAGAACCGCGTGGGTCACGCGCCGCGGATGAACGGGCGCGTCTTTCACGGTGCGGATCTCGGGATTCTCCTCGTAGCGAGGCTCTTCGAACGGCTCAGCCGCCTCGGGGTCCCAGC
>Ga0326597_10004431_pt1 | contig 19760 bp, 19 predicted proteins | sample RVTome_12_FD_203789 | JGI IMG/M metagenome (GOLD analysis project Ga0326597, IMG submission 203789) | Soil microbial communities from uranium-contaminated site in the Upper Colorado River Basin, Wyoming, United States - RVT100D185 | ecosystem: Environmental > Terrestrial > Soil > Contaminated >...
TCCGGTCCGCCGCAGCCGTCCGATCAGCAGCCCAGGCCGGGATCGGGGAGCCTGGGCCGAGCGGGGCAAGAGGGGCAAGTCCGGTTCGAGCTGACGGACAAAAGCCTGGATTTTCTCGGTTTCAAAACGCTGAAGGACCTGCTGGCATCGCTCGGCCGTTCCAGTTTTGGCCGGCATGATACGCGCGATCTTGCAACCGGGATCGAGTCCGGCGGAGCCTCGCGGCGCTACGAGTTTGGCGACACCATCAACCTCGACGTTGCCGCGACCTTATCCCACGCCATCCAACGCGAGGGCTCGCATCTTCCCCTGAATATCGAGTACCAAGACTTGATGGTGCATCAGACGGAATATCAAAGCTCCTGCGCCACGGTGCTGATGCTCGATTGCAGCCACAGCATGATTCTGTATGGCGAAGACCGCTTCACGCCGGCCAAGCGCGTGGCCCTGGCACTGTCGCACCTGATCCGCACGCAGTACCCCGGCGACTCGCTCGATCTGGTTCTGTTCCACGACTCCGCCGAGGAGATGCCGCTGAGCCAGCTCGCGCGCGTTCAGGTGGGCCCTTATTACACCAATACCCGCGAAGGGTTGCGCCTGGCGCAGCGCGTGCTGAAACGCCAGCACAAGGACATGCGCCAGATCATCATGATCACTGACGGCAAGCCCTCCGCATTGACGCTCGAAGACGGACGCATCTACAAGAACGCCTTCGGCCTCGATCCCCTGGTTGTTACGCAAACGCTGGAAGAAGTGGCCAAGTGCAAGCGCGCCGGGATTCTCATCAACACCTTCATGCTGGCCAGCGACACGGGCCTCGTGCACTTTGTGCAGAAGGTCACTGAGTTATGCCGCGGCAAAGCCTACTTCACCACGCCGTATACGCTCGGCCAATATCTGCTGATGGATTACGTCAACCGCAAGACCCGCACCATCCACTAGCCCGGTATCATGAACCAATAGAGCCTAAGCATTCCCGTTTGTTTCTTCGATCAATTTCTTTTTGTGCTTGGGCGGTTTGCGGCGGCGGTCTCGTTCGACGCGCGTGGGAGGCGGGCTGCCGAGCACAGCGCGCGCCTGGCGGCGAGCTTCAGTCGTCGCGCGGAATTTCTTCTTGGGCTTCTTCTTCATGGGCGGGGTTTTGAGGGCATGACTGGCGCGCTCTATTTTAGAGGGACGGCGGGCAGACGCTTGAGCGTGCGATTGGCTGGATCAATCGTAATCCCAACCGATTCCAGGGCGGTGACTCCGAGCAGCGGCTCCGCGTCGTCGGGGCCAAAGATGACCCGGCCGGCCGTAATTTCCCCCATGAATTCGATTTGCACTACCCCAAACGAAAATTCCTGAACGGTCCCATCTGCCAACTCGTAGGCCATTTTCCCTTTAGGCTGTATGCCTATTTTCCTTAATGCCGCCGCTGGGGCGAGCGAATCGGTGGCGCCTGTGTCTACCAGAAAATCAGCTTCGTAAGTCCCGTTGGCAACGGCCAGATTCTTTAGGGCAACCGTAACGTGAATGAGTCCCATTCATATCACCCATAGCGCAGTTTTGGCGGAAGCGTATGGGAATCGAACCCATCGTTCCACTCCAAGGAGAAGAACCACCGGCTTTGAAGGCCGGGCCAGTCACCAGACCAGTTTCGCTTCCGTCGGCGATTATAGCATGTGGCCAGAACTTGCCTCTGGCTCTCGACGTAAGGGGTGGATAACAACGACAGGGGCTGAATTGAATTTACCAGGGAGACGGGGGGATGAAATCAGGTTCAGGAGATCACCGCGAAGCGATCAAAGCAAATTGCAGCCTTGATGGTTGTGGAGGCTAGGCCGCTTGCACGGCCTCGCACAGAGTTTCGCGCAAACCTTCAGATCTGGTCTGGGAAAGTGCGACGGACGATTCCGCGAGGGGCAGAGTCGCCGGCGGCCGGTGAGTCACCACAGACTCGGCTGCACGGGCCTGGCGACGCATGCGCAGGCGCAGACGCCGCAGGGCCTGGGAATGAAGCTGCGATATGCGTGCCTGCTTGACTCCCAGCTTTCGGCCAATCTCGCGCATGGTTCGCTGCTCGAAGTAGTATAACGTCAGAACGACACGCTCGTTTTCAGGCAGCTTCTCGATGGCCAGCGCCAGCTTGTCGCGCATTTCGCATTTTTCTACGACGGTTTCAGGGGAGTCTCCCGGGTCCGCGATCAGGGACATCAGGTCTTCGGGGTTTTCTTCCGTTCCCCGGTCAAAAAAATTGATGGCGGAATGCTCGCCCCGGCTGCAGTAATCCTGGAGCCACCCGCGCAATTCCGGCGTGCTCATGCCCATTTCGTCGGCCAGATCTTCTTCGCTGGCGGACTCTCCGGTGCGTTGCTCGACGGCGGCAACGGCCTCAGCCATCTGGCGGCTGCGCTTGCGCACCGAGCGCGGTCTCCAGTCGAGCGAGCGCAGATAGTCGAGCATCGCGCCCTGGACGCGGCGGTTGGCGTAGGTCTGGAATTTCACTCCGCGGGCGGAATCGTATCGCTCGGCGCATTGCAGCAAGCCCATCAAGCCCACCTGGATGAGGTCTTCCACATCCACATGCGCCGGCAGCCGGCTGGCCAGTCTTCCGGCGAGGAACTTGACTCCCGCCAAAGATTCATTCATCGTCTGCTCGATCATGGTTTCGCCAGCAGTTTGTCTTGCCAGCCAGAGTTCCGCTGATACTGCGACTGCCATAATTCCCCCTGATCCGGCATCCAGGGATTGCCAGTGTGCGATCTTTCCGCTTCCCGGGGAGTCGTTATGCCGTATGGTCCTAGTAATACTAGCACCACAACGACCTCTCCGCTACCTACAGATGCCGATTTACGTATGGCAATGGCCAGACCATACCAGTACATCGTTTATTTTGAATGAATTATAAAGAATTGACGAGTCTGTGACAGAAAGAAAGCGCCAAAAATTTGGATGGATCGAACGGGATTGTCACGAAACCGTCGTCAGAGCTTCACGCCGCCGCGCGTGCCACCGTCGGCCGATTCGGTTAGCGAGGCCAGCATCTCGATCAGATCATACTTGGTCAAAATTTCAAATTCTCTGTTGCCCATATCAACAAGGACCGCGGGGCTCGCATTCGTGAGCAGGTAGGTAACGCGATCAATCGGCGCGGCGGGCTCGAGCTCCGGCAGGGGAGCCTGCATGCACTCACGCACCACCAGGCGCGCCAGGTCCGCGCCGCGCAGAGCAAGATTCAGGATTTCATCCTCGCGCACGGTGCCCACGCACATGCCTTCGTCAAAGACGGGGAGCTGGGAGATTTCCTTGTCCTGCATCAGCCGCAGCGCACCTTGGGCTGTCTCGCCCGCAGCGACGCTAATCAGCCGCCGGCCCGGATGCCGCTGCTGTTTCCGGCGAACCACTTCGCCCGCGGTGGCCTGCCACTCCGCCTCCCAATATTGGTGGCGGCGCATCCAGTCGTCGTTATACATCTTGCTGAGATAGCGGTCGCCAGCGTCCGGGATGAAAGCCACGACCATCGCCTCGGCGGGCAGGCTGCGAGCTATCTGCAATGCCACGGAGATGGCCCCTCCCGAAGAGCCTCCGGTAAAAACCCCTTCCATGCGGGCGAGTTTGCGCGCCCACACGAAGCATTCCTGGTCGGTTACCTGGAAGACGTCGTCGAGCAGACTGAGGTCCATGGTGGTGGGGAAGAAGTCTTCGCCGATGCCTTCGACCACGTAAGTGAGCGCGCGCCCGACGGTGCCCTTCTTGAATTTCTCATAGTAGAGCGAGCCGATGGGGTCAACACCGATCAACTGGACCTTGGGATTCTTGCCCTTGAGGTATCGCCCGACGCCGGTGAGCGTGCCGCCGGTACCCATGCCCGCCACAAAGTGCGTAATCTTGCCGCCGGAGTCCTCCCAAATCTCCGGGCCGGTGGTGAGCACATGCGCTTCCGGGTTCTGCGGGTTGGCGTATTGATTCGGGTAGTAGGAGTTGGGAATCTCTTTGGCGAGCTTCTGAGCGACCGAGTAGTAACTGCGCGGGTCGTCGGGCTCGACCGCCGTCGGGCAGACGATCACCTCCGCGCCAAGCGCGCGCAGCGCGTCCATCTTTTCCTGCGACTGCTTGTCATTGATCGTGAAGATCGCCTTGTAGCCTCTGACGCAGGCCACCAGCGCGAGTCCAAAGCCGGTGTTGCCGGAGGTTCCTTCGATGATTGTCCCCCCGGGCTTGAGCAGCCCCTTGCGCTCGGCGTCTTCAATCATCTGAATGGCGATGCGGTCCTTGACGCTGCCGCCAGGATTGAGGTAGTCGGCCTTCACATAGACCGAGGCTTTGATGCCCTTGGTGATGCGGTTGAGGCGGATGAGCGGTGTCCGCCCAACAGCTTCAAGAATATTCTCACATCGCATGCGCGCGCCTCCGGGAAAAGCAATCCTGATTGTATCGTGTCGCGCGGCAAAACGCTTACGTGGAAAATGGGGGGGGAAGTGGAAAGCCCCACACGTGCGCGCACGTGTGGGATGTTATCAAGAACCCCCACGGCACAGAAAGCGTGCCGTGGCTACTGGCCACCGTACCCTTCCGGTCGCGGCTCTGATTGGATTTGGGAGAGGAGTTTAGTCAGGCGGGGGACGGAAGTTGCGTGGAGGCCAAAGCGGCTTTCGAGATAAAGTTTCGTGAAGTCGCGGACGAGGGGGCGGGCTGGCTCGGGAACAGATTCGGCGAATTCATTTGGGGTCTGGCTCGGCAGTTTGCACACGCCGCGTCGGGCGAACAGGCGCAGCAAGCGAAGATAGAGAACCGTGGCGTCCTCGGGGCGCGCCTTGCCCTGGCGGGCCCGACGCTGGAGTCCCCAATCCCCAAACCAAGAGAAAAGCGCGGTGCGGCCGTAGAGCGCGACGATTCCCACCATCATCAGAGCGACGACCAGCGCCATGAGCGCGCGATGCTGGAGCAGCCGGTCAGTGTAGTCGCGCAGTGCGGCCACCAGGTTGCGGTAGCGCTGCTGGACGTATTGCCGCGAGTCGGTGCGCATCTCCCGCGAGGAGCTTTCGAGCTGCCGGGCCAGGGTTACCTGGTGGATGAAATCGTAGTTGATGATCCACTCTTCCCAAAAGGTTTGGAAGGCGTCGATATAGAGAGCGAAGCGGCCAAGCCAGAGCGTTTGCGTCAAACGCCCGTCGGCGGGAGTGGGGTCAAATGCAACCCAGCCGAGTTCCGGGAAGTAGACTTCGACCCAAGTATGGGCGTCGCTCGCGCGGACGGTGAATTGGCTGGAAAGATCATTGTACTGGCCCTGCAGGAAACCGTTGACCAGCCGCACCGGAATGCCCACGGCTCGCAGCAGGACGGCCATGGCGGAAGCAAAAAACTCGCAATGTCCGCTGCGCGATTCCCACAGGAAATAAGCGATCGGGTCGGCGGGCAGGGCAGGCGCCAGGTCCAGCGAGTAGGTGTAGTTGGTCTGCAAATAAATTTCTATCGCCTTGGCCTTGTCGTAGTTGGACGCGTATGGAGTGGTAATTTCTTCCGCCAGCTCGTACACCCTGGGATCGGTGGGAGGCAGTTGCAGGTAAATCTGTTGTATGGCCGGGGGAATCTCTGCTTGATTTGCGCGCAGGGCATCGACGACCGGGACAGCGATGTCGGAAAGAACCGAATAGCGGACCAAGGCGCCTGAGCCAGGGGGCATGAAGACGGAACCGGTGTTGTCCTCCCACAGATGGCGGAACGGCCCAATCAACTCCCGTGGTTGCGGCGCAACGAATACGGCATCGCTGGCGATAGGTTCCAACGTGACCGAATAGTTCAGCAGCTTGGGAAAGGCGCCGGGATGAACAGTGTTCTGAGCGAATCGGAAGCTGCGATTGCCGGGAACCGCCAGGGTGACCTCGCTAGGGTTGTACCAGCGCTTGCCATCAAAGGTAGTGAGGCCGATGCCCCGCCATTTGACCCCATCGGATGAGCGGAGATCGGGAGCATCAATGTGCATGACCACGGCCGAAGATTTCTTGATCTGCCCGATTTGCCCCAAGGTCACGTCGTCGGAAAACCCGGTCATCCGGTCGCTCGGGCGCGACAGAGAGCTGAAAAAGCCGCGATTGCCTCTCGGAATCACGAAAAACAGGACGATGGTCAGCAGCACAACGCCCGTGCAGATGATGATGGATGTGGCGCCCAGCGCAGCAGCGAAGCCTGCTTGCTTCCCTCCGGCAGGGATCGCAAGGGAGCGAAATCCGCTGGCGCGCTCGCGAGCCCGCCGAATCTCCAGGCTAGCAAATGTAGAAATCGCCAGCAGCAGAAACAGAGCGAAGCACAGCAGAAACGCAGTTCCGATGGTGAGCGTGGAGGCTGCCAGCATCTGTGCGAATGCCAGTGCCGCCAAAAAGACGTAATCCCGCGTCTGGCTGGCGGAGAACAGTTTGACGACTGCCGCAAAAAAAAGAAGATGAATGACCGCCAGCAAGCCCCGTTCCAAGGCATTGACGGCGGAGGCTTCCAGGAACACGATATCGAAGAAGAAAAATGGAATATAGGCTATCGCTACTCGCGAGACCCAAACCGGAGAAAGCAGGAATGTATTTCCCCGCCACAGCAGGAGCGCACGTCCGACCAGCGCCAGGCCCATGACCGACATGGAGAACAGGTCCATCCTGCCGGTGGACGCGAGCGTTAAGAAGCCGGTCGAAAGCAGTCCAAAAAGGGAGATCTCAAAATAGCGGTCTAACGGGTCCGGCCCGCTATAGGCAGTGGAGTTCCTGTAATTTTCGATCGGTGCGGGTTGGGAGATCGTCGTAGCCACAGAATTTGCGACGCAATGCCGTCGCGAAGCGCTATGCCGGCTGCGGAGCGGGATCACTCCGCATAAACTGACACACACGATTCTTGCCGGCTGCCTTCGCGGCGTACAAGGCTTGATCGCTCGAATCGAGCAAGGCTTCGAAACTCGGGAATTCTTGCAGTTCCGTGCTGGAAATCCCCACACTGATGGTAACCGTAGCCTTGCAAATCCCAATCACATAAGGCTCACTACCTACCGCCGCTCGAAGACGTTCGCCATGGACCAGAGCTGTCTGGATGTCGGTGTTGGGGGCCAGCAGAACCATTTCTTCTCCGCCGTAACGGGCCAGGATGTCAGATTTGCGGGTATTGCTTTTCAGGCGGGCTGAAGCTTGTTGCAGCACATGATCCCCGAAGATGTGCCCATGATGGTCATTCACAGATTTGAAATCGTCCAAATCCATCATCATCACGGTGAGGGGAAGTTTGTAGCGCCGAGCCTCTTCCCAGAAATGTTGCGCCACTTGAAAAAAGTAGTGCCGGTTATAGATCTGAGTAATCTGGTCGGTGATCGCGAGGAACTCCAGGCGGGCATTGGCCTCCTGCAACTGTTTCTCGCGGTGGCTCAATTCCAAGTTTAATTGGATGACTTCGAGCAGCGTCCCCAGATCCCCCGCCCGGTCCCTGCCGATACCTGCCAGCAGTGGCCGCCCGGGGCCGCCCGGTGCCAGCGGAAAAAAACTGTAGTGCACCGTGACGGTCGAAGAATCCGGGGTAATGTGATTCAGATCGATTCTGCGCGATTCGGTGAAGAATTGCGGCTCCATTTCGCGGACACGAATGCTCGAAGGGGTATCGAGAAAATCGAGGAACTTCGCTCCGGGAATCAGCCCCGCAGGGCAGAGTCGCTCCAGAAAACTTGGATTCGCGTAAACGAGAGACCAATCCGGCTCCAGGACGACGATGCAATCCGGTGAATTCTGGAACAGGGAATACCCTGTGATTTTCAGTCCGGCCTCCGAATTGGTTACATCCGGCATCGTGGAAGGGAAATCGAACGCTTACATTGTATTCCCTGCCGTCCCCCAAAAACAAATCGGATCAGATGCTGGAAAGGCAATGTTAAGCGGGAGTTACCGGCACCCGCAAAGCCCATCGCCGGGCGCCTCTGGGAATGGGAGCTCCAGCGTCAGGCTGGCTTAACCAGCTTCGCCTTCAATTGCCTGAAAACTTCTTCGCGCAGCACCTCGTCCGGACTGCTTATGAAGTCCACCCAACGAAATTTTAACAACAAAGGACGTTCCCCTAACTGTGCCACCACGCCGAGGTCTTCACGCGTGGAATCCACGAACACGGCGACGAACTGCATCTCGGGATCGTACGTTTGCAGGATTGGCTCCAGCCGGTGCCGGATCCGCGACCGGCGTTCAGTCCCCAACTGCATCGCGTCGCCTCATTAACATAAACATAAGAAATAGTCCGCGCCGAGTGGGCGTGGAAGACCTTGGGAAAAGCTGGTTCCGGGTGTAAATCTCCCCCGGGCTGGCCCTCTCGCTGGGCGGCCCATTCTAGCACAGGACTGTCCCCAGAACTGTCCACGGAACCGTCGCCAGGTTGCTTTTCGGAGTTTTGTCCCGAACCGGGAACCGGATAAAGTAGTAATGTGAAGTCAGGAATAAAGGCAGGCGGCAAACTAATCGTATGATTCCACTCTGGGACAACATCCCGCGCACGCGCTGGCCGATCATCACCCTGCTGCTGATTGCCGCCAACGGCTTCGTCTTTATTCAGGAACTAGCGGCGCCGCAGGCGGCGCGCGATCAGCTCATCGCGACCTTCTCCCTGATTCCGGCGCGCAGCACGTCGTTCGTCAGCGGGGGGCCGGTCGGCTTCTCCGGAGGAATCCTGCCGCTATTTACCTCCATGTTTCTGCACGGCGGCTGGATGCACCTGATCGGAAACATGTGGTTCCTGTGGCTCTTTGGCGATAACGTGGAGGACCGCATCGGCCACGGGCGGTATTTGATGCTCTATCTGGCTGGCGGCTTGGCCGGCGCACTGACGCACTGGTTCTTCAATCTCAACTCGATCGTTCCGACAGTGGGGGCTAGCGGGGCCATCGCCGCGGTGATGGGGGCATACCTCATCACGTTTCCCGGCGCGCGAATCCGCACTCTGGTTCCCGTCTTCATCTTCCTGACGTGGTTCGATGTGCCCGCCTACGTAATTCTGATCTATTGGCTCCTGCTTCAGTTGTTGAGCGGCGTGGCTTCGGTGGCCGTGACCGATCCGATGCAGGGCGGCGTGGCCTTCTTCGCCCACGTCGGCGGATTCATCGCCGGCATCCCGCTCATGATCCTGCTGCGGCCAGGCCGTCGTTACCGGACCTCGTCATGGTAGAGAACATCGCTCCCAGTGAAGCAACTCCGCGGCTGCCGGAAGTCGTGCTCTATACCCGCCCTGGATGTCATCTCTGCGACGAAGCCAAGGAGCAACTCGAAGTGCTCAGAAAGACCGTTGCCTTTGAGCTTCGTGAGATTGATATCGACACCAACCCGGAATTGCAGCGCCGCTACAACGACGAAGTCCCCGTCATCTTTATCCACGGCCGCAAAGCCTTCAAGTACCGCATCGACCCCCGCCAGTTCCTCGAGCGCCTCCGCCGCACTTCCTGCGCCTAGCCGCAGTAGGTGCCTGTCCAATTTCCGGGTAGGGTGATTTACATTCACTGATTCGCGTAGTGAAGTTACCCGCGTCGGCCATGGAGAGCGAAAGGCCTTAGTTTTGGAAATGCGGAAGGATCACAGATTGACGGAGACTTCGCCATGTTCCTTGCGAGTGGGTCTGACAGTGATTTCGATATCCTGCCCAAGGGCTGTGAGAAATTTCATGAGGCGCTCGACCGAGAACGTGCCGGAGCGGTTGCGCATCAATGCGGAGACGTTGGGTTGCTTGATGCCGAGGAGATTACCCGCTTCGGCCTGGGTCAAACCGCTCTGCTTAATCAGGCGGTAAATTCGCAGTGTGAGCCGCGCTTTCAAGAGTTCCTGCTCTGGATGGGGAAGACCGAGATCGGCGAAGACATTCCCGCTGCTCTTTTCTGATCGGACAGGTTTTCTCGCTCTCGTGGTCATGCTAGTTTTGCCTTTCTCTGTGGAGACGTTCGGCCTCGGCCAGCCGGCGGTGAACGAGGTCCAATTCCTTCTTCGGCGTGGCGATCCCTTTTTTCGACTTCTTCTGGAAGGCGTGCAACACGTAGACCGCCTCCGCAAAACGAACCGTGTAGACAGCGCGCCACGTGTTGCCGTCGTGGTTCGCGATGATCTCAACCACACTGCGTCCGCCAAAACCCTTCAGCGGCTTAGCCGCCGGGTCGGATTCCCCCTGCTGGGCCGCGTAGAGCGCCTGGCCGATCTCGCCGCGGACCTGGCGAGGAAACTCCCGCAGGTCTTTCCGGCTCGAGCCAACCCAGATCACCGGGCGTTCCAGTTCAGCCATCCATATAAGTATATATCTAGTTATATATGCAGTCAAGACGAGCGTCCGGGGGCTTACGGGGCGCGGGAGGGACCTAAGTGTGATAGGCTTCGGGATTGGGAGGAGAACTGCGATATGGGTCTCAGAGTTATATTGGGAGCGGGCAACAAACTTGACGTCGCCTCGCAATGCTGCAACGCAGATGTTTTGGCTGAAGAGAAGTTCTCGGAGTGGGTTCTTGAATGCAGGTCTTGCCACATGACTGTTTACAGTTTTCCCAGCCGAGCCGAAATGGACAGAGTTCTCGACAACGCCCAGAAGCTGCTTGAGCAGATGCCAAATAAGAACAAACCATAGTCCCGGAAAGCGGAATGCTGGGCTGGCGCAATTCCGTGTAACAGCAGGTAGCCACCGTGAGGGGCGTTCTCAACGGAGTTTACAAACCCACTGGAGAGGCAATGTACAAATGCGTCAGCGGCACTCTGGTTGCAGTGGTTCCGAGTTCGGAAGGCCTTGTGGTGGCGGCTGACAGTCGTGCACTCATCCATGGTGGGGCTGTGCACCAGTTCGATGATACCGTCTACAAGATCGTCGTAGTGGCTCGACCCTTCCGAACCGTCATTGTCGTACCTGGGACCGGTGTAATGCATCAGGTGCCTGACGGACTAGCCGGAGATTTAGCGAATGAGTTGGCTACTGCTCCAAAGCTGCTTGATATACCCTCGGTGGTCAAGGGCTGCCTTGAAAGCGGCCCCGAGGAACTGAATGAAGAAATCGTTCGAAACGAGATACCACGAGCATGTCAGGCTGCGGTAAGGCAAGCTACTGCCCAGGAGCCCGATCACATACGGCAGTTTGCGGACAAGGTTTTGTGCGACGTAGTAGTGGCGAACTACAGTTGCGAACGAAGGTGCTCTACTATTGGGTCGTTTGCAATCTTTATGGAGAAAGAGACTGTTGAGCCGAGAATCCAAAATGTCGACTTTAGTGAATTTCGAGACGAGCATCAGAGGGATTTGCGATATTACGGGGAGACTGCTTACGTCCAAAGGCACCTGGACAGGGAAGAGAAGTCATTTCACCCCTTCGCCGTTTTTTCCATGAGCTGCATGTGGAAAACTGTAGGGGAAACTTCCGCTCAAGAAGCGCAAGCCGCCGCAGTCAGTCTCATAGAAGCTGCGTCAGAGATGGCGAAGCGTGATCCGCCAGAATTTGGAATAGGCGGCCCGATAGATGTTGTTCTACTTGGCGCACCGCCTGCGCCGGTCCGCGTGCAATGGAAGGCGAAGTAGCTCGATCACACCTAACGTTGGCAGGATTGTTCGCTAATCTTGGCTGGAGATTGGCACGGAGCGTCGGAGAGCGGAAAAGGCAGATTCCGGCTATGATGGCAGGGAGTCCCTTTTTGCGGAGATGCGATGCTCGAGTGGGTACCGGAAGCGTTCCATATATTGACGGATGTGCAGGGCCTCATCTCCTGGGGAGGTCTCACGCTGATCTGCGTGATCGTATTCGTCGAGACGGGGCTGTTCGTAGGATTCTTCCTTCCGGGTGACTCGCTGCTGGTAACTGCGGGGATATTTGCGGCGGCGGGATATATCGATCTTCCATTGCTGCTCCTGCTTGGCTCGATCTGCGCAGTTGCCGGGGATCAGGTGGGATATTTCATCGGGCGCAAGGCTGGAAAAGCGCTCTACAGCCGTCCCGACTCGCGCTTCCTCAAGCGCAAGCATCTGGAACGAACCCGCGCCTTCTACGAAAAGTACGGCGCGAAGACGATTGTTCTGGCGCGTTTTGTGCCCATCGTGCGCACCTTCGCGCCTGCGGTTGCCGGAGCCGCGGAGATGAACTATCGCCGCTTTGTCACCTTCAACGTCTGCGGCGGCGTTCTGTGGATCTTCAGTACGACATTGCTCGGCTATTCGCTCGGCGCGGTCATTCCGGACATTCAGCGATACATCCACTGGGTCATTGTGGTGGTGATTATTCTCTCGATTCTGCCTGCGATCGTGGAGATCCTACGGGCCAGACGCCATTCCGCGAGATCGGGCGCGATACATCCAGTTGAGCCCGCTGAGGAAGATTAGTGAGAAGTTGTGAGCTGTCGCTGCAGCGGGTGATTAGAAGTCTTGCTTCTCGTCCTGGGTATAGGTGAAGCCGCGCAAAAACAATAGATCGTCCTGCTTTTCGATCTTTACGCGCAAGACTTCGTCGCCGTGGGTTTTGCGCAGCATGGCAAACGTCGAGAAGACTTCGTTATAGACCTTGGTAACGAGGTAGGTGTCGTTGGTGTCGTCCTTGCGCCATACCTGCCCCAGCAGAATTTTTTTGACCGCCAATGCCGGCCTCCCTGGAATCCCCGCTGCGATACCCGTTGCAATCATAGTCGCGATCGCGCGCTCTTTACTGTACTACAATTGGGCCCGTTTGGACGAGGCAACTGAGTGCTCAGCCCACCAGGTGAATCGCTCCGCCATTCAGGAATCCGCGAATGTTTTCGACCGTCGTATCCAAAATGCGCAGCAGCGCTTCACGGCTGTTGAAGGCGTTGTGCGGGGTGAAGACCACGTTTTCATGCCGCAGCAGGATGTGGTCGCGAACGATCTGACGCAACACCTCGGCGGGTTGAGAGGAGCGCAGCATCTCCTGCTCGTCAGAGATGTATTGCTCGCCCTCGATTACGTCCAACCCCGCCCCAGCCAGCGTGCCGTCGTTCAAGGCCGCGAGCAGCGTGTCAGTGTCCACCAGTCCCCCCCGCGCTGTGTTAATGAGCAGCGCCCCTTTGCGCAACAACGCCATGCGTTCCTTGTTGAGGAAATGATGGGCCTTCTCCGTATACGGCATGTGCACGCTGATGATGTCGGAGTTAGCCAGCAGGTACTCCACCGGCACGTAGCGGAAGTTGAGGAGCTCCGAGAGAAACGTGTCCTGATGAACGTCGGTAACCAGCACATCCATGCCGAAACCGCGCGCAATCTTGATGACGTGCAGGCCGATGCGTCCCGCCCCAATCACCCCAATCGTCTTACCCTTGAGATCAAAACCGGTTAACCCATCGCGCGAGAGGTTTCCTTGCATCACGCGCACGTAGGACTTGTGCACATGGCGCGACAGCGCCAGGATGAGCGCGAACGTATGTTCGGCGACCGTGTTTTCCCCGTAGCTCGGAACTGTCGCGACGCTCACTCCGCGCTGCTTGCAGGCGGCCATGTCGATGTGGTCGTATCCAGTTGAGCGCGTGGCAATGAGGCGCAGCTTGGGGAACTTTGCCAGGATTTCAGCAGTCACTTGCGAATAGATGAAAACCGAAAGCACGTCGATCTCGCCTACTGACCCCAGGTCGGACTCGTGCAGCTTCCCCGGATGGAAGCTCGTTTCGTGTTCCGGGAGCTTCGCTTGGAGATGGGGAATCTCCCAATCCTTGACTTCAAAAAACGCAATCCGCATGTCGGCAGTGTATCATTTCACTGTCTCGTGCCGTCCATCAATGAACGCTGCGGAACGGATTGAATGTTTCTACGAAGAGGAGCGCGAAATCCTTCTCATTGCGCGTGGCTACTCGCAGTCCGTTCACTCGGGCGGTGGCCGCGATCATCCCGTCTTCGAGCAGTTGTCCGGGTTTGCCCTCCATCAAGCGCGCCCATTCGCGGAAACACCGGCTGTCCATGGCGAGCACGTTGATAGACTCCTCCAACTGATCTACCCATTGCTCAATTTCATTAGCCTTCGCAGCGTCCTGACGGCGCGTTCTTTCAATTCCGCGCTGCAACTCCCCGAGCGTAACCGCAGAGAGAAATATCTGGTCTTCCCGCAGGCCGCTCAGCCATCGAACTACGCCGCCATGCGGCTTGGGCTTGCGCAACTCCGAGATGACATTGGTGTCGAGCAGAAACCCAGTCATCGAAAGGCCACGACCTTGCGACGTCGGAACGCACCGCGCTCGGGAACAAGATTTTCAAAGGTCGGTCCTGGACCAAGCAGCAGCGCTTTCAGGCCGGGCCGCGCTGCCTGCTGCATCCGCCGCCACTCCGCGAATGGAACCAGCACCGCGGTCTCGATACCCCGGCGCGTCACAATCTGCGGACCCTTCTTCAGCGTCGCGTTTAGGAACTCGCTGAACCGAGCCTTGGCATCCTGCACCTGCCAGGAACCCATCTCGCACCTCCCATTATTTTCTAATTTTATAACTAGTCATCTGACTAGTCAATAGAGCAGCTGCACTTGCAACCAGGTTCGTTGGGCGGTTAGGATGAATGTACTGCGAAGAAGCAGGTCGTATGATGGCCTCAACCAAACATCCGCTGGACCGTTCCCACTTAAGCCTTCTGCATTTTGGGAATCGTGCGGAATGGCGTTCCTGGCTGGAGCGAAATCATAACAAGGCCAAGGAAGCATGGCTTGCCCACTACAAACGTGCCACGGGCAGACCTACTGTGAGCTATGACGAAGCCGTGGAAGAAGCTCTCTGCTTCGGTTGGATCGATGGAAAAAAGAGGTCGATCGACAGCGAATCGTACGCCTATCGATATACGCCGCGAGGTGCAAAAAGTTCATGGTCCGCTCTGAACATTAAGCGAGCAAAGAGGCTCATTGACGCGGGAAAAATGATGGAGGCTGGCCTCAGAGCATTCGAGGAGCACGAGAAACGCAAGAGTCCCGCTTTACCAACCAAGCTTCCTAAGAAGCTACAGGAACTATTTGAAGCTAACAAGACCGCTTGGAATAACTTTGAGCGGTTCTCTCCTGGTTATAAGCGGCTCTGCATCGGCTGGGTAGCAAGTGCAAAACAGGAAGAGACGCAACTCCGACGGTTGAACACGCTCATTGGCCATTCAGCCAAGAACAGTAAAATCAAGTTCATGTAAGGCTTGCTCAATCGCGCACCACAGCCTCAATTGACTTCGCATTTTCTCTTCGACTTCGCTCAGGACAAAGCCCTTCGACTTCGCTCAGGACAAAGCCCATCGACAAGCTCAGGACAATTGCTTCGCAATTGGTGGAGGCGGGGGGAGTCGAACCCCCGTCCGAGAAGGCCCCTGACCAAAAGACTACATACTTAGTCGGTTCGAAACAACTTCACAACCGCCGGCATCGAATTCGACAAGAACCAGCGGCCGCTAGCCCGATAGGTCTCGCTCCTCCCTCACGGACAGAGAGAGAAGAGCCAGCCCGCAAAAGTGGCGCCGCGTTCCGACCTACGGGCGAGTCGGAGGCGACGTCGCTAGCTTGATTTAAGCAGCGAGGGCCAATTCAGTATTGGCAATTAAGTTTGTTCCACACGATTACGGGTGCGTGGACCCCGGTATGCCTTTTAGCCCTGCTCCTCCCCGTCGAAGCCGTTTCGCCCCCACGGTGTGCCGCTTGGAGCCGCAAGCCCCCAGAGCGGATGATTGACTCTACATTTCCATTTTACTCCAAATCGCAGAAAACGTTTGGCGCCGTCCGGTGCGAGAATGATTTTGCAAGCCAGACTTAGGGAGCCAAGCTTAGGGAGCTGAGTTTAGGGAGAATGACACATTCGTCACCGGATGCAGAAATCGTTTGACAACGACCCCCCGGGAGCATTAACTTCCGGTTCAGAGGGGCAGGGGGAAAACTGTCTTTAAGGATCCCGTCAGCAGGCGTGGATCTGGCCCGGATTTGGGATGAATCAGACACTGATGCGCCGGGCAAGAAATCCGGCGGAGGGAATGCGGGAGTCGAACGAAACCGATGTCGAATGGTTCTGGCAGCCCGGAAAAAGCATTTGAGGAATTAATACGGCGCGTGGTGCGGGAAGAGATGGCAGCGGGCGCAAACAGCGGTACCGCAAGCCCGCCGCAGGCGCAGGCCACCAAGCCCTCCGGCGGAATTGGCTATCGCGTTCTGAACCAGTCTCTCAGCGGAATCTTGCAGCCCACCAGCCAGGCCGACATCATGGGCGCGACATTGCATGGAGTCGTGGCGCTGGCAGGCCGCTGCGCATTATTCGTCCGGCGCGGAGATAATTTTACGACATGGCGCGCGGAGGGCTATTCCGGCCAGACCGCCGCCTCCCTGCGCGCCGTCTCGGTTTCGGCAACGCAGCCGGGAATCTTCCACGACCTTTGTGACACGCAGCGTCCCATCTGCCGCCAGCGCGTTTCGGGAATATTGCCGCCAGCGCTCGAACAGGCGCTCGGCAGCGCCGCGGGGCCGCATTTGTGCTTGCTGCCGGTGATCGTTCAAGGAAAAGTCGTCGCCGCTCTTTATTCCGACGCTGGCGGAGTTGCCGGTTCTGAAGAGATGAGCGGGCTTGAAATTGTAGCTCGGGTTGCTGGCCTGAGCCTGGAAACGGCAGCCTCGCGCGCGACTCAAGGCGCGGCGGCGACACAAGAAGTTCCGGCAGAGCCCATGCGTTCGGAGACACTTTCTCCTGCGCTGGCGATGGCTGAGGCCCCAGCGGATGCCCAGCCCCCGCGAGGATCGTTCGCAGCCGGTTTCCACGTTGCCAGCGAAGGCGCCCAGGAATTGCCGCCGCCGCCGGATGCCGACACGCTTCCGGAAGCGGAACGGGACAGCCACCGGAAAGCGCATCGCTTTGCGCGCGTGGCGGTGCAGGATCTGCTCTCCTACCACAAGGAAAAGATAGATCAAGCGCGCAGGAACCGGAATCTGTTCACGGTGCTCCAGGAAGACATCGAAAAGACACGTGAGAATTACCAGAAACGTTTCGGGCAGACTCCCGCGCGCGCATTCGACTATCTGCATTATGAGATGGTATCAAAGCTCGCGGGCAATGATCTGACTGTGCTAGGGGAGATGTATCCGGGCCCCTGGGCGGGTGGGTAACCGTAGATCTTTCCAATTCCGCGGTAACCATCTCGGCCCCGTCCGCATCAAACGAGTACACAGGCGCAGGGACGGAATAGCGATGCGTTCTAAGATTTCCGGAAGCAGAATCCTAGTCTCGTTCCTTACCCCGGTATTGTTGTGTGCATTCTCCATCGTGCCAAGCCTCTGCCGCGCAAGACATCCTGGAGCCTCACCCGTTCCTGAGCCGGGCGCGCTGCAGAATCTCAGCAAAGCCGTATTAGAGAAGAACTCCGCTGCCCAGCAGCGGATTCTCGGGACGTTTGCCGAACATTATGTGGACCAGATTCCCGGGGTCTTAGCGCATCTGGCGCTGGGCTACGCTGCTCTGCAGGAGAAACGATACGCAGAAGCCTCCAAGCGATTCGAGGCGGCTGGCCAGACGCCTTCTCTGGTGCAAGACTACGCGGTCTACTTCCAGGCCATCAGTGAGTCGGCCCTGGGAAATCAGGCAGGGGCTGCAAAACTTCTGGAAGCCTTTCCTTCCCGTTATGCTTCTAGCACGCTGGCCTCCAAAGCGGTCTTGCAGTTGGGGAGCAGCATGGTTGCCCTGGGACGCTCCTCTGCGGCTATCGCGTTGCTCGAATCTCCCACCATCGCGCTTCCCGAGCCAGCCGCCACTTTCCTGCTGGCGCAGGCCTATCAGAGCCAGGCTGATCAGGGCCATGCCCAGCGGATCAAAGCGGTGGCCGCCTATCGCGAAGTTTATTATTCCTACCCCACGTCCTCGGAAGCTGACAGCTCGGAGAGCTTGTTGAAACAGCTTCAGCGTAAGATGGGCAGCGCTTATCCTGCGGCCACAGCCGAGATGTGGCGGACCCGCGCCGACAAGCTCTATGACGCCGCCCGCTGGCGCGATGCGCAGACCGCCTACCGGACATTGACAACACTTGCGGCTACACTGGCGCAACGGAGTCTGTTGGATCACGCGCGCGTTCGCGCCGGCGCCTGCCAGTATCAGCTCGGCGCAACTTGGCCGGCGTTGAACTCCTTTCAGAAGCTCGAAATTACGGATCCTGATGCCGCCGCCGAGCGCCTTTATACGATGGCCGCTGCCTATCGAAGATTGGGGCGGCAAGACGCGATGGAGCAGCAGATCGCGCAATTGGGAAGACAATTTCCTGATTCGGAATGGCATGAAAAAGCACTTGTCCTCGCCGGCAATCACTACTTGCTGCAAAAAGAATATGAGCGTGCCGGCGAATATTACCGGAAGTCGTACGAGGAGTTTCCGCAGGGGGCAGACGCCGCGACCGGCCACTGGAAAGTGGCCTGGCAGGCCTACCGCGAACGCCGTTGGGCGGATGCCAAACGATTGCTCGAAGAGCAGATCAAGAATTTTCCCGCGAGCCCGCAGGTATCGGCCGCGCTCTACTGGCTGGGCCGGCTCGTGGAGCGGGAATCTCCCCCAGCCGCCGCACCGTATTACCAGAAAATCACCGAAGCATTTCCTAACTATTACTACGGGCTACTGGCGCGGCAACGGCTCGCCGGACTGAAGCCTGACTTGGCTGCGGCGACCCCCACAACCGCCGCTACGGCGAGGACGATTTCGCTCGATCACATTCAGCGCAGCATTGCCAGCGCCAGCACAAATTCTAATGGAGTTTCATCGCTGAAGGAAGGAGCCTACCGCGAGCGCATGCGGCTGCTCGAATCGGCCTGGCTGATGGACTGGGCCATCGACGAAATGCGTGCCGTCGTTTCCCTGGATTCCTCAGCCATCTGGGCAGGCAGTGAAATGGCCCGTCTCGAACAGGAGCGCGGCCGCTACCACGTTGCTTTGCGATACGCCAAGCGCTACGTGCCGAGTTATTTTGCGCGGGAGATTCCGGACCTTTCCCGCGACGTCTGGGAGCTGCTTTTTCCCCGCCCGTATTGGGACCAGCTCAAGAAGCAAGCCGCCGCGGCGAAGGTCGACCCGTACCTGGTGGCCGGGCTGATCCGCCAGGAATCGGAATATGATCCTCGCGCCCGCTCGCGCTCGAACGCTCGCGGTTTGATGCAACTGCTGCCTTCCACCGCGCGCTACATGTCGCGCCAGATTCCCGACCGGCGCGTCAAGCCGTATCGCCTCGCGTCGCTCTCGCAACCTGATATCAACATGGTCTACGGAACGTTTTATCTCAAGAAGGTCCTGGACCAGTTTGACGGCAGCGCGGAGTACGCTCTTGCCGGCTATAATGCAGGCGAAAACAGGGTAGTAGAGTGGCTCCAGAATGGACCCTTCGAGGAACCGGCGGAGTTCGTTGAGAGCATTCCGTTCACCGAAACCCGCGAGTACGTTCAAGCTGTGCTGCGCAACGCCGCACTCTACCGCGAGCTTTACCCCGACAGCCAGTAAATTCCATCTGACTGAGAAATATCGCAGGTTTCTTTCTCTATCTCAAATGACGGGACTTTTCTTGCATGGGAAGCTACAAGGCGCTGGTGCTTGATTTCGACGGCACCCTGGCCGGAACGCTGGATGATGTTACTTGGTGCATGGCCCACACCTTGAAAAAGTTTGGCCTACCCGCTCCCAGTCCTTCTGACGTTCAAGCCACGATGGGATTGCCGTTGGAAGAAGCCTTGCGGTTGCTATCCAAGGACGCTTGCAAGGTGGCTGAATCGGAATGGGTGCGCGTTTACCGCGAAATCTACCTGACCGATGGTGGTCATCGCGCGGCTCTGTTTCCGGGTGCGGCAGAATTGCTTTC
>Ga0326597_10004432_pt1 | contig 19760 bp, 18 predicted proteins | sample RVTome_12_FD_203789 | JGI IMG/M metagenome (GOLD analysis project Ga0326597, IMG submission 203789) | Soil microbial communities from uranium-contaminated site in the Upper Colorado River Basin, Wyoming, United States - RVT100D185 | ecosystem: Environmental > Terrestrial > Soil > Contaminated >...
TGTCCTTGAATTTTTCTATCACTCTCTGCTGGATATGCCGTAAAAGGTAGCGCTGATAAATTCTTGAGCACCCCTGCATCAGGCGATCTGCTGCCCGTGATAATACAAAAGGCACCGATACAGCGGTAGCTGCAGCCAGGCCGGAATCATTACCGCTTTCACCCAGATACTTCAATAATACATTGCCGCCGAGTGAAAAACCCGTGGCTGCCAATGGCTGTTCCGGGTAGCGGGAGTGTAAAATTTTTATCAGGTATTTCAGATCGCCGGTTTCGCCGGAATGGTAACCCCTGGCCAGCCGGTTGTGTGTTCCGCTGCAACCCCTGAAGTGCATGAGCACAGCGCGCCATCCCTTATTTTGAAATGCTGACAGTATCCCTTTTGCATAATGTGAATCAAGCGAGCCTTCCAGTCCGTGGAGTACTATCACTGTCGGTCCGCCAGTCTCCGCTGTCCAGACCAGATCAATAAAATCATGATCCGGCAGTTCCAGTCTTTCCCAGGTGAGATTGATATCTGTTCTGCGTCTGGTAATGCCCGGCCAGATGGTCTGGGCATGTGCACCGGGCAGCCACCATGCCGGTTTGAAGCTGGATTCCTTTATCATTCAATATGACGTTTGCTGATGTCCTGATAGGCATCAATACGGCGATCGCGGAAGTAAGGCCAGATACGGCGAACGGTGTCGGTCCTGCCGGTATCAATTTCAGACATAATGGCGGCAGATTTATCAACGGGTGCCTCGGCCAGTACTTCGCCCTGCTGGCCGGCAATGAAACTTGACCCCCAGAATACCGTTCCTTTCGAATTATCCGCTGGATTTGCCTCAATACCGATGCGGTTACTGCTGATTACTGGCAGGTTATTGGCAATGGCATGGGACCTCTGGATGGTCATCCAGGCATTGCGTTGCCGGACCTTTTCCGCTTCATCATCATCGGGGTCCCAGCCGATCGCGCTGGGATAGAACAGCATTTCTGCACCGGCCAATGCCATCAACCGTGCTGCTTCAGGAAACCACTGGTCCCAGCACACCAGCACACCCAGTTTGCCGATAGACGTATTGATGGGCACAAATCCCTGATCGCCCGGTGTGAAATAAAATTTCTCATGAAAACCGGGATCATCCGGGATATGCATCTTGCGGTAAGTCCCGGCCAGACGGCCATCCTTGTCCATCACCACTGCGGTGTTGTGATACAGGCCCTTCGCACGTTTTTCAAAGAGGGTCGTGATTAGGACGATGTGATTCTCTTTGGCAATTTTCCCCAGAGACTCTGTCGATGGGCCCGGAATAGTTTCGGCCAGATCAAAGTTACGGACTTCTTCGCGCACACAAAAATAAGGCAGGCAATTCAATTCAGGCAACAGTACGATTTCTGCGCCCTGGGTACAGGCTTCCTGGATTCCGGTTATGGAGTTATCCAGGTTATGCTGGTAGTCCTGGTTGCAGTCATGCTGCACAACGGCAACCTTGAATTTATGATTCATGAAACGACCCCTTGAGGGAGATGCATGGTGATACAGTGTAAACTGCCATATTGTTGAATCAGTGGCCTGCAGTTTACAGGGATAATTTTCCGATTTACAAAACATTCCTTGAATATTTTTATTACACCTGCATCAGTCTCCAGACCATAGACCGGAACCAGGACGGCGTGGTTGATGATCAGGAAGTTGGCATAGCTTGCGGGCAAATAGTTTCCCTCAGCGTTGGTGATGACAGGCGAAGGCAAGGACACAAGTTTATAGGGTTTGCCGTTTTTCTTTGTCAGCCCCTGTAATTCTTCCTCCATCCGGTTAAGTGATGCAAAATTCGGATCGTCCGATTCATTACTGGTGACATACAGGATGGTTTCATCATTCGCAAAACGGGCCAGCGTATCTATATGACCGTCCGTATCATCACCGGCAAGTTGGCCATGGTGTATCCATATAATATTGTCCGCGCCCAGGAATTCAGACAGTTTTGCTTCAATTTCTTTTTTCCCCAATCCAGGATTACGATGCTTTGATAACAGGCAGGAAACTGTAGTCATTAATGTCCCTTGGCCATCGGTCTCGATACTGCCGCCCTCCAGTATAAAATCAATTCCCTGGCAGGGTGTCTTGCCAAAGGCGCCCGCCTTGTACAACGTAGTTGTGATCCGGTTATCCAGATCAGCCGGATATTTATTTCCCCAGCCATTGAAAGTGAAATCAAGCAGTCGGGGTTGTTGTCCAGCCATGACCGATACCGGACCGTGGTCCCGCGCCCAGCTGTCATTCGATGGTGCAATATACAACCGGTATTTATCAACCGGGAGCCCCTGTTGTGACAATAGAGACTTTATGTGTGTTTTATGTGTTTGATCGTGACAGGCAATGATAATTTTTTCATGGGGGCAGATCTGCCGGGTTATTTCAATGTAAACCGGTTCAACTTCATCCAGCCAGGGCTGCCAGTCCGTGGCAGGATGTGGCCAGGTGAGCAGGATGGCGGATTGGGCTTCCCATTCGGCGGGCAATCTGATGTTCACGGTGATACTTAAGCAGGATAAGTGATCGGTTGCAGTTTCACAGAAATATCCGTGGCGCCCTCCAGGCATAGGTCATTACTGTCCGCAGATTGTGTATCAACCACGGTCAGCAACCTGAAACCATCGGCTGGATCCGACTCTGCATTGATCACATCACCGGCAACAGCGCCGCTTTCTTTATGGACAAGACGATCGCCTGCTCCGGGCGTAAACCCGGCATGACCACTGCCAAGATACATTTTCTTTTTTAACTGTCCGCGATAGTGCAATCGGGCGATGACTTCCTGTCCGGGATAACAGCCTTTCTGGTAACTCAGGCCATGCATCTGATCGATATTCAGCATCTGCGGCAAAAAAGATTCAGACGTGGAATTGATTATCCAGGGCATGCCGGCTTCTATATCAAGCAGACTCCAGCCTGTACGTTCCCCCATTTTATATGCTGTTGTAATATTGTCCAGCAAACCTTCAACATGATCCATTTTACTAATGAGAATATAGCGCGGTGTTTTATCCCAAAGTTTAAGACAGGAAAAATATTCCGACTGAATCATGTTTCCTGTAACAGGCGGGTCTTGAGTTGCAGTTTGCATGAGTAATTTTTCTATTTCTTCGCCGGTCAGTCCAATCAGTGCATAGTCATCAGTGACGTCTTTCAAAGTGACTTGAGATCGCAGTATAAACTTCGATAACCGCCCGAAGATTTTTTCTTTCAGCATGGCAGGTAATATCAGGAAGAGGGAATCTTCACCGGCAAAAATAATAAATGTACAAAGGACCCTGCCATTCGGCAGGCACCAGGCACTGAATATCCAGCCATGCAATTCCAACTGGTGCAGATCGCCGGTTATTTGCCCGTGCAAAAAATCAAAAGCATCATTCCCGGAAACCTGTAGTAGCGAAAAATGGGACAGATCAAAATATTTAGCGTTAGATTGATGCATATTGAAAAGTAATTTTATATCAGAGATCCCTCACATGCGTTCGGAATGATAAAAAACAATTCCGTCATTTCGAGCATAGCGAGAAATCTCTTTGCAGGATGAGTAATCAGGTGTGCTGGGTTGATCCCGGCTCATTCGTAACACGAAGTTTTTCAATAATTGATTCAAATATGGTGGGTGACATGGATCTTCCCATAATCCAGTCCATGATATCCAGGTCCGGTTGTTCGAGTAAGTCGGCAAAGGCCTGTTTCTCTGCATCAGTAAGTTGGCTGTAACGGCACTCCATAAATCGTTGCAGTAGCAGGTCCATTTCCCGGATACCGCGCCGGCAGCGCCAGGCCAGATTCGATTTTTCCAGCACCATTAACCAAACCCCTCTCAACATAGTTTATTCCCTCCCCCTTGATGGGGGAGAGGGTGAGGGTGGGGGTAAAGAGTACAAAGAAAAGGAAATTTAATGTCTCTATATGTCAATCTTTCCCCCTCCCCCTAACCCCCTCCCGCCAAGGGAGGGGGAAGTGATTTTTGAGACTCTTCTACATAGTTCTGGCAACCATCAGTTTCTTGATTTCAGCAATGGCCTTGGCCGGGTTTAATCCTTTCGGACAGGTGTTGGTGCAATTCATAATGGTATGGCAGCGGTAGAGCCGGAATGTATCTTCCAGTTCATCCAGACGTTCACCGGCATTTTCATCGCGACTGTCAATTATCCAGCGATAGGCCTGCAGCAAAATAGCCGGGCCAAGAAAGCGGTCACCATTCCACCAGTAACTCGGACAGCTCGTGGAACAGCAGGCACACAGGATACATTCATACAGGCCATCCAGTTTGCTACGGTCCGCCTTGGACTGCAGGCGTTCCTGGTCCGGCGGTGGCGGTGTCTGCGTCTGCATCCAGGGTTTTATGGCGGCATACTGTGCGTAGAAATGTGTCAGATCAGGTACCAGGTCCTTGACCACCGGCAGGTGGGGTAAAGGATAGATATTAATATCGCCCTTGATATCTTCAATGGCCCTTGTGCATGCCAGTGTGTTGGTACCACCAATATTCATTGCACAGGAACCGCAGATCCCTTCGCGGCAGGAACGGCGGAATGTCAGGGTCGTATCAAGTTCATTTTTTATATATATGATTGCATCCAGCACCATTGGGCCGCAATTTTCCAGATTAATCTCATAGGTGTCCAGGCTCGGATTTTCACCAGTGTCCGGGTCCCAGCGATAGATGCGAAATATTTTTTTCTGTTTGGCACCATCTGCTGCGGAAATGGTTTTGCCATTTTTTACTTTGGAATTTTTTGGTAATGTGAATTGAGCCATTTTTTAAGTACCGTAATTAGTAATTCGTGATTCGTGATTCGTGACCAATTACCAGTTACGAATCACCAATCACGGTTTGTTAATAAACCCGTTTCTTTGGTGGAAACAGTTCAACTTCATCGGTCAGGGTATACATATGCACCGGCCGGTAATCGAAAGTCATCTTGCCGCTGTCATCGATCCAGGACAAGGTATGTTTCATCCAGTTCACATCATCGCGCTCCGGATAATCCTCACGTGCATGGGCGCCACGGCTTTCCTTGCGGTTATAGGCAGAATGGATACTGACCACAGCATTGCTGAGCAAATTTTCAAGCTCCAGAGTTTCAGCCAGATCGGTATTCCAGATGAGGCTCTTGTCCGCTACTTTCACATCCGAGAATGAATCCCAGACCTCGGCCATTTTATCCATACCTTCTTTCAATATTTCACCGGTACGGAAAACAGCCGCGTTATTCTGCATGGTCCGCTGCATATTCATGCGAATCTGGGCTGTTGGTATGGTGCCAGTGTTATAACGTATCTTGTCAAACCGGGCCAGACATTCATCACCCGCACTGGCCAGTGGTTTATGTGCTTGTCCGGATTTTATATTTTCAACGCAGTAATTGGCAGCGGCCCGGCCGAACACAATGATATCCAGTAATGAATTTGAACCGAGACGGTTGGCGCCATGAACTGAAACACAGGCAGCCTCACCGATGGCCATCAGGCCGGGGATAACGGCATCCGGATTACCGTCCTTCAGAGTTACCACTTGACCATAATAATTTGTGGGAATGCCGCCCATGTTGTAATGGGCAGTCGGGATGACCGGGATCGGTTCCTTGCTGACATCAACACCGGCGAATATTCTGGCCGATTCGGCAATGCCCGGCAGGCGTTCATTAATTACTTCCGGGCCAAGATGTTCGAGATGCAGATAGATATGATCTTTGTCCTTGCCGACGCCGCGGCCTTCCCGGATCTCGATGGTCATGGACCGGCTGACCACGTCACGTGAGGCCAGGTCTTTTGCCGACGGGGCGTAACGTTCCATAAACCGCTCACCATTGGCATTGGTCAGGTAACCTCCTTCACCACGCACCCCTTCGGTAATCAGGCAGCCGGAACCATAAATTCCGGTCGGATGAAACTGAATAAACTCCATGTCTTGTAACGGCAAACCGGCACGCAAGACCATGGCGTTGCCATCACCGGTACAGGTATGCGCCGAAGTACAGGAAAAATAGGTACGGCCATAACCACCGGTCGCCAGTACCACAGCGTGGGCGCGAAAACGGTGTATCGTGCCATCATCGAGATTCCAGGCCATGACACCCCGGCAGGCACCCGTATCATCCATAATCAGATCCAGGGCAAAATATTCAATAAAAAATTCGGCCTCGTGTTTCAGGGACTGTTGATACAAGGTGTGCAATATGGCATGTCCGGTGCGATCGGCTGCAGCACAGGTCCGCTGTGCAGTACCTTCGCCAAAATTCGTAGTCATACCGCCAAAGGGACGCTGATAGATCTTGCCGGCCTCGGTGCGTGAGAAAGGAACACCATAATGTTCAAGTTCGATGACCGAAGGCACGGCCTCGCGGCACATGTATTCTATGGCATCCTGGTCACCCAGCCAGTCGGAACCTTTCACTGTGTCATACATATGCCAGCGCCAGTCATCCGGGCCCATATTCCCCAATGATGCGCTCATCCCGCCCTGGGCGGCGACGGTGTGACTGCGGGTCGGGAAGACTTTGGTAATACATGCCGTTTTTAATCCCTTTGCGGCCATACCAAAGGTGGCACGCAGGCCGGCACCGCCGGCACCGACGACGACGATATCGTATTGGTGATCAATAATTTCGTATGCTTTGGACATTGTTTGTTATAACCCCAGAAAAACTTTCAATATGGCCACAATGCCGGCAAGACCGGCGAATAGCATGACAAATTTCAGTAATATGATGCTGGTGATTTTCAGTGCCTCATTCTCTATGTAATCTTCTATGATTACCTGTATGCCGAGTTGCGCATGATAAAACACGGTAAAGACAAACAGGATTAACAAGGTACTGGTCATGGGTGACTGTAACCAGCCTATGGCAGCGAGATAATCCAGTGTGGTCATGCTGACCAGTGAGTAGATGAACCAGAGAGTTAAAGGGATCAACGCAATGGCCGTGAGTTTGAGGGCCCACCAGTGATGGAGACCTTCTTTTGCAGAACCGAGGCCACGGACCTTGGCGAGGGGTGTACGCAGATTCATACGCCACCCCGGACCAGACACCACGTCGCTATGGTAAATAATATGGATACAGCCAGAACGATATAACCGGATATATAGGTTGTTTTAATCTCGAACCCGAAACCCATGTCCCAGCACAGGTGTCGTATGCCATTGCACAGGTGGTAGTAAAGTGAAAATACCCATGCATATAAAATAGTCTGGCCATACCAGGACAGGACATGTTGTTGCACGGCAGTATAACTTTCCGGACCATTTGCAATCGACAGGAGCCAGCAGCTCAGAAACAGTGCGCCCAGGCTCAGGAATACGCCGGTACCGCGGTGGGTAATGGACAGCACCGAGGTCAGTTGAGGTTTGTAGATTTGTAAATGTGGTGATAAGGGACGATTAACCGCAGCCATAAACTCTGGTTCCTCTCTTTAGCACGTAAAATACCGTCCGGCGCGCCGGATATTTATTTTTTTAGAATCAAAAATCAGAAATCAATGCAACGGCCTCGGCGTTCCCAATCGCCGTAACGCGTGGGTTCGGGGCCTTTGGGTCCGCCAATTTCTACGGGACGGTCATCTGTTCCCGGCTGTTCCTGCATTGCAGGGGAGGCGGATTTCAGTTCCTCTTTTAGTTGTTTTTCGTCCATACTTGATATTTCGCATGTGAGTGAATAATTTCTCAAGCACTATATATCACATAAATGCCCGGTCATAAGTGCTGGGCAAAATGCATGATACCAAAATCTGCCCAAATTGCAGATGTATCATACGGGAAGTGAAGAATTTTATTGACAAAATGACAGGAGGTCACCGGTTTCCATGACTAATCATTTTGAATTGCCGTTGTTTATTCCTGTCCGGCCTTCCATCTGGTTTGTCGCAGGTTTTTATACGGCGCATCTTGGGGCAATACTTGCATTATTAGCCAGTAATATCCCACTGGTTATTCAAGCTGTGATAATCGCCAGGGTTTTGGCCAGCCTGATCCATGGACATGGCCTGCATATTATTCAAAAAAATCCCGCCAGCCCGGTACAGCTGGTACTGAATCAGGCCGGGGAGTGGTGGTTGAGTATTACCAGTGGTGATACCTTGCCGGTGGAGCTTAAGCCCATGGCCTTCGTACATCCATTATTAGTGGTATTGATATTCAAAGGTGAAACTGGTTCATATCGGGTCATATTAACCCCCGATATGGTCGATCCGGATACATACCGCCGTCTGCGTGTCAGGCTGAGATTCAGGCACCATCAGATGTAGAACGCTGCAGGAAGATTTATGAATACCGGCGTTTGGTACGCCAGGCAATCCATAATTTTCTAAGTGGGGTCAGGCTGACCTTGTGATGCCCCAGAGGTAAGCCATCGCGGGTAATTTCATCGCAGGTCCGCGTGATAATATTTGCCAGAATCAGGGCGCCGGTCTGGGCCTGACTATCATCCTCCGGCAGTCTGCGGCAACAGTTATACAAATCGGTTTTGAGTCGTTGAAGAAATTCCATTTGTTGGTCCAGGGAAAGTTGTTGGTTTTCCCGCTGACTCTGTAAGAGATAAAACAAACCGAACAGACTCCCCATCTGACTGACAATTTCCGGGGTGTCATGATCGTTGAAACCACAAATTCTGGCGGTGAGTCTCCATAATATCCCCGGTCCCTGTGCCAGATAGTCCAGATAATCCTGGTAGGAATCAGGCCGGGTCGGCTGGAGCCTTTGTTCGTAATGACGGAGTAGATCAACAAAAGCAGTTGCTGTGATCGCATAGCAGGAAATCACCGGCGCGAGTTCTATGGTCACCGGATGCCGGGCCGTGTCAGTATAAAGACGTTGTATCTCTTCATGCCACCAGGCGAGTTTTAGATGTGCTACACCGGGATCAGTACATTCTTCTATGACCTGTTCTATCTCGGCTTGAAATGCGTGCAGTGCATACAGGTTACGTTTGATAGCGGCCGGATAATACAGTGTGCTGTAATAAAAACTTGTTCCGGCAACGGCAGCCTTCTGGCGGCTATATTCTTCCGTGCCGGATGATTTCATGAATGCCGGTTGAAATTTTCTATCCAGTCGAGAATTTCGCCCGGTCTGGAGATCTTGCCGTCAGCCTGCCATTGCTCCGGTGTTTCTTCCTGATCAATATAACCATAAAGAGCTACAAGGGTGTGCATCCCGGCGGCACGGCCTGCGGTAATATCACGTTCCGCATCGCCAATGTAAAGACTGGAGGAGGGGACCCTGTTGGTCATTTCACACGCGAGCAAAAGCGGTGCCGGATGGGGTTTGGGATGGGTTGTGCTGTCACCGCAGACGATACAGCCGGCCCGGTCAGTCAGTCCCAGTTTCTCCATCAACGGATGAGTCAGCCAGGCTGGTTTATTGGTGATGACCCCCCAGGTCATCTGTCTTGATTCCAGGGTTTCAAGCACCGTTTCCACCCCCTCAAACAGGTGTGTGCTGTTATGCAGGCGGGTTTGGTAAATCTGGAGAAAGCGTTCACGTACCGGCAGAAAGTCAGGATGAGTATCTGTCATTCCAAAGGCAAGCTGAATCAAGGCATTGCCACCATGCGACACCACCGGCCGGATCTTTGTGAATGGCAGAGGAGGTTGATGATGTTCGACCAGCAGCTGATTCAAGGCTGCAGCCAAATCCGGTGCGGTATCAGCCAGGGTTCCATCCAGATCAAAAAAAACGGCTGTAATCATCGGTTGTGGAAATTCAGCTAGCGGGCATGCAACAGGTAATTTACATCAGGAGATTGCCTGAGGGCTGCTTTGCGGGATATAGGTGAATACGACATACCGGAGATATCCTGCACAGTCAGGCCGTATTGCTGACACCATGCGGCCAGTTCGGACGGACGAATGAATCGGGAATAATCATGCGTACCGGCCGGCAGTACTTTCAGGATATATTCTGCGCCCAGTACCGCAAACGAGTAGGCTTTGGCTGTCCGGTTAATGGTGGAGAAAAAAACATGACCACCGGGTTTCAGCATAGTTGCGCAGGCATTGACGACAGATGCAGGATCAGGCACATGTTCCAGCATCTCCATGCAGGTGACCACATCAAATTGCCGGGCAAACTTATCGGCAAATTCTTCCGGGCTTGACACATGATAATCAATACTGAGAGCCTGGTTATGGGAATGTTGCTTTGCTACAGCGATTGCTGAAGGGCTGATATCCATGCCTGTAACCATGGCATTTTTACGTGCCATGGCTTCTGTCAGAACGCCGGCCCCACAACCGACATCAACGACAGTCTTGCCGGACAGTTTGGTGTTTCTGTCGATGTAGTCGAGCCGCAATACATTGATGTCATGCAGGGTCTTGAGCGGGCCATCCGGATCCCACCAGTCTTTCGCCAGGGCCTCAAATTTATTTTTTTCTGCATTATCAATATTGTTATCTGACTTAACCATGGGTAAATCCGTAATAAATGAATTAACAATACAGTTTAAGTTTAATTACTAATTATATGATAACAGTAATAATACATTGGATATTACCGCGTGACCGAATAGCGTGCATAAATGTTTGTTTTACAAGCATCATTTCAGTTGGAATAATACCAGCCGGTGACGTGAATTAGTCAAACAATTCATAAAAAACCAAACAATAATAACAAACCAGTTGCGGCATTCCGGTACCAGTGCACTTGAACAGGAGTCTGTCGATGAAGGGTAGAATATGTTTCTGGGGAAGTTTGTGTGTCTTATTGATTTCTTTACTAGCTGGTTGTGCGACAACCGGCACGAGTGATCCGAGAGATCCGCTGGAAGGATTCAATCGAGGGGTTTATTCCTTCAACAAGGGCATGGATAATGTTCTGTTTGATCCATTAAGCAAGTTTTATCAAGCCATCACGCCCAAATTCGTGGACAGGGGTGTTACCAATTTCTTCAGTAATCTGAATGATATTGCCGTAACGGTAAATAGCCTGCTGCAATTCAAGATCGATCAGGCCTTGTCTGATGCGACCCGGTTTATCTTCAATTCAACCATCGGCATATTCGGCTTTTTTGATGTTTCATCCGCGGTCGATCTGCCCAAACACGATGAAGATTTTGGCCAGACCCTGGCGGTCTGGGGGATCGGATCAGGGCCATTTGTGATGGTACCTTTCTTTGGTCCGACGACCATAAGGGACGCCACCGGTTTTGTAGTAGACAGAGGCATACTTAGTCCGATTTTCTATGTGGATGATGATGCGCTGAAGGCTGGTTTGTTGACACTGAACTATGTGGATTTCAAGGCTGATCTGCTCAGTGCAAAAAAACTGCTGGGGGATGCATCGGTCGATGAATACGAGTTTCTCAAAAATGCCTATTTTGAAAAGCGGACTAGCCAGATTAATGACAGGGTAACTGCACCGGATTATTCCGAGGAGTAGTGTCAGGTCACAGTCAATAGTTGTTGGTTAAGGCTGAATTATCTAAGGAAGCTCTGATTAAGTCTCTTCACCGTCATGCTGGTGAAAACGACCCACAGGAGGTGGGAAATGTCGCGAGAGGACAGGAAGTCCGTAGCGACCAGCATCCAGTAAATAATTGTTTTTACTGGATTCTGGCCTACCAGGCTGTGTGAAAACTTGCTGACGTCACTGCGAGCAACGCGAAGTAGTCCGGTAAATAATTGATTATAATAGATTGCCACGTCGCTTTTGGCTCCTCGCAATGACATAAACCGGGTATTTACACAACCTGCTACGCCAGAATGACGACTCAAGGAATTTTGAGACTTATTCAGAGGTTCCCTAATTGTCCCGTCTATGATATTGCGGTTAGTAGGTACATGTGAATGATGAGTGATGGGACACAGGTAATTTAATTTTCAAAATTTATAATTTCCGAGATTACTGAAAATTACTGCATGTCTTTTTCAATTCCCGATGAGTCGATGGCCTCACTGCTGTCATCGGCCGGGATCGGTAATATATCTGGATTGGTGATTGTTGCCGGCTCGGCCTCTCTCACCTTCAGGCGTGGATCATCAATACCGATCCCATTGGCAAAATTTACCAGGGCATGCTGCCTGGCCATGACTGTATCATTGTCGACAATTCCGAATAAGGCGCGTTCTTCAAGGAGTTGTTTATATATGGCATTTGTCAGCTGGATTGAAAATGGTGAATTCTGTGCGCTGGCCTGTTCATCTGGACCCAGGTTATTCCATTGCATAGTGAATTGCTGAAGACTCTCATTGCCCCAGTTGCGTCGTTGCAGGAATTCATCTATCAGTTCTGTAGCAGATTGATTTTGTAACGCAGGTGTAGTTTGTACCTGGGCTGAATCAGTGATGTTGTCCTGGTTTGTTGGCTGGCCGAATTCCCCGGGCACAGGCATAACAATAATCAAAACTGCAATACAAAGGATGGATACCACTGTGACGACAGCGATATAGTGCTTCAGAGGCGACCCAGGCCTTTTACTTGCAATCGGGGGCTCCCGTCTGGCTGGGGGTGTGACAAATTCTGTTACAGGTTCGATTTCCTGTTGGAGAGAACCAGGCTGAGGGGAATCAGGCTGAATTGAGTTTTTTTCGAAAGTGGAATCCAGATCCTGTGTCCGGAGCGGGGGCCTGTATTCATTCACAGCCAGGGGTATATCACCCGCTAACACACCCGCCAGCAATTCATCCCTGGCCTTGCGATAGGCTTCCTTGCTGAGATTTCCATTCGCATATTCCCTTGCCAGTGATCGCAGAGTTTGATTTGTCATTTTGGCAGGATTGTCAGTTCAGGATTTAACCCATTTCGAGTACCAGGCGGAAACCTGTCGCATCATCTGAACTGCCGTTATGGGGCCGTTCCAGTGAAATTTCACAGTTTGAAAATGAATCTTCAAATGCACCGCCACGTGCTTTGACGCCACCACCATCATCCATCACCCATTCCTGGACATTGCCTATGTAGTTTTTCAGTCCCCAGCCATTCTGTTCTCCGGAGACGACACTGACGGTACCTGTGCCTTTGATGATTTTTTCACCCAGGGCCACACGGCAATTGAAGTCCTTTCTTGGCTGTTGGCCATCGGCACTGGCTGCATATGTCCATTCAGTACTGGTCGGCAACCGGTATGTTTTGCCGGTACGTTCGGTCAGCCACTTTGCAAAATCCTGCGCCTCTTTTACGGTAATACCGGTTTGCGGATCATTGAATTTTTCCTTGTCGGTGACCGGTTTGCATTTACCGGTGAGGGCACAGTATTTGCTGTAATCACCCACGGATATTTCATATTTGCCTATGGCATAAGATTTTTGTGATTCACCGCCGGGAACAACTACCATCAGTGGTCCGCGCCAGCCATCATTCACCAGGTCATAGCAAATGGCCTTGGCGCGTTTACCATACCCAGCCAGGTTGGCATTGCATTCCCGGCCACTGGACAGGGGCTTCCACTCTTTCTGCACTGTGCCAGGTTCCGCCTTGGCGACGGCGCCTAGATCGACTACCTCGCGTTGTATAACTTTGGTGGGTGCCGGACGGTTATCAACTATTAGTTTATCAATCTCTGATTCTGCGGCAATGTAGTCCGGGTTATCTGTCCACAAGGCCAGTGCCCGTGACAACAGGCGTTTGGAGACATTCAGTTTCTCAAAGTCTGTACCGGCTGCATTTTTTTCAGCCTGATATGACTGGAATTCTTTCAGGGCATCTTCTTTTTTACTGGCAAGGTCATTGGAAAAGGCCACGAAATCCGGGTGTCCGGCAAAATTGGCAGCCGCCGCAGTTTGTATCGTGGTGGCTTCAGTCAATTTGCCTGCACTGAGGGCCGTCCGGGCTGTATTTACCTCGGGCCAGGGTTGTGGTTTGATTTCATCCCTGAGTGTTTCCAGGACCGTGCCACGGAAGATGGCAGCGGCATTTTGCGCCAGGGTCGCTGCGGTATTCAGATCACTGGTCCGGAGTTGTTCTATGCGTTGTGATAAAACGTTAATGGATTCCTGCCGGAACTGGCTGTAACGTGCCGGGGCACCGCTCTCAATTTCACCAAATTTGGTCAATATCTGATCGGCGTTAAAAGAAATGGCCGTCTTGAATAAATCATTCAGTTCCTTGATATTGACCTCTACCACATATTCACCGCGGGCCGATCGCAGGACGTTATCCTGGGGATTGTATTTCAGACCCTCATCAGCCAGCTGCAGGGCATTGGCATAGTCTTTAGACGCAAAACGGTTTTTTGCCAGTGTGCCATAACTCTTGGCCAGAAGGACCGGTCCATCAGTCGTTATAAAGACATCATTGGCCGGTAGTTCCGCCCGGAGTTGTTCAAAATATTCCAGTGCCTTGACGACCTGGTTGCCTTCAATCTGGACATTAAAGTCACTTTTCAGTCCGTCGACCTTGAGTTTCCGTTCCTGTGCTTCCCTGGCCTGGGCAATCTGGTTTCGAATAGAAGATAGATCACTTAGTCCTGGTGCAAACCGTTCACCGGAATCGATGAGACTGGTGGCAGCATCAAACCGGCTTTCCTGAAGCGTGGTATTTGCTTTGGCCACATACAGTCCGGCAATCTTGTTGCGGGTCTCGTTCAGTCTGCCGGATATGGACGGGTCTTCTTCAGACAGGCTGTCCAGTTCCTGCACGTTGGCCAGCAGTTGTGATTTCCAACTGTCGTCTTCAAGGGCAGGTGTGGCGAGCAGTTTTGCTATATTTTCATTATCCTTGGCAACTATCTGTTGAATAGCCTGGGTTCGCTCTGCGCCCAGCAAATGCGCCAGTTTAATCTTTGTGAGGTCGCGTCCAAGCTGCATGGCACTGAGCAGTTCACCGTATTCCGCCGCCATGGTTTCGGCGTCCGCTCGGCTGCCACTGGAAAGTAAAGTGGCAATCTCCGGATCCAGACTCTGTTTCAACCCGGACGCCAATGATATGAGCACAGGATCGCCCGGGTTCAATTCTGCCAGCCGAACGATATCCGTCTGGTATTGTTTGTAATCATTCAACGCCGTTAATTGTCCCTGGACAGATCCGATCTTCTGTTGCAGTTCTGCAACTTCAATTGCACGCGTGATCCTGGTTTTTGTATCCTGCAAGGGCCGGTCTTCCGGCGCAATTTCCAGACCGGAGTTGACCATGGCCAGCGCCTGATCGTAGTTGCCCAGGTTGATGGCATCATTGGCCAGCACACGGTACTGGTTGCTGGGCCGTGGATCAGTCAATAACGGGTTCTGCGGATCAATACGTAATTTAATGGTTTCCAGGATGGCCTTGGTATTGTCCAGCTGCGTCGGGTCGCCCAGGGCGGCAGAGAATTCACTATAAAGTTCTGCCAGTTTGAGTTTTCTGTTTTTTGTGACGAGATCGGTTTGTTCGGTCAGGAAACTGGTATCCGGATAAAAGTTCGCAATCCGCGTCAGGATTTCATCGGCCCTGGGGAAGTTGTAATCATCAATGCTGAGATTTATGTATTTGCTGATCTCAGTCTTGAAATAATTCTGAATAGCATCCCTGGCTTCATCTGTGATGGCAAGTTGATTGGTCTTGTCTAGTTGGTCTATCGCTGCCAGTCGATCCACAATAATCTGTGGATCACCTGATTTAATGTCTGTGATGATCTGGTTAATCTGCTGCTGCTCATAGTAATTAATCACCGGTGCAATCGCACCGATCCCGATTGCAAACACGATAACCGCAGCGACTGTCAGGGGATGTTTGTACCAGATATACCTGGCTTCAAGTTCCTCAATAAACTCGTCTACAGTCTGGGCGCGGTCCTTGCGATGGAATGCTACGGCACGGCGTAATGCCCGGTTCTGTTTTTTCTTGAGTCCTTTTACGTGTGCAGGGACCAGATTATTTTCTTTGGCTTTATTGGCCGGGAGTTTGTTAAACGGATGTTTGCCTGTCAGCAATTCATAAGCTACGCAACCCAATGCATAGGTATCATCGCGGGTATCCGGTTCTTCACCTTCCAGCATTTCCAGACTGGCGTAGGCCGGGGTGAGAGCGCCCAGCTTGCCGGGGTCGAACAGGGTTTTTTCCGCCTCGCCCGTGACCGGGTTTTTGACCGCACGGGCAATACCAAAGTCCAGGGTTTTGACTGCGCCATCGTTACAGAGAAAGGCATTACCGGGTTTGAAATCGGAATGTACCAGGCGGCGCTCATGAGCGTATGAGAGTGCGGCCCCAAGTTGCTTGATAATAGTGAAGGCTTCATCGAAAGGTAAGCCATTTTGTTTCCGTACTACCTTCTTGATGTAATCATTAAGCGGCTGGCCCTCCATCAATTCCATTGTGATGTATACGGGGGTACCAGGACCGCCGATACGGTCGAAGTCATAAACTGTTGCAATATTCGGATGTGCCAGTTTCTGCTGGCGGCTGGATTCACGTTGTAATGAAATAAATGCCTCAGGATGATCGCGGAAATCCTCATTTAATAACTTGATGGCAACATACGGGTGTTTGTCTTTAGCCTCTTCCTTGAGCAGGTCGATACCTTTATATACTTTACCCATACCACCGACACCCAGAACTTCCAGTAATTTGAAACGGTGTTTGATAATGGAACCGGGCCCCATTTCGCCACCTTCGTAGTGGGGGGCTACCGAGGGATCAGTCCAGGCTGTGCCCGTGGGACCCGTCCCTGCGGTAATAGTCGGTGTGGATGGATCGCGGCCACTGACAGCACTGACATCAATTTCAACAGCGCTGAGGTCGCCGCTACCGCCTGTCACATCAAAGGCAGCGGAATCAGGCTGACCGGATCCGGTCGCCTGTGTTTTATCATGGGCAGGTTGTTGCGCGCCCGGATTAACTTCCTGATCAAAAACTGTGGAATCGCCGCCACCGCTATCGCCGCCCTCGGTTTTAGCTGAGTGGACCCGGCGGTATTGATTGATTTGTCCACGCAGTCGGGCATAGGCCTGATCGCCTATTTTCTGCGCGGCATAAAATTCATCAAGTTGTGCCAGCATCCGTGTAGCATAGTGGGGTGATTGTTCCAGCAGTTTGGTCAGCTGTTTGACAAGAATTTCTACATCCAGCTCACCTTTCGACAGGGCTTCAAGTGTAGTTTTAAAATCAGCCACAGAAAACTCCTCACATTAAGTGCTAGTTTATATCAACAACAATAACAGTGACATTGTCACCTGCCCCACGATCAAGAGTAAGATCGATCAGGGTATTGCAGGTTTCAGTATGTGATCCTTCTTTCAGAATATCCTCAATTTCAAAATCTGTAATATGTTTCGTCAGTCCATCACTGCAGAGCAAATAGCGGTCTTTGCTTTGCATTTCCTGTATATCCATGTCCAGGAACAATTCATCCGTTGCGCCGACGGCCCGGGTAATCATGTTGCCATGCGGATGAACTGCGGCCTCTTCGCGTGAAATCAGTCCGCGCTCAACATACATTTCGACCTGGGAATGGTCCGTCGTAATCTGCCGGAATTGATTCTTTCTCAACCGGTATATGCGGCTGTCTCCGGCCCAAATGTACAGGCAGTATTTGCCATAGGCCAGCAGGGCCACTACAGTACTGCCGATAGTGGTTTTGCGGGCAGATTGATTGGCTTTTTCGACCAGTTTTTTATTAACTTCAATCAGGCGATCTTCAATATCATTAACCATCCGGTTGAGCTCGAGACCTTCATGTACCTTTTTCAGTGTTGATACTATCATCTGGCTGGCTACATCGCCGGCCGCGTGGCCACCCATTCCATCTGCGACAACCCACAGACCGATTTCAGGCCGTTCCAGCATGGAGTCTTCATTATGCTTGCGGACTTTCCCGGTATGACTGATAGCACTGGATGACCATGACAGGGCTGGCGGTGATTTTTTATGGAGGGTGTTCATCCGGAATAACTCATGCCTGACAGGATTGGGTAATACGAAGGGGACTGCATTCTGTCTGTAACTCTCAGTTTGCACAACATTGAGTTGCTGGAACACATGGTTATGAGGTTTCTTGTGCAAAACGGATGATTTCAGTAGGGTTTTCATTAAATCCCTTACCCAGACTGATCTGTCCATTCCCCATAATGTGCATTTCTTCCCTGCGCAGGTAGGCATCATCTCCATTTTCAATCCGGACATGCGTACCATTGGTGCTTTGATCAATGATAAAAAACTTGTCGCGGCGTAATTCGATCCGGACATGCTGCCTGGAGGCCATCTTTTCGTTGATAGGCAGATCACAATCCTTGCTGCGGCCCATAATCACACTCGGTCTTTGCTTGTTGATTACGATATCGAGGTTATCATATTTAAGGCGCATCTTGACTTCCGGTGTTTTTTTCGCATCCAGCATGCCGGTCGCCATGCGCGTGACATCCTCTTCCTGCCAGATGATTTCATAAATATCAATTTCTTCGTGCTTGCCTTTTATCGGAGCATGATCGATGAAGCGGGTGCTGGCCCGGAGCACGGGTGATAATATTTCAACGGTGCTGTAGGTAGTGATGATCTGGTTGGCCTTGGCCTGGGCTGCCATGCGGGCCGCCAGGTTGACTGCGTCACCAAAGACATCACCACCTTCCAGTATGGCCGGGCCATAATGCATGCCAACGCGTATCGCAATGACGGTGCCTTCCTTGATATTACTGTTTACTTCATCGAGTGATTCATGCATTTCGCAACAGGCCCTGGCAGCTTCTTCTGCCGTCGGGAAGGTACACATCACCTCATCCCCGATGGTCTTTATCACTATCCCATTATGTGCCTTGACGACATCAGAGATAGTCTCAAGGGTTTCAGCAACTTTAGTCCGGGCAATCTGGTCGCCCAGTGTTTCATAAAGTTTGGTACTGCCGCTGATATCGGCAAATACTATCGCCAGGTTTGTCGTTTTCGGGGCCATCTCTTTGCTAATGCCTATTGAAAGAAAAGTAATTAAATATAAGTGTTACATAGAACCAATACACTCAATAATGAAAAGTAGCTGGCTGATATGTCAAATCATCCAGAAATATTATACCCCTGTTTCCGGAGCACCCCGGCATCAAACAGCCAGTTGCTGGTGGTCTGGGCTAAGCAGGCCATGTCCGGAACCAGTCACAGTCCTCCAGTAGCGCATCCGTTCCTCATCATACCCCATTATTATAAAAGGGAAAAACACTTATCCATGCAGATTGGTTGTCAATGAAAACCCGGCAATGTTAGGATTATCTCGCTGTCGCGACTAACCATTTTTGTGCTTTGCTCAAGCACACCATTATTCATTACAATGAAGACATTCATTCATTAATCCTGGACCTGTTAACATGCCTCGATCTCTAAACCGGAATTTACTGGCCACTTCATCTCTGGTCATCCTGATTGTGCTGCTGTATTCACACAATGCCCCTGGTTTTTCCATCCGTGAGTTTTTGGGACTGGAGGCAGCTGGTGATAAGAAAACCGAACCATCTGCGCGGCCTGCACAAACCGCGCAGGTGGCGCCGGATAAGGTCAAAACTACTGATAAAAAGGCACAGGAAGACTTTCCGTACAAACTCGACTTTAATGAAATTCAAAAAATCATTTCAGTGGTTGATGAAAACCAGCGTAAAATCCTGCTGACTGACGAGGAAGCTTTCAGCAATTTTGTGAAAAATGAAGCCACAAACAAATCGTTACTCTCCGCCGCCCATGCCAACAAGGTGGATCAAAACGAAAGGTATCAGTTTATTGCACAGAGAGGGACTGAAAATATTATCCGTGAGATATATCTCAAGCAACTCATAGCCTCCAGGATACCTGAGGACTTCCCTTCTGAAGAGCAGATACAGTCCTACTATGAGCAAAACAAGGACAAATT
>Ga0326597_10004433_pt1 | contig 19755 bp, 16 predicted proteins | sample RVTome_12_FD_203789 | JGI IMG/M metagenome (GOLD analysis project Ga0326597, IMG submission 203789) | Soil microbial communities from uranium-contaminated site in the Upper Colorado River Basin, Wyoming, United States - RVT100D185 | ecosystem: Environmental > Terrestrial > Soil > Contaminated >...
CCTTCCAGGCGGACGACGCGGCCGGCTTCCAGCGTGGCGATCAGCCCGCAGGCGTCGGGACAGTCGCGCGTACAGGCGGTGCGAATGCGTGTGGTCATCGGGGGTTCCATCCGGACGGCATGCGAGGCAAGGATAGCTTCTCGATCCCGGAGTTGAGCGGTCGCTCGTGCGCTTGCGCACGGAAGCGGTTTGCCGCAGATTCCCTCCGGCGCTCCGGCGAACTTCGATAGGATGCCATAAGTACCTTGTAGAAAAAGCGGTTGGCTGGCCGGTTGGGTTCTGGAGAGCGGCGATCTGGGGCGCGGCGCCATTGGGCGTCCAGTTGCTTGATGCGTTCTTGAGCTGAGCTGGGCTGCCGGCCCGGGATGAACGCGCGCGAATGAGCCAACTGACGCACGGAACACACATGATGCGAACGATCCGACAGGTCCTCGGCGGTGTCGGATTCCTCGGTCTGACGCTCTTGCTGGGCGAGGTCGCGTTCGGCCACGGCGGGATGTATCGGGGGCCCGGACCCTCGACGCCTCCGCCTCCGGGGCAGCGCGGACCCGGCACGGGGGGCCCGGGCGGTCCCCGGACGGGGCCACCCGCCGGAGGGGCTGCCACCACCATCGGAGGCGGGCGCGTGCGGACCGGCCAGCGCCGGGCGGCCGGCACCGACTTCACGAGCTGGAGCACCTGGTGGGAGTTCAACAAGCATCCTTATTTGAATCTGCGCGCGCGCCTGGCGTCTCGCTTCAGCGTTACCGGGCTGGGACGCAGCGGCGTGGCCGGCGAGACGAAGGAAGGTCAGCCGATCTCGGCCCGTCCGACCTTCGACGAGCTGAAGGAGCAGATGCTGCCCGTGCTGCGGGAACTGTTGAAGGCGGATGATCCGGACATCGTCGATTCGGCGGTGCTGGCCCTGGCACGGGTCACCCCCGCGGAGCACGCCGATCTGGTGCTGAAAGATCTGACGGGCGCCCTGGCGCACCGCGAGCGCTCGGTGCAGCAGGCCGCGATCCTCGGGCTGGGCATCCTGGGCCAGCGGGCCTCGGTGCCGCTCTTGCTGGAGATCCTGAACGACAGCGTCGGCGGACGCAAGCTGCTCCAGATTCGGCAGGAAGTCGATGACGTGCAGCGGGCGCTGGCCGCCGTTGCGCTGGGCTACCTCTCCGATCCGCGCGCGATTCCTCCGCTGCGGGAGATCGTGGAGCGGACGCCCGATTCCCGGCTCGATTTCAAGGCCGGCGCCGTGCTGGCCCTGGGCCTGTTCCGTGAGGGACAGGTCGAAGTCGTTCCGTTCCTGCTGGAGCAGCTGCATGACCGGCGCCTGTCGGACCTGGTCAAGGCGCAGATTCCGGTGGCTCTCGCGCGGCTGGACGAGGCGGCCCGGCCGGTCTTGCCTCAACTGTTGAAGCTGGTCGAGAGTCAGAAGACCGCCAACCTGGTGCGAGAGTCCTGCATCGTCGCGCTCGGCAAGCTGGCGGCGCCGGAAGATCTCGACGTGATCAAGTCGCTGACCCGGATGGCCCAGCGCGGGACCGACCAGGCCAGCGTCAACTTCGCCTTCATCGCGCTCGGGGAGATCGGCGCCCGGGCGGCCGCGGACGACGGCCGTCACGGCGAGATGCGCAACGACCTGACCCGCTTCCTGCTGCGCAACCTGACCCGTCCCCGCAAGCAGAGCCAACTGGTCTGGGCCGCGACGGCTTGCGCCCTGTTGGGGCGCTCGTATGCGCCCGAGTCGGAAGAGCGCGCGCTGATCGCTTCCAAGCTGGCGGAGGCCTGGAAGGAGACCCGAAACCCCGCGCAGCGCGGCGCGCTGGCGATCAGTCTGGGATTGATCGAAGCCGACTTCATGGGCGGCGAACTGATGGAGGCGTTGAAGGACTCCGGCGACCGCGACCTGAACGGATACGTGGCCGAGGCGCTGGGACTGATGCGCCACGAAGCGGCGGCCCACGATCTGCTCTCGATCCTGAAGACCGACAACGACCCGCAGTATCGGGTGCGGGTCGCCACCGGACTGGGGCTGATGGGCGATCTCGAGGTGTCGGGACTGCTGGTCACCGAGCTCACCCGCGCCCGGACGCTGTTTTCGACCTCGGCGGTGGCCAAGGCGCTCGGCAACGTGGGCGACCGCACGGCCATCGCTCCGCTGCTGGAACTGGTGCAGACGGAGCGGCGTCCCGGCCTGGCCCGGGCGTTCGGCGCGGTGGCGCTGGGTCTGATCGGCGAGAAGACACCGCTGCCCTGGAATTCACGCGTGTCGGTGGGGGCCAACTACCTGGCCGCCTTCTTCATGCAATCGGAAATCATGGACATTCTCTAGGAACGAAAGGACCGAGGTCGGGACGGATTCTTCAGACTCTGTTTTGCTCGTGCGTATGCGGTGGGGCTGCGAACGAGTGGGCTGAAGAATCCGTTCCGCCCTCGGTCTTTCCTTCACTTATCGAAAGTGGCCTGCAGGACGACGGGCTGGCCGTCCCGCAGGACTTCGAGTTCGAACGGTTGGTTCCTGGTCTGGGAGGCGAGTGCGCGGCGCAGTTCGCCGCTGTTCGTGACCGGGCTCTGGCCGACCCGCATGAGCACGTCGCCCGGAAGGAGGCCGGCGGTCTCGGCCACCGATCCCGGGGAGACCTGCTCCACGGCGATGCCCGCCTCCTCCGCGCCGCCCTTGGGCCGGAAGCCGAGGCGCCGCGAGCGGGCTCCGCCCCGGCGGCTGTCCCGAGCGGGCGCCGTGAAGGCCGGGCGCTCGTCGGCGTTGGCCACTTGCAGCACGACGTCGAAGGCTGACCGTGCGACCCGCATGGCCTTGTCGGCGTCGATCCTGTCGGGATCATCGGTGGGCCGATGGTAGTCGGCGTGGATGTCGGTGAACGGGAAGACGCACGGCACTTCGTTCTCCACGAAGGCCGCCGTGTCGCTGGCATTCAGGTAGAAGGCCTGGCCCTCGTTCACCTCGAGCTCGTGGCGCCCTGCGCTGGCCCTCATCATCTCCAGCAGGTCGTCGCTGGAGTGGACCACGTCCACGAACCCCGGGTCGTTGCGGGAGATCATGTCCAGGTTCATGTACGCGGCCACCTGCTGGAGCGGGATCGGACAATCGCGCACGAACGCCTTCGAGCCGACCAGACCGCGTTCTTCAGCGCCCCAGGCGGCCAGGACGATCGAGCGGCGGGGCGCACGGTCCATCGAGTGGAGAGCGTCGGCGAACTCGAGCACGGCGGACGTGCCGGAGGCATTGTCGTCGGCGCCGTTCCAGATCTGGCCGAGATCATCCGCGCCGACGTGATCGTAGTGCGCGCCCACCAACACGTATTCATGTTTGAGTTCGGGGTCAGAGCCCTCGAGCCAGCCGACCACGTTGGTGCTCTGGTCGACGCCGTCGCGGGTGATTTCGAGCGACACGGATGCGCCGCCTTCCACCGCCTCGAGGAGTTCCGCGCCGAGCAGTCGGGTCACCCGCGCGACCGGCACCTGCAGGGTTTCGCCGGACGAGAGCTTGGCGAAGGCGCCTTTCGGCTCCAGGTAGCCGCCCTGCACCCCGTTGTCCCCGTTACGCCGGTCGCGCCGGGGTGGACCTGTCATTCGGCGCCCGTCCGGCCGCCGGCGCACCTGGAATTCATCGTTGTCCGTCACGAACAGCACCGCCACCGCGCCCCGTTCGACGAACCCGCGCGCCTGCTCCAGATCGGTGTCGCTGCTCTGGCCGCCGGGCGCGATGACGATCTTGCCGTTCGAGTCGGCGGCCCCCCCCGATGCGGCCTCGCCGCTGACCTTGCCGGTGCCCGAGAAGCCCCACACGGCGACCCGGGCCGGATCGTTCAGCACCCGCTCGCCGAACGCGAGCAGCGCCTGCCCCGGCCCGGCCGCGCCGGGCAGCTCGAACGGGATCTGCCAGTCGTCCGCAAGCGGCTTGAAACCGCAGCGGGCGAGATGGGTGGCGACGTAGAGCGCGGCCACTTCGGCGCCGAGATGCCCCGAGTCACGCCCCTGTAGAAGGTCCGAAGCCAGGAAGTTCACGTGTGCCTGGATTTCCCGGGCGGTGATCGTCGCGGTAGGCTCCGCCCCTCGGGCGGCGGGGATCAGGATCAAGCTCATCAGCACGGCGAGCAATCGGACGGTCATCGTCGGGTTCTCCACGCAAGGGCGAAGGGGGGAGGCAGTTCGAGGTTGTGGTTCAGAAACACGCCCTGAATGTCGAAAAGTTTGACAGGAACTCGCTATTCCGGTTTTGGATTCCGGAGCGGAGAAGATCGAGGCGGATGCGACAGGATTGTAGCAAAGGATCAGATCGTGACAGCTTCGCATCCCACGCACCAGGTCGCCGTCTACGTGTTCCAGCAATCCTGCCGGGGACCAAGGTACCTGGTCGTGCGCCGCGGGCGGCGGCGCGAGGGGCTCTGGCGCCCGGTGCTGGGCACGATCCGGCCCGAGGAGGCGATCGAATCGGCCGCCGTGCGCGAGGTCCGGGACGAGACCGGCATCTTGCACCCCCGGGCCCTGATCGATTTCGGTTTCCGCTACCGGGAGCAGATCGGCGATTTCGATCTGGTCGATTGGGGCCTGGGGTATGACGTGGGTCCGCACCAGCCGTCGGTCCGGCTGCCCAGGGACTATCGCGACTACCGCTGGCTCACTTTCGAAGAGGCCTACCGGACGATCGAGGTCGATCCCCTCCGGGAGGCGGTGCTGAAACTGCATCTGCGCCTCTCCGGCTGACGGAACTCCCCCCTGCAACCCCCGGAAGAAACCGCCGCGATCCGCGTACAATGCGGTCGTGCCGGCCCGGTCCCTTTCAACCTTTCTCGATGGCCGGGCGTTTGGAGCCGCACACATGCATCGACCCCCTTCGAGCGAGCGCGGAGCGGCGCTGCTGCTCGCCTTCCTGGCCATCCTGGTGCTGGTGGTCGTGGTCGGCCAGATCGCGGTGACCTCCAGCGTCGAGCGCAGCATCGCCAATTACTCGCTGCGGGACCTGGAGTTCGAGTATTCCGCCCGGGGCGCAATCGAGCTGGCCAAGGCGATGTTGATCAAGGACCTCCAGGACGAGCAGGCCCAGTCCGAGTCGTCCGCCGGCCTGGGCCCGAGTTCGGACAGCTTGAACTCGGAGGAGGCCAGCGAGGGACAGGATCAGTCTCCCACCGATTCCATGCAGGACGAATGGGCCGACCCCGAGAAGACCGCCGAGGAGTTCGGCGACGGCATCAGCGTGAAGATCACGCTCGTCGATGAAGACCGCAAATTCAACCTGCTGACGCTCGCGGCCCGGGACGCCGAGTTCCAGGATGGCGCGCACGACCGTTTCGTCCGCCTGCTGGACACGTTCCGCGAGGACACCAAACACGACCTCTCCAACGGCGAGGCCACCGAACTCACCGATCGTTTCATGGAGTGGCTGGCCGGCAAGCGCGAGGGCGACTACCCGATTCCGTTGTTGTCATCCTCCGTGACGAATGAAGAGAAGAGTTCGGCCGTGTTCGGGAAGGAACGCTTCGCGAAGCAGGACGAGGAGCCGATCGTCTACCCGCTGGGCCTCGACGAACTCGTCACCGTGGACGGCATGTCCGAGTCCGTGCTGCATGGCTTCATCGAGGACGGCCGTTACATTCCCGGCCTCGAGGACGTGGCCACGATCTTCTCCAACCTGCGCTTCGATCAGCAGGCCCTGGAGGAAGACCCAGAGGATGGCTCGGTGTTCGACCGGCCGTCCGATGAGGATGAAGCCGAGGCGGACGATGAACGGGACGCCGCGGACGAGGATGAGGACGATTCGGACCTGACCGGCACGGCTCCAGACCAGGCCACGGAAACGGCCCAGGGGCGGATGAACATCAATACCACGCCGATGCGCACGCTGCGCTGCCTGGCCGACACCCAGGAGGTGCCGTACTCGGTGCTGGAGAAGATCGATGAGTTCCGCCGGGAGATGTTCACCGAGGAGTACCGCGAAAAGCACGCGGGGGACGAGGACGAGAAGGAGTTCTCCGATCCCGACTCGGCCTTCGGCAACCGCGGCCGCGAGAACGGGGAGTCGGCCTGGGCCGACGAAGAAGAGGATTACATCTTCAAGAATCCCGAAGAGGTGTTCGACCGCGTCGAGGAACACTATGGCATGGACTTCGGCCTGAGCGACGAGATCAAGAAGTCCTTCACCGACTGGCTGTCGGTCAAGAGCAACGTCTTCACGGTGATCCTGGAGCTGCGCTCGCAGAAGGGCCAGGACGGTCTGGCGTTCGAAACCGGGGAACAGCAGGCGCCTCCCGATCGCCTGTACCGGGCGGTGGTCTGGCGCCGGATGGGGTCGGACGGCAAGATCCAGTGCATCACGCTGGTGCCCCTGCATGCCTGGAGCGGGGTCGTGCCGCCCGATACCGAGCAGTACCGCGAGGACTATCCGTTCGGCTTCTGATGGGCCGCCTTCGAGCAGGCCTGGATCGGCTCGCTGCCGAGCCGTATGCCCCCCGATTCAGCCGCGTGGAACGCCGGGTACTGTGGCTCCTCACGCTCTCGGCCGCGCTGATCCGGTGCGCGTTCCAGTTCGACCGGGAGTTTCAGGGCGACGAGGTCGGCACCTTGATCCACATGGATCGGTCGATCCCGTACCTGCTGACCCACTGCGAAACCTGGTTGACGATGAACGTCTTCATCGTCTTCGAAAAGCTCGTGGGCCAGGTTCTCGGCCGGGGACCGCTGGCGCTCGGAATCCTGCCGCTTCTGGCCGGAGTGAGCCAGGTGCCGCTGCTGGCCTGCCTCGCGCGTCGCTTCACCACGAAGCGGGCGGCCCTGACGGCTGCCGCCCTGGTGGCGCTGAATCCGTTCCTGATCGAATCCAGCGGCAGGATCCGCTCCTACTCGTTGCTGGCCGCCCTCAGCCTGCTGCTGCTGATCACCTTCCTGAACTGGTGGCGCCGGCGCGACCTGAAGGCCGGTCTGGCGGCCGCGCTGGCCGCCACGCTGCTGCTGCTCTCGCACCCGCTCGGCCTCTACCCGCTCTTGCTGATTCTGATCGCGGCGGGTCTCGATGCGGCGCTTCCGCCGCGCGGGAGGAACTTCCGATCGCTGCTCTTGCCGCTCTCGATCGGACTGGCGCTGGTCGCCCTGGCCTACGCCGGGATCCTGCGGCCGCTTTTCGAGGAGAGCGCGCGCTGGCATTCCGGGATGCTGACCAGCTTCGAGTATCTGCCCTATCTGCAAAACGGCTACTTCGGCGGCACTCCGCTGCGCTGGGTTTTCCTGTTGCTGCTGCTCGCCGGAGCGACCTCGCTCTGGCGCCGGCGGACCGGCTCCACCCTGCTGCTGCTCGGTCTCGTGCTGCCCTCGCTGTTGATGTCGATCCAGGGTCTGGCCCATCGGCCCTGGGCCTACCAGCGGCTCTTGATCTTCCAGCTCCCGATACTGTTGTTGCTGGTCGCCGAGGGAGTCTCCGTCCTGTCCGCGCGCCGGCGCGGCCTTGGCGCGCTGGTGCTCTCGCTGCTGTTGCTCGGCTGGTGGCCGGGGTTTCGGCAGTTGTTCGAGGAGAAGCCCAGGCGGTCCGGTTCACCCCTCCTGGCGGCGGCCCGCTTCGTCGAGGAGCGCTTCGAACCGGGCGACCTGCTGGTGGCGGACCGATCCCTGGATCTCCTGCATCTGCGAAACTACCTGCCTCCGCGGCGCTTTGCCGGGATGACGCTGGAACGCTTCCTGGACGACCCGGAGGCGCGCCAGGGCCGCTTCTTCTTCTGGAGCCGGACCCGGCTCGCCAGCACTCAGCCCCGGGTGGAGACCCAAGCCGGCAGCATGGTCATTTATGCGGGAGAGCATCCTCTTAGGGCGCTCCAGTTGGAAGCCTTGACGACGCTTTCCGGGCAGCCGGGAAGGCAGCAGCAAGTCGATTGCCACGGCCTGCTCTGCCGCCTCGAGAAGGCGCTTCCGGCCGCTTCCGGCGTCGATCACTGCGCCTTCTGGGAGCAGCATCGCACCGTGACGCGAAGGGAGCGGGTCGCTAGAATCGGCCGCCTGTTCCGTTGACGCGTCCCGGATGCTCCCCTAGACTGCCTCGTTTCTCCCCTGCGCCTGGAATCATGCGGACCACATTCGTCGCCGGCAACTGGAAGATGAACCTGGACAAGAACTTGGCGCGATCGCTCGTGGCCGGTCTGAAGGCCGCCGTGGGCACTCTCGAGGGCCCGGGGCAGGTCGGCCTGTTCCCTCCGTTCACCCTGTTGCAAGATGTGGCGCGGGAGGTGAAGGGCTCGGGAATCGTCGTGGGCGGCCAGAATTGCCACCAGCAGGCCTCGGGTGCCTACACCGGCGAGGTGTCCGCGGGGCTCTTGCGGGACGCGGGAGCGACCCACGTGATCCTGGGCCATTCGGAGCGGCGGCGGGACTTCGGCGAGACCGATGAACTGGTGGCCGCCAAGCTGGCGGCGGCGTTGGCGGCCGGCTTGCGCCCGATCCTGTGCGTGGGGGAGCAGCTCGAGGATCGGGACCAGGGCCGGACTCTCGAGGTGGTCGGGCGGCAACTGGCCGGGGCGCTGGCCGGATTCACCGCGGAGGAACTCGCCGGACTGACCCTGGCCTATGAACCGGTCTGGGCCATCGGCACCGGCCGCACCGCGACGCAGGACCAGGCCGTCGAGGTGCACGCCGCGCTGCGGCGGCAGGTGGCCGGGATGCTGGGCGGCGACTTCGCCGCGAATCTGTGCATCCAGTACGGCGGTTCGGTCACACCCAAGAACGCCGCCGACCTGATGGGGGCGGAAGAGATTGACGGAGCGCTGGTGGGCGGCGCTTCCCTGGAACTCCACTCATTCCTGGCCATCTGCGACGCTGCCCGCGGCCGCGCCGGCCAGACGACAGGTCACCGGAAGTCGGAGAGCACGTCATGATCGGCATGGGACTGCTGTGGTTCATCTTCATCGCGTCGGCCCTCCTATTGGGCCTGATCATCTTGATCCAGGAAGGCAAAGGCGGCGGCCTGGGCGAGGCCTTCGGCGGGATGGGCGCCGAGACGTTCGGCGTGAAGGCCTCCGGCGTGAACCGGGTGACCGGGATCATCGCGACGATCTTCATCGTCTCCTCGATCATGATCAACAAGTGCTCCATGCAGGGCACCTCGTACTTCGATGACCAACCGCCGATCGAGGCCCCAGAGGGCACGGATGGCGGGCCCGGCGGTACGGGCGGTACGGGCGGGCCCGGCGGCACGGGTGGCGGCACCGGGTCCAATGGCAATGGCGGCAACTGAAGCATGGAAGCGAAGGACGTCCTTCTGCTGCTGAAGGAGTGCGAGGCCCTGCTGGAGGGGCACTTCGAACTCTCCTCGGGCAAGCGTTCGGACCGCTACGTGCAGTGTGCGCTGGCCCTGCAGCATCCCGCCCGGGCCGGAGTGCTGGGCGTCGCTCTGGGCGAGAAGTTCCACGAGGAGCGCGTTGACGTCGTGATTGGACCGGCCATGGGCGGCATCATCATCGGCCATGAGGTGGCCCGTTTCCTGGGCGCGCGTTGCCTGTTTACCGAGCGGAAAGACGGCGAGATGACCCTGCGCCGCGGCTTCACCCTCGAGCCCGATGAGAAGGTCCTGGTCGTCGAGGACGTCGTCACCACCGGAGGTTCCGCGAAGGAGGTCGTGACCCTCCTGAAACGGCTCGGAGCGGAAGTGGTCGGGGTCGGGAGCATCGTCGACCGCACGGGCGGCGGGAATCCGTTCGACGTGCCCTTCCGGTCGCTGGTCCAGGTCCAGGCGCAGGTCTGGACGGCGGACGAAGATCCGCTCGCCCGCCAGGGATCCCTGCCGGTCAAGCCGGGCAGCCGCGGATTGTCGGAAAACGTCGGCGGCTCCGAGGCCTAGATGCCGAGTTCGCCGAATTCTCCGAGCTCGTCCGGCTCGCCCAGTTCCACCAGCTCGCCCAGATCGCCCGGTTCGCATGGTTCGCCCAGTTCGATGACCGGCTTCGGCCGCGCCGAACACCAGAGCGGCGCCGACTCCTGGTCGGTCGAGGTGCGTTCGGTGAACAACCGCTATCTCAACGTCAAGATGAGGCTGCCGCCTCGCTTCCTGCGGCACGAGGCCGCCATGGAGGACGAGGTTCGCCGCGTGGTTTCCCGGGGGACCGTGGACGTCTTCGTCCGCGCGCGGAGCAGGGGGCAGCGCGATCAACTGGTGATCAACGAGCGGCTGGTCACGGAATACGTCGACGCGGTTCACAAGCTCCAGAAGAAGGCCGGGCTGACCGGCGAACTCGATCTCGGCGCGGTGCTTTCGCTGCCAGGCGTGGTCTCGCTGGAAGAAGCCGACGACGTCGACGACCGGGAGCTGAAAAGCCTGCTGGTCTGTTTGAAACGGGCGCTGAAGCAGCTGGTCGAGGCCCGGCAAAGGGAGGGACAGCGGCTGGCGGCCGAGCTGGGCCGCCTGCTCGAGCAGATCGATCGGATCGCCGCGACCATCGAGCGACAAGCTCCACGAATCCCGGCCCACAGTCGCAAACGCCTCCGCCAGCGCATCGACAAGCTGCTGGAGGGCACCCAGTTGAACCTCGACCGGACCACGCTCGAGCGCGAGGTGGCGCTGGCTGCCGACCGGGCCGACATCACCGAGGAACTGGCCCGCCTCAAGAGCCATGGCGAAGGCTTCCGGGCGTTGCTCGAAAAGCGGGGGCCGGTGGGCCGGTCGCTCGATTTCCTGGTCCAGGAGATGGCCCGCGAGGCGAACACGATCGGCTCCAAGAACCAGGACCTCACGATCTCGCGCCATGTGGTGGAACTCAAGTCACAAGTCGAACGGCTGCGTGAGCAAGTGCAGAATCTCGAATGAGCACACACGACCCGAACCTACCCAAGGAGTCCTTCGGGGGGCAGTCCTCTCGGGGGCGGGCCTTCCGGGGCGGGCTGGTGGTCATCTCCGGGCCGTCCGGTTCGGGCAAGACGACCATTGTCAGCCGGCTGGCTCAGGATCCGCGCGTCGAGGTGGCGGTCACGGCCACGACCCGGGCGAAGCGGCCCGGCGAAGTGGACGGAGTCGACTACTACTTCCTGACCCGCGAGGAGTTCGAGGCGCGCATCGAGCGGGGCGAGTTCGTGGAGTACAACGAGGTCTTCCGCAACGGACACCTCTACGGTTCCCTCAAGGCTCCGCTGGAGGCGGCGCTGAGTCGCCGGGATCGGTGCTATCTGCTGGAGATCGACATCGAGGGGGGCATCAACCTGAAACAGCAGGGGTATGCCGGAACCTATCTGTTCGTCGCTCCGCCGTCGTTCGAGGAGCTTCGCCGGCGCATCGAGACCCGCGGAACGGAATCGAAACAGGCCGTGGCCGAGCGGATCGAGAAAACCCAAATCGAATATGAATTGAAAGATCGTTACGACCGGGTGATCATCAATGATGATCTGGAACGGGCCTGCCAGGAGGTCCGCGAGATACTCGGTCTGGCAGGAGGTACCGAAGAATGAACAAGCAAATGGTGTGGGATTTGACGGCCCGCTGCGGCGGGGTGTTCAAGTTCACCGTGCTGCTGCAGAAGCGGATCCACGAACTGGTCCGCGGGGCGCCGAAGCTGATCGATGACCCTTCGACCGATCCGATCGAGATCGCCCTGAAGGAAATCCATGCCGGAGCCATCGAGCTCGAGTACCTCACCAATGAGGAGGTCGAGGAGATGAAGCGGAGTCTGGAAGAGCAGGTGGCGGCTCAGGCGCTGCTCGACAAGACCGAGCCCGAAGGCGTGGCGGGCGAGCCGAGCACCAAGTCGATCACGGATTTCTTGAAGTCCTGAGATCCTGAGAATCACTCGCCCGCGGGCTGCTGGTCCGCCGGCTTGCGCCGCTTCGGCCGTTCGGGCCGGGGCGGCGGCTCTTCGCTCATGATTCCGGCCTCGAGCCGCTTCAGGTTGTTCTTCGCGTCCCGCACCGCGATCGTGGCCGACTCCCGGTCGGAAGCGTCCGGTTCGGCCTCGTCCTCCCCTGCCTCCCCTGCCCCCCCTGCAAGGATGCGTTCGCCTTCCTCGATCGCCTGCGCATACATCTGCCGGGCCAGATCCAGATCCCGGTGCAGATGGTAGTGGAGGATCAGCGCCGCATCGTTCAGGAGCGCCGGGTTGGCCGGGTCGAGTTCCAGGGCGCGGGTGTAGGCCGCGTACGACTCCTCGTAATGGGCGGTCTCACGGCACAGGAAGGCGTAGTTGTTCCAGTCGCTGACGCTGTCATCCTGCGCCTCCGCGGCGATCCGAAAGAGCTCCCGCGCCTGATCCAGTTCACTGCTCCTGAACCGTTTGTCGCCCAGTCCGCGAATCATCAGGACGGCTTCGCGGCCATCCGCCTCTGAGGCGATCACGTCCAGCAGGGCGGTCAGGTCATCCGTGGCCTGCGCCAGGATCAGGCCGGCGGCCTCGGCGTACTGGTTGTCCCGATAGAGCCCCCGGGCGATCTGGAAACGGCAGGCCGCCTCGAATGACTCATCCACCTTGGCGGCCTCGGTGAAGTCGCGCCGCAGGGCCTCGACATCCCGGGCGGCGACCTCTGCCAGGCCGCGCTGGTAGAGCGAGAAGGCCCGGGCGAAGCGCCGCTCTTCGCCTTGCCCGAAGGAGCGGGCCGCGGCCACGACGGCGCCCAGCGACTGGACGTAGCGCTTCTTCGCCTCGATCGAGTCGGAGTGCAGCCGCATCAAATTGTCGTAGGAGTCGGCCAGGGTCGGGTCGGCCAGCAACGAACGCTTGAACCAATCGATCGCCTGTTCCTGCTCGTCCGAATGCATGGCGACCCACGCCAGTCCATTCATCGCCAGACCGTTCTTCGGATCGAGTTCGAGCGCGCGCGCGTAGGCCCGGCGGCAGAGCTCGCCGGCGTCCCGGGCGGCTTCATCGCCCTCCATTCCCTTCAGCCTCCAGAAGATGCCGAAGCGCTGGAAGCCGAGCTCGATCTGTGCCTCGACGTGCTCCGGGTCCACCTCGGTGGCCTGGACGACCAGGCGCAGTGCTTCGTCCGGATCGCCGAGCGTCTGAGCCACCCGGGAAGCGCCCAGCCAGGGCGCCGCCTCGGTGGGCCGGAGCTCGCCGGCCTGCTCGAAGAACCGCCTTGCATCCTCGAGAGCCATGCCGGCCGTCTCGTAATCGCCCTCCTGGTTGGCGGCGAGCGCCTGCCTCCTCAGGGTCTCGGCCAGTTCGATCACGACCTCGTAATCGTTCTCCCGGAAGCGCAGGGCCTTGACCAGCGCGCCGACCGCTTCGGGATGGCGGCCGAGCCGGCTATACGCCCGGCCGAGCGAGAGGAAGACCTGGCGGTTGGCTTCCGGATGATCGGCCAGTCGCTCCAGCCGTTCACGGGCGCGCTCGGGTTCGCCCGATTCGAGCTCCTTCACGGCCCGTTGGAGCTCGGCCAGATCGAGCGTCGCGGGCGCTGATTCCTCGGCGGGCGCCGGCTGCGATCTGGCCGCGGGAACGAGCAGCCAGCCGAACAGCGCGGCGGCGGAGATCAGGGTCAGGTTCAAGGTGCGCGTTCTCATGGTTGGCTCCGTTCGCGTTCCTCGGGGCGGTCGGCTTCGCCGGCGCCCCGGGGATCGAGAATCCGCTTGATCAGTTCGACCAGTGCCTGTCGTTCCTGGTCGGGATGCTCCTCGGACAAAGACGCCTCGAGCGCCGAACCGAGCACCCGCAGCCGGAACCGCGGCCAGCGGTCCGCGGGGTCGGTGAGCAGCATCAGGGCCGTCTCGTGCAAGAACTCCCGGATCGTCACGAGGTCGCCGATCGCGAGCATCAACTCGACCTGGCTGATCAACAGATCGGGACGCTCGGCGTCCAGCTCGAAGAGGCGGTCGAAGGCGGCCTGCGCCAGATCGTACTCGCCCCGCTCAGTTCGCAGCCGGCCCAGGTTGAGCAGCGCGTCGCCGTAGGCCGAGCGCAGTTCGGCCTCCAGCGCTTCGTCGTCCGGGGCCTCGGCGTACTGCTCTTCGCCCAGGGCCACCGCCCGCTCGAACAACTCCAGCGCCCGGTCCAGATCGGCGCGCAGGTGATAGAGCTGGATCAGGCCGGCGTCGTTGATCAGCCGCACGTTCTCGGGGTCGAGTTCGAGGCAGTGGAGGTAGGCCTCGTACGACTTCTCGTACTGTTGCGATTCCCGGCAGAAGAAGGCGTAGTTGTTCCACCACTCGACGTCGTCGTCGACCTGGTCCAGGGCAAAGCGCCACAAGTCGGCCAGCGTGCGCATTCCCTCCTGCGAGCCGCCCTCGCCTCCGGAAGCCTGGAAGATCGCAAAACTGAGCCGTTCGATCAGCGTCTTGAAACCCTCGGTGCCGGGCTCGGCGCCGGCCAGGACGGCCTGCCGGGCCTCATCGAGCAGGAGCAGGATGGCCGGAAGATCGCCCATGTCGGAGAACGACTCCGCGCGGGCCACCAGCGCATCGGCCACGTACCAGCGGGCCGCCTGATCCAGGCTCGGATCGACCACGGCGGACTTCAAGAGGCACGGAATCGCCCGCTGGTAGGCGTCCTGTGCTTCGCTCAGCCGGTTGATCCGTTCCGCCTCGTCGTCCTGTTCCAGGGCCTGGGCCGCCTCCGCTCGAAGCCACGCGCCGAGCGCGATCAGGACCTGGCCCTGGTAGTTGAAGCAGCGCCCCTTGACGTCCGCCTCCTCGTGGGACAGCGCCAGGCCCTCATAGAAGGAGGCCAGCTGCTCGTAGTTCAGACCGTTGCCCAGCAGATTCCAGAGATCGCCGTGCGGCACGTCCTCCATCGGATCCATGGCAATCGCCACGAACAGCAGCCCGATCGCCTTCTGGCTCTCGCCCGCGGTCTTCTCGAGCCAGGCCAGCCGCTGGATCGGCAGCGGCGACTCCGGTTCGGCTTCGGCCCAACGCAGGTAGATTCGTTCCGCCTCCAGGCGCGCCTCGGGCGCCAGGTAGGAGAGGTCGGTAAAGATGTAGTCGCCGAACCGCGTCGCATACAGGTCGCCGACCAGCGAGAGGACCGCCGTGTCGTTGCCGCAAAGCGAGAGCGCCCGTTGCAGGTGGCTGTCGCTCTCCTCGTCTCCATCCAGCACCTGGCCCAGGATGGCGTGCGCCATGGCGTCTTGCTCGTCGGCCAGAACCAACTCTTCCGCCAGCGCCCGGGCCTGATCCAGGTCGCCCGTGTACCAGGCATTCAGCGGGGCCTCGTACTTGTCCTGCCGGTTCTCGGGCGTCGAGTCTTCCCCGGGTCCCGCGGACCCCGAGGGCATCAGCAACAGGCAGGCGACGGCCAGGGCGGCAGCGGTCTTGAACGCGATCACGGCGCTCTCCGTAAAGCGGTGTTCCAGGGACGTTGTTTCGAAAGTGTGACCGGCGATTCCGGCCGGTAACCAGATCGGCGGGCTCGGCGGGGATTGGGATTCTTGGATCAGAACTAGAGCAAATCGCGACCCAATCCGAATGCCAGCGCCATCGTTCGGGTGATTTTTGGAGCGGATTCGGGCGGGCGGACCGCTGCGGATCGGACAAAGACCACTAAACTACCGCACGATCGGCTTTTGCTCAAGATCACTCGAGATCACTCAAGATCGGGGGGGCGCTCTCTGACCAGCCAGTCTGACATCCAACCGCTTCGGGTCGAGTCGTCGGTGGACGGCGATCGCCGGGTCATCTGGCTGAAGGGCGACCTGGTCCGCGGACAGATCGGTCTGGCCGAGGGCGCCCTGGAACGGGGATTGGCGGGCGAAGCGGACGTGTTGCTCGACGTGGGCCGGGTGAACACCTTCGACTCGGCTGGGGCCGAATTCCTGGTGCGGCGGCTCAAGGCGGCCGAGGGGCGGTTGCAGCTGCAGAACGCGAGCCACAATCTCCGCTCATTCCTCGAAGTGCTCCCCCCGCCCCAGGTCTTCCGGGGAGAGCAGACGACCTTCATCCGGCTGCCGGTCTCCGACCTGCTGGTCGATACCGCCACCGAGGTGGTCGAGCAGGTCTCCGAGAAGGTCCGCCGCTTCACGTCGCTGTTCTGCCTGCTGCTCTACTACATCTTCATCGGGCCATTTCGGGGACAGCGCGTGCGCGTGGGCCGGTTGATGGAGGAGATCACCCTGATGGGGGTCGACGCGGTGCCGATCGTCTCCCTGGTGGCGGTGCTGATGGGGCTGATCCTGGGCATCTCGTCCGGCCAGCAGCTCGAGTCGTTCGGGGGCGAGGGCCTGCGCATCTTCTCGGCCGACCTGGTGGGCGTCTCGATCACCCGGGAGATCGGCCCGATCATGACCGCGATCCTGATCGCGGGCCGCAGCGGCTCGGCGATCACCGCCGAGATCGGCACCATGGCGGTCACCGAGGAACTGGACGGCCTGCGGGTGATGGGTCTCAATCCGATTCCCTATCTGGTCGTGCCGAAGATCCTCGGGTTGATGGTCGTGCTGCCTTGCCTGGTGATCTTCGCCGATCTGGTCGGCGTGGGCGGGGGCTTCTGCACCGGCATGCTGATCTTCGGGATTCCATTCTCGGAGTACTGGAACCAGACCGTGGCGGCGATCACCTTCACTGACATGGTCACCGGCCTGGTCAAGGCCGCCGTGTTCGGCCTGCTGATCGGCCTGACCGGAGCGATGCACGGGCTCATGGTCCGCGGCGGCTCCACCGACGTCGGTCTGAAGACCACCTCGTCGGTCGTGATCGGCATCGCGTCGGTGATCTGCGCTGACCTGTTCTTCACCGCGGCCTTCTTCCTGGGGGACCTGTGAACGACAGCGCGCAATACCCGATCGTGGTGGAGGACCTGCGCATGACCTTCGGTTCGCGCGAGATCCTGCGCGGCGTGACCCTGCGGGTCCGGCAGGGGGAGGTCTACGTGCTGATGGGGCCGTCCGGATGCGGCAAGACCACCGTGCTGCGCTGCATGGTCGGCCTGCAGCGGCCGACCGCCGGGACGGTGCGACTGCTGGGCAGCAACCTCGTGGAACTGGACGAGGACCAGCTCGACCAGTTCCGCGGCCAGATCGGAATGTTGTTCCAGTTCGGCGCCTTGCTGAACTCGGTCAGCGTGGGCGACAACGTGGGTCTGCCGCTGAAGGAGCGCAGCAAGCTCGACCCGGCGACGATCCATGCGATCGTCAAGTTGAAGCTGTCGATGGTCGGGCTGGAGGGCACCCATCGCAACATGCCCTCGGAGCTGTCGGGCGGTATGAAGAAACGCGCCGGCCTGGCCCGGGCCATGGCGCTGGATCCAAGGCTGTACTTCTTCGATGAGCCGACCTCAGGTCTGGACCCGGTCACCGCGGCGGAGTTCGACGAGCTGGTGGCCACGCTCAAGCGCGCGCTGGGCATGACCGCGGTGGTGGTCACGCATGACCTGGACAGCGCCTTCCGGATCGCGGACCGCATCGGCGTGCTGTTTCACGGACGGCTGATCGCGGAGGGTACGCCGGAGGAGATCCGGAGCCTGAACGACGCCCGGATCCGCAGTTTCGTGAACCGCGAGCCGCGCGGCGGGCAGGCCAATGAACAGGTCTGGGCCAAGTTCTTCGTGGAAGGCAACGCAACTTGATCGGCGCAGTCGGGAACGGGTGGTAGGCAGAACATGGCGTCACAGAAACAGAAGGTCTACGCGGGGTTCTTCATCTTCCTCGCCATCGCGCTGCTTCTGACCACGGTGGCGGTGATCGAGCGGCGCTTCGACAAGGGCGAGAGGATCTTCAAGCTGGTCTTCCCGGAGGACATGTCGGTGACCGGCCTCTCCAAGGGATCGACCGTCAAGTACAAGGGCGTGCCGGTGGGCAAGGTGGGCGAGATCACGCTGGAGCAGGAGGACGGCTCCGCGCCCCACGCGGTGGCGATGCTGTTCATCGAGGACGCCTATGCGCAGCACGCCCGTGACCCGCGCGTGCGGGCCGAGCTGGTGCTGCAGGGCCTCTCCGGCTCGTTGGGCATCGATCTGTTCATCAGCAAGGAGGACACTCAGGCGCCGCGGGAACCGCCCGAGGAATCGGACCAGGACGACCCACCGGTCATCCACGCGGAGGAATCCGGCCTGAGCGAGATCCTCACCAACACTCCGGTGCTGCTGGAGGACATGGGCCGGCTGGTCCGTACGCTGAACGGCGTGATCGACCACAACAAGGCGCACTTCGGATCCACTCTGGCGGGCGTGGACCTGCTCGTGACCCAGGGAGCGCCGCGCATGATCGCACTGATCGATGAAATCGATCGGGTCATCCGCTACACCGAGACCCGCATCCTGAAGCCGGATGGGGCCCTCGAGCGGATCGAGGCGGCGCTCGCCAGCAACTTGGGCCAACTGACGCGGCAGGTCTCCAACTCCGCCGATCAGGTTGCCCGGACCACTTCGCGCACGCTGCAGAGCATCGAGGATCCGGCCCAGAAGACCCTCGAGGCGACCCGCCTCGGCCTGGCCGAGCTGCGGGCGCTGATCGTGGAAATGCATGACCTTTTGGCTGCCAACCGCCAGGCGTTCGGCGCCATGCTGGGTGAGATGCGCGACGCTTCGGAAGCGGTCGAGCGGGTCATGCTGGAAGTCGAGTCGAACCCCAGCGCGTTGATTCGCGGCGAGCCCAAAAAAGACGGGAGCCAACCATGAGGCCTAGGAGTGTGTCCGAGTCTTCGCGCGGCATTCGACCGGCTGCGAAGCCCGGTGGACTTCGTCGCTCGTCGTCACCATATCTTCTCCTGATCTGTTCGGCGCTCGGTCTTCCGGCCTGCTGGTCCACCAGCGGGCCCGAGATCCGCCACCACGACCTGCAACCCGGGCTGCCGGCGCCTTCGGGCACCCGGGTTCCGTTGCGCTTGAAGGTCGAACCGTTCTCCGTAAGGGGCGGGCGGAATCGGCTCGAGTTCACCGTGACCAGCAAGGCCGAAACGCGGCTCGACTGGCGCAACTATCACCGCTGGGTGCGGCGCCCCGCCGAGATGGTCGACGGGGCGTTGCTTTCGGGGCTGCGCGAGCGCCAGTCCTTCCTCGAGGTGGAGCCGGCCGGCCTCGCGACCGATTCCGATCTGGCGCTGGCCGGCGAGGTCCTGGCATTCGAGCAGGTGTATGAAAGCCCCGAGCTGACCGGCGCGTCGGAGGTGCGGGTCGTGCTTCTGGCGGAGCTCAGCGCCCGCGGGCCGGCGCTCGTGCCAAAGCTCTGCCGCTTCGAGAGCCGCGGCCTGGCCCCGGTCGGGCCGCGGGATGTCGAGGGCGACCGGGCCGACGTGGCTCGAGCCACGCAGGCGGCGCTCGAGCAGGCCGTGGCCGGACTGACCGAACAGGTGATCGAGCAGGCGCGGGGCTTCCTGCCGCGGGAACCCGATCCGGAGCCTGCCGGACCGGCGCTGCTCGACCTGCGCCTCTCCTTCCCGGCCGTCGAGCCGCTCTCGATTCCGCTGTCGCTGCGGGTCAACCGACTGCGAACCGCCGGCGGTCTCGATCGACACGACGTGCTGAGCCGGGTGGCCCGCCATCGGCTCGAGGCCCGCTCGAACCTGCGCTGGCAAAGATGGCCTTCCGAGGTCCTGGAGGACGGCCTGGTGGAACTCTTGCGCGCCGGCGGTCTCGAAGTGTTGCGGCCGGCGCAACCAGGGGAGGCCGATCTGCAGCTCGACGGCGACCTGCGCCGGTTCGAGCTGGACGAGATCGTTCAGCCGGCCGAGGCGGTCATCGAATTCGAGCTGCAGGTCGGCTCGGTCACGGCGCCGGCCCATGGACGTTCAGCGCTGGCGGGATTCTCGCCCGATGACGTGGCGGCCGCGTTCGAAGCCGCGTTGCAGTCGGCGCTCGCGAGCGTACCGGAACAGGTGCGGGAGGCCGCGGCCGCGGCCGGGCCTGTGGATGGGTGGGGGGGGTGGGG
>Ga0326597_10004434_pt1 | contig 19754 bp, 12 predicted proteins | sample RVTome_12_FD_203789 | JGI IMG/M metagenome (GOLD analysis project Ga0326597, IMG submission 203789) | Soil microbial communities from uranium-contaminated site in the Upper Colorado River Basin, Wyoming, United States - RVT100D185 | ecosystem: Environmental > Terrestrial > Soil > Contaminated >...
GGGCGATCTCCGAGGGCTTGAGCACTACCGTGCAGCCGGCGGCGAGCGCCGGGGCGACCTTGAGCGCGATCTGGTGCAGGGGATAGTTCCACGGCGTGATGGCGCCGACCACGCCCACCGGGTCCTTGACGACGAGGGAGTTGCCGACGCGCTCCTCGTACTCGAACTCTCTTGCGATCTTCGCGTAGTTGGCGAAATTGGCGATCGGCAGCCCGGCCTGGATGCGCCCGGCGAGCTTGATCGGCATGCCGACTTCCTGCGCGATGGTCTTCGCCAGCTCGTCGGCGCGCGCCTTCAGGCCATCGGAGATCTTCTGCAGGAACTCGGCGCGCTGCTCCGCCGGCGTCTGGCTCCAGGCTTGCAGTGCAGCGTGCGCGGCGGCCACCGCGGCGTCGATGTCGCGCCCGGTGCCCGCGGGCACCGTGCCCATCACCTCGCCGGTGCCGGCGTTGTGCACGTCGATGGCTTCCTTGGCGGAAGGGGCGACCCATTGGCCGTCGATGAAGAACTTGTCGCGCATCAGCATGGGATAATCCCGGCAGCAGAAGGGCGGTACTTTAACGCCCCGGCGCAACCTGCCGCAACGAGGGAGGACCGTGCAGGGCTCCAGCCAGTTCCGCCTGCTCGCCGAGCGCCGCTTCGGCCCGTTCTTCGGCGTGCAGTTCCTCGGCGCCTTCAACGACAACGTCTTCAAGCAGGCGCTCGTCATCCTGCTCGCCTACCAGACGGCGAGCTTCACCACGATGTCCTCGAACACGCTGCAGAACCTCGCGCAGGCCCTGTTCATCCTGCCGTTCTTCCTGTTCTCGGCGACCGCCGGCCAGATCGCCGACAAGGTCGAGAAATCGACCCTCATCACGATCACCGTGACGATCGAGCTCGCGGTGATGGCGCTCGGCGCGGTGGGGCTGTTCACGCAGAACCTCTCGCTGCTGCTGGGGGCGCTATTCCTCGGCGGCGTGCAGTCGGCGCTCTTCGGCCCGGTGAAGTACGCGATCCTCCCGCAGCACCTGAACGAGACCGAGATCGTCGGCGGCAACGGCATGGTGGAGATGGGCACCTCGATCGCCATCCTGCTCGGCATGGTTTACGGCGGCTGGATGATCACCCAGCCCGGCTGGGGCGTCGCCGGCGTCGCCGTGTCGGCGATGGCCTTCTCGGCCGCAGGCATCGTGGCGTCGCGCTTCATCCCGCGCTCCCCGGCGCCCTCGCCGGAACTGAGGATCAACTGGAACCCGCTCACCGAGACCTGGCGCAACCTCAGGTTCACCGCGCAGAACCGCACCGTCTGGAACGCCATCCTCGGCATCTCCTGGTTCTGGTTCTACGGCGCGATGTTCATCACCCAGTTTCCCAACCTGTCGAAGAACGTGCTCGCCGCGAGCGAGCACGTGGTGACGCTGCTGCTCATCGTGTTCTCGGTCGGCATCGGGCTGGGGTCGCTGCTTTGCGAGCGGCTCTCGGGCAGGAAGGTGGAGATCGGGCTGGTGCCCTTCGGCTCCATCGGCCTCACGCTCTTCGGCATCGACCTGTGGCTCGCCGCCGAAATGCATGCGCCGCACGGCGCGCAGACGCTCGCCGAGTTCGCGCGCGATCCTTCGCACTGGCGCATGCTCGCCGACCTGCTCCTGATCGGCATCTTCGGCGGCTTCTACATCGTGCCGCTCTACGCGCTCATCCAGACGCGCAGCGACCCGGCGCACCGTTCGCGCATCATCGCCGGCAACAACATTCTCAACGCTGCGTTCATCGTTGCGGCCGCGGCGATGGCCATCGGCCTGTTTGCGGCCGGCCTCAGCATCCCGCAGCTCATCCTGGTGACGGCGCTCCTCAACGCGGCGGTGGCCGTGTACATCTACCTGCTGGTGCCCGAGTTCCTGATGCGGTTCCTGGTCTGGATGCTCGTGCATTCCGTATACCGGCTGGAAAAGAGCGGCCTCGAGCACGTGCCCGACGAGGGCGCGGCGCTCATCGTCGCCAACCACGTCAGCTTCGTCGATGCGCTGGTGATCGCCGCCGCGGTGCGCCGGCCGGCGCGCTTCGTCATGCACTATCGCATTTTCGGCCTGCCGCTGCTCAACTTCGTCTTCCGCACGGGCAAGGCGATCCCCATCGCCTCGGCGAAGGAGGACGCGGCGATGATGGAGCGCGCGTTCGCCGAAGTGGCGCGCGCGCTGCGCGAGGGCGACGTCGTGTGCATCTTCCCCGAAGGCCGCATCACCGATACCGGCGAGATCACCCCGTTCCGCCCCGGGCTGAAGCGCATCCTGGAGGAGACGCCGGTGCCGGTGGTGCCGGTCGCGCTGCGCGGTCTGTGGGGGAGCTTCTTCTCGCGCCAGGGCGGCGCGGCCATGACGCGGCCCTGGCGCACGCGGCCGTTCAGGAAGATCGGGCTGGTGGTGGGCGAGGCGGTCGCGGCGGCGGCGGCGACGCCGGAGGCGCTGCAGGCGAAGGTGCAGGAACTGCGCGGAGAGTGGCGCTAGCAAAGGGGAGAGGGCCATGTGGTTCGTCGGCTTGCTGGTCGGTGGCGTGCTGGGGGCGATGGCGGGCGGGGTCGGCGGATTCGTCGCCGGCGGGTTCATCGGCGGATTGATCGGCGCCGGCATCGGCATGGGCCGAGCCGACCGGCTCGCCAGGCTGGAGGCCCGGGTAGAGAAAATCGAGCAAGAGTGGGCGCAGCTGCGCGCGGGCGGTGTGCCGGGCGTTCGTCCGCCTGCAACCGAAGAGGCGCTTGCGGCCGCAGAAGCCACGGCGCCGGCAGCGCAAGTCCCGGCACCCGCCGCGGCCGCAAGCGTCGCCGCGCAGGAGCTCCCCGAGGTCGCGCTGCGGGCCCCGATACCGCAGCCGGTCGAATCGCCGTCCAACGAGTGGGCGGAGGCGCGCGCGCCGACCGGGCCGCTGCCGGAAACTCCGACTGCGCCGACGTTCCTGTCCCGCCTCGCCACCGAGAACATCGTCGCCAAAGTGGGCGTCGTCGTCCTGTTCTTCGGCGTGGGCTTTCTGCTCAAGTTCGCCTACGACCGCGGCATGCTACCCCCCGAACTGCGTCTGCTCGGGGTCGGCGCGCTGGCGGCGGCGCTCTTTTTCATCGGCTGGCGCCTGCGCGAGAGCCGGCACCTGTACGCCATGATCCTGCAGGGCGCGGCGAGCGGCATCGCCTACCTGGACGTCTTCTTCGCGCTGAAGACCTACGGCTTCATCGGGCCGGCCGTGGCGTTCGGCCTGTTCGCGTTGCTCGGCGTGGCGACCACCATGCTCGCCGTGCGCCAGGACGCCGTGGCGCTGGCGGTCCTTGGCCTGATCGGCGCGTTCAGCGCCCCGATCCTCGCCGCCACGGGCGCGGGCAACCACGTGCTGCTGTTTTCGTACTACGCGCTGCTCAACCTCTTCATCCTCGGGGTAAGCTGGTTCAAGGCCTGGCGCTCGCTCAACCTCACCGGCTGGTTCTTCACCTTCGCGGTGGCGCTCGCCTGGGGCGCGAACAACTACCGGCCGGAGTTGTTCGGCACGGTGGAGCCGTTCGTGCTGCTGTTCTTTGCGCTGTATCTCGTGATTCCGATCTTGTTCGCGACGCACCAGCCGCCGGCGCTGAAAGGCGTGGTGGATGGCACACTGGTCTTCGGCACGCCGGCGGCGGTGGCGGTGATGCAGGCGGGCCTGGTGCGCGACATGCCCTACGGGCTTGCCTGGAGCGCGGCCGTGGGCGCCACGCTCTACGCGGTGCTCGCCGCGCTGGTGTGGCGCCGCGAGAGCATGCGGCTCCTGCGCGAAACCTATCTCGCGCTCGCCGTGGGCCTCGGCACGCTCGCGATCTTCTTCGGCTTCGACGCCTACCCGACGTTCGCCTTGTGGACGCTCGAAGGCACCGCGATCCTGTGGGTGGGGCTGAGGCAGCGACGGGCGCTCGCGCGCTGGTTCGGGCTCGCAGTCCAGCTGGCGGGGGCGATCCTGTTCCTCACCGAGTACGCGCCGCTCGAGCGGGCGCATGCCGTCTTCAACGACGCGGTGTACGGCTGCCTGTGGATCGCCGTTGCCGGCATGATCTCGGCGACGCTCCTGCGCCGTTACGCCGAGCGCCTGGCCGGCGTCGAGCGCAATCTCGCCACGCTGATGCTGCTGTGGGCAGCCCTGTGGTGGTCGATCGGGGGCCTGGACGCGATCGATCACGCGGTAGCGCGGCCGCTCCAGCCCGCGGCCGCGGGCATCTACTTCGCGCTCAGCTTCCTCGCCGCGGACATCGCGGGTTCGAGGTCGGCCTGGACCCAGCTGCGCTCGCTGGCCGTGCTGCATGCGCCGGTCCTGGCGGTGGCGGCGCTGGCGCAGATCGTGCATGGCGGTCATGCGCTCGGCGACCTCGGGTGGCTCGCCTGGCCGGTGGGCCTTGGCATCGCGTTCTGGACCCTGCTGCAGCAGGAACGAGCGGGGATCGCCGTCGCTTCCGCACCGCGCTACGCCGTGCTCTGGGGCACGCTCGCGGTGCTCGCGACGTGGGAGCAATGGTGGCTGCTGCGCGAGGGCAGGTATGGCTTCGGGATGCTTCTGGCCGCCGTCGGCCACGCGGCCGCAGGGCTGCGCTTTCACCTGCGCGAGCGCGGGAACGCGGCGGCGGTGCCGGCGAGCATGGCAGTGCTCGTGTGGGCGATGGCATTTTGGTTCGTGCATGGCGGGATCTGGGCGGACGAGCGCTTCGCGCACGCGGGGCTCATCAGCGCGGGACTTGGCCTCGCGGCGGCGACGGCGCTCGCCTACGAGCTCGCCGGCAAGGGCCTTGGCTGGCCCCTGCTGCGGCACGCATCGCTCGTCCTATGGGCAGCGATGCTCGCCGCGGCGCTGGCGCAGCTCCAGGCCGACCTGCGGCCCTGGGCGTCCTTCGGCTGGCTCGCCTGGCCCGCGGCACTCGCGCTGGGCTACTGGAGCCTCCATCGCCAGGAACGCGACGGCGGTGCCGCCGCGGCGCTGGCGCGGCACGCGCTCGGGCTGTGGCTGCTGGCATTTCTCGTGGGGCGCGAGCTGACGGCGCGCTTCACCGACTGGGGCTTGGGCACGGCGTGGATTTCCTCGGCGTGGGGCTTCAGCCTGGCGGCCGCGCTTGGCGGTGCGGTGGCCTGGGGCGAGCGCGGTCACTGGCCGGTCGCGCCGCACCGCGACCATTACCGCGGCACGGTGCTCGGGCCGCTCGGGCTGCTCAGCACGCTCTGGCTGTTGTATGTGAATTTCCGTGCACCGGGCACGATGTCGCCGCTGCCTTACCTGCCGCTCGCCAATCCGATCGATCTGGGCGCAGCCGTGACCCTTGGAGCTGCGCTGATGTGGAGCCGGTGGTTCTCGAGCGGACACGCGGGAGCCGGAGCCATCGTCCGGCGTGCGGCCTGGGCACTCGGCTTCGTGTGGCTGAACGGCATCGCGCTGCGCAGCATCCACTTCTGGGCCGATGTGCCCTACCGCGTCGATCGCCTTCTGGCGAGCGTGCTGGTTCAGGCCACGCTGTCGCTGCTTTGGACGGGGGCGGCCATGGCCCTGATGCTGCTCGCCCGCCGAAACGGCCAGCGCCTGCTCTGGGTGCTGGGCGCGGCACTGCTCGCGGTGGTGGTCGGGAAGCTGTTTCTCGTCGATCTCGCCAATACCGGCACCGTGGCGCGAATCGTTTCCTTCATGGGCGTCGGCGCGCTGCTGCTGGTGATCGGTTACGTTGCGCCGGTGCCGCCGGCGGACAAGGCCGAGAGCGCGGCGCGTGAAGCGGGGTTACCGTGAATCGCTACCGCATCAAGCTGGCCGAAACGCCCGCCGAGCGCGAGCAGGTGCACCGGCTCAACTACGAGACCTTTGTCGAGGAAATTCCGCAGCACGCGCCGAACCCGGAGCGGCGCCTCGTCGATCGCTTCGACGCCGAGAACGAGTACGCCATTGCGCTTTCGGGCGACGGCGGGGTAATCGGCATGCTCGCCTTGCGCGCGCAGCGGCCCTTCTCCCTCGACCAGAAGCTCGAGCGTCTCGACGACTACCTGCCGCCGCATCGCTCGCTGTGCGAATTGCGCCTGCTCGCCGTGCGGCGCGAGCATCGCCACAGGGTCCTGATGCGCGACCTCGTGGCATTCACCGCGCGGCGCTGCATGCAGGCGGGCCACGATCTGGCGGTGATCTCGGGCACCACGCGCCAGCTGGCGCTCTACCGGCACCTCGGCTTCGCGCCCTTCGGCCCGCTGGTCGGCGCGCCCGACGCACAGTTCCAGCCCATGCTTCTTTCCCTCGAGGGGCTGCAGGCAAACGCCGGAAGCGCGCTGGGCGTGACCGGCAGCGCGCCGACGCCGCCGGCGCCGGCACGGTTCACGACGGGGCCGGTCGCCGTGTCGGCCGCGACGCACGCGGCGATGGCGGGCGAGGCTGCCGCCCACCGGTCGGGGGAGTTCGTCGCCAGCGTCGCACGCGTGCGGCGCGCCCTGTGCGAGCTGACGGGGGCCGACGATGCCGCGCTTCTCGTCGGCACCGGCACGCTGGCCAACGACGCGGTCGCGGCGGCGCTGCGCGCGCGTCCGGGCAGGGGTCTCGTCCTGGCGAACGGCGAGTTCGGCGAGCGCCTCATCGAGCAGGCGCGCTGCGCCGGCCTGGAGTTCCGCGAACTGCGGCTGCCCTGGGGCGAGCCTTTCCCGGAGTCGCAGGTCGCGGAAGCCGCGGTGCACGGCGGCGCGAGCTGGCTCTGGGCGGTGCATTGCGAGACTTCGACCGGGGTGCTGAACGATCTCGATGCGCTGAAGCGCAGCGCCGGGCGCGCGCACGCGGCGCTGTGCCTCGACTGCATCAGCTCGATCGGCACTGTGCCGCTGCGCCTCGAGGGCGTCTGGCTCGCGAGCGCAAGCAGCGCCAAGGGACTTGCCGCCTACCCGGGGCTGGCCGCGGTCCTCGTGAACGGCGCCGCGCCGCGCACGGTGCCACCCACTGCGCGCTACCTGGACCTCGCGTACTGGCTGCGGCGCGACAGTGTGCCGTTCACGCATTCGTCGAACCTCGTCGCCGCCCTGGAGGCGGCGCTGGCGCGCGTCGACTGGGACGCGCGGCTGCGCGATACGGCGCGCCACGCTCGCTGGTTGCGCGACGCGCTACGCGCGCAGGGGCTCGCGCTCGTCGCGCCGGAGGCGGCGGCGAGCCCAAGCGTGGCGAGCATCGCGCTGCCGGACGGCGTGCCGGCCGCCGAGGTCGGCGCCGCGCTGCTGCGGCGCGGATTCGAGATCGCCTGGCGCAGCGCCTACCTCGCGAGCCGCAACTGGGTGCAGGTGGCGCTGATGGGCGCGTACGACCGGGTCGCACTGCGCCAGCTGCCCGGGGCGCTCGCCGAAGAGGTGCGCGCGCGGACCCGGGACGCCGAGCGCGCCGCATGAGGATCACCTGCTGCGCAGTGCGCTTGCCAGAGCCGCGTAGTCGATCTTGGAGTTGTGACGCGCGTCGAGCGGGATCCTTGCCAGCCTGACCACCCTGTCCAGCCGCGCCCACGACAGCGCATCGCGGATCTCCGTCTCCGAGGGTCCCGGGTCGGAAGCTTCGTAGGCGAGAACGCGCGTTCCCGATCCAACCGCCAGCGCCGCGCGCCGCACCCCCGGCAGCTGCTGCGCGGCGCATTCGACGGCGAACGGGTAGAGGAGTCCGCGCCCATCGCTCACCGCGGCCGCGCAGCGCCCGAGGAGCCACAGGCGGCCCGCCGCGTCGATGCGGCCGAGATCGCCGGTGCGGTGCCAGCGCGCGCCGTCCACCGCGAACTTGGTCTGCGCATCGCCGCGGCCGTGCAGGTAGCCGCCCACCACGTGCGCGCCGCTCACCACGATCTCGCCGATCTGGCCCGCGGCCAGGCGCTCGGCGGCGAACGCGGGCCCGGCGTACGGCCCGATCGGCGTGCCCCAGCGATTCGGCAGGATGGCGAGCTGGATCTCCGCGATCGGCGCACCGGCGAGGAGGCCGCCGCCGGTGCGCATCGCCTCGTAGTCCCCGGGGGCAATGTCCCGCGCCGCGACGTGGGCGATCGGCTCGGCCTCGGTGGAGCCGTACACGGCGATGATCTCGCCGCCCGGCAGAAGGCGCCGCGCGCGCTCGATCAGGTTGGGGAACACCGGACCGCCGCCGACGAACAGGCGCTCGAGCGGTGCGAGGTCGCCGCCCTCGCACAGCCGCTCCACGAACGCCGGCGCCGCGCCGCAGCTCTGCGGCCGCAGCCGGCGCAGCTGCGCGAGCACCGGCTGCGCTTCGATCAGGCCCGGCCGGCGCAGGTCGGCATCCGGGATCACGCTGGTGACGCCCGAGGCGATGTTCGCGAGCAGGAAGATCGGCAGCGTCGTCAGGTCGCGCCCGCCGGGTCGAAGCGCGAGCGCCTTCTCGAGAACCCGGTGCTGCGCGAGGAGAAAGCCGTGCGAGCGCACCACGGCCTTGGGCTCGCCGGTGCTGCCGCTCGTGAAGGTGATCAGCGCGGGATCGTCCTCGCGGCATGGCGCGAGCTCTGTGCGCGAGTCCACTGCCGCCGCCGCGCACGAGTGCGTGAACGGCAGCCAGCCGCCGAGGCAGAACTGCGCCGGCGCGCGCCGCAGCTCCGGCAGCACGAGGCGCAGCAGGTGCGCGCGCGGGCTGCCGACGAAGGCGCGCGGCGCAATCATCCTCAGGCAGCGCGCCGCGTGCGCGCGGCCCGCCGACGGGTCGAGGAACATGGCGACCGCGCCCAGGCGCAGCGCGCCGACCAGCCAGACGTACAGTCCGGCGCTCATCGGCGCGAGGAACAGCACGTGCGCGCCGCGCGCCACGCCCCGCGCGGCGAGCGCCGCCGCGGCGCGCGCCGAGCCCTCGGCGAGCGCCGCGAAGCTGGTCTCGGCGTCGCGCCCGCGGCGGCGCTCGATGATCGCCGGCTGCGCGCCGCGCTCCTGCGCGCGCCGGAGGAGCACTTCGACCAGGTTCACGACGCCTCGAGCGCGCGGGCGTAGAGCGCATAGCGGCGCAGCAGCCGCGCGCGGCGCCGGCTGGTAGCCGCCGAGACGTTGGCGTCGTGCATTAATGCATGCACGACGCGCGTGAAGCCCGCGGCCGCGGCGCGCGCGTGGCATTCGGCGGCGAGCCAGGCGCCGAGCCCGGCGAAGCGGCGGCCCGGGCGCACCGCCATGGTCTTCAGGACCACGCTGCGCGGCGCGGCGCCGCGCTGCGCTTCGAGCGCGTCGGGCAGCGCGAACAGGAATCCGGCCAGCTCGCCGCCGCACTCGGCCATGAGCACGAGCCGCGGGTCGAGCACGCGCTCGATCGGCCGGTACTGCGCGACGAACTCGTCGCGGCCCACCGGCGTGTACAGGAAGTTGTGCGCGAAGCTGGCGAGCGACAGCTCGTGGATGCGCTCGAGCTCCTCGAGGAAGCGCGCCGGATCGAGGGTGCGCAGGCGCACGCCCTCGTCGCGCAGGCGCGCGGCCGCCTGCGGCACGCGCGCATCGTCGTAGCCGCGCGCATCGGTGACCGAGGAGTGATAGGTGGCGAGCGGCGCGAAGCCGGCGGCGGCGAAATGCGCGTTCCACTCGATGGGATTCCACGGCTCGAGGAAGAACGGCGGCTCGGTTCCCGCGTCGCTCACCAGGCGATAGCTGCGCCACGTACTGCCGTCCATGGGACCGACCGCAAGCCTCGCGCCATGGCGTGCGAGCTCGGCGCAGGCGTGCTCGAGCAGGAGCCCGGCCCGCGCGCCCGGCGCCGCGGCGAAGTGACCGATCACGCCGAGGGCTGCGCCGTCGAGGGCGGGCGTGCCTTGCCACCACAGCGAGCAGCGCGCCAGCTCGGCGTCGCCCTCGAGCGCGCGCCAGTGCTCCTGTGCCGGCGGCGCCGCGTGCCGCTCGAAGCGCATGCTCATGCGGGCAGCAGAAGCCAGGGCGCGAGCGCGAGCAGCGAGCCTACGGCGCTTGCCGCGGCCTGCGTCACCCATCGCTGCATCGAATAGGGCGCCGCGCGCAGCTTGGTCCAGCGTGCGTTGAAGGCGAGCAGCGAGAGCGCGACGGCGGGCAGCGCCGCGCCGGCGAGCTGCACGGTACGCACGTCCAGGCCGCGCAGCAGCACGTACGGCAGGAACGGCACGATCCAGCCGACGAGCGCGCACTGCACGAGCATGCGCGGGCTCCAGAGATCGCGGCCGGGCGAGTCGTTCGCGGCGCAGCCGATGACCGCGAGCTGCACCGCGAACGCGGTCGCGCCGAGGTAGGACCAGTCGCGCGCGGGAAAGCGCGTGGCGAGGAACAGCCACGCGAGGCCCACCGCCGCGAAGCTCAGCACCGCGCGCAGGTCGTGGACGCTCCCGCGGCGCACGCGGTCCTCGGGCCAGAGCAGCGCGTAGGTGGCGAAGCAGGCCACCGGCGGGGCGAGCCAGGCGAGACCCCCCACGGTCCAGAATACGTGCGCGACGAGCACCGTGGCGATGAGCGCACCCGGATCGAGGGTCGTGCGCTTGCGCCACAGGAGCACGAAGCCCGACAGCAGCACGAGGAAGGCCAGCCGTTGCATGAGCTCGTAGGCCTGCAGGTACTCGATGTTGTAGAGCAGCGCGAAGGAGAAAAGCGGGATGAACAGGTTGTCCAGGCCGCGCCACGCGACGAGCTCCACCAGCATGACGAGAAAGCCGATCTCCAGGCCGATGAGCAGCGTCTCTACGCGCCCGACATGCGTGCTCAGCAGCAGGCTGAGGTGCGTGCATAGGAACGCGACCATGAAGAACGCGACCGCCCCCTCGACCGACTTGACCCCGCCGTCGACCGTCTCGAGCTTGAGCGTGCCGTAGCGCACGCCGATCAGTGCCGCGGTGGCGTCGGCGAGGGTGAGCAGCAGCACCGGCACCACGTACAGGATCGGCACGCCCGCCGCCAGGGTGAACACCACGCCGACCGCCACGGGAAAATAGATCTCGCCGCCCGATTCGCGCCCGACGCCGTGCACGACGCCGCCGAGCCGCTCGCGCAGCGGCGCCACGTGGCGCAGCGCGAGCATCGCGCCGACGGCCAGGACGGCGAGGGCGATGACCGGCCAGGACGAGCGGAAGACGAAGGGAAACGACAGGGTGACCAGGCCCATGCCGACGTGCAGGAGCTTGCGCACCAGCTCGGGGTGCGGCGCGCGCTTCACCTGCCAGTAGCGCAGCGCGGCGGTGAGCGCGCCGAGCACGCCGAGAACGAGGAGCATGCCGAGCACGGGGTGCAGGCTCATTGCACCTCCTCCACCACGAAGTCGCTGTAGAAGAACGCCTTGTCCTGGGCGAAGAGCGGCTCGGCGAGGTCGCGCCGCTCGGCGAGCGCGCCGGCGAGGGCGGCCGGCCGGCGGCGTGGCGCGAGCATGTTCCAGTAGGCGAGGCGCGCGCCGGGCCGTCCCGCCGCGGCGAGCCGCTCAAGGAGCGCGGCGCTGTTCGCCTCCGACATGTACTCGAAGATGTCCGAGAGGTTGTAGCGGTCGACCGAGCGCGGCCCGAGCTCGTCGAGGAAGCGCTCGAGCGGCGCGGCGCGCCATTCCAGCCGGTCGAGATGGGCGCGGATCGCCTCGAAGTTCTCCGCGCGCAGCGCGAAGGGCAGCGCCGCGCCGTGCGTGCCGGTGAGGATCCAGTGCAGATAGGGGTTGCGCGCGGGCTCGAGCTCGACCAGCGCGTGGCGCGTACGCGCGAGGATGCGCCCGGCCACCGAGCCCTCGACGTAGCGGAAGAAGCTCGGGTCGCGCCCGAGCCAGCCCATCACCCGGCGCGAGAAGAACAGCGCGAACATGGCGCGCCAGCGGCGGTTGTTCCACACCTCCTCGTAGAACGCCTCGCGCTCGGCGCGCGGCCGCGGCTCGAGCAGCCGGCGCACCGTGGCACGCGAGTGCACGCAGGCCAGCGCCCAGTCGCGGAACAGGCGGAAGTAGCGCTCGAACTTGCCCGCGGCGCCGATGCCGGCTTCGATCGCGTCGCGCTTCGCGTCCCAGAATGCCCGCGCATCGGCGTCGAGCAGCGCGCGGCAGCGCCGGTACAGCGCCTCGCGGCGTGCGCTCGGGCGCGAGCCGATCAGCTCGAGGAGCTCCGCGTGCGCGAGCTCGCGGTAGGCGGCGACGCGCAGCGCCACGCAGGCGAGCTGCGCGCTCGACAGGTCGAGCGCCACGACGCGCGCCGGCCCGCAGGCGAGGAGCGCGAGGCTGTTGTCGCCCGCCGAGGCGATGGACAGGCACACGTCGCCCGGGCGCGGCGCGAGCGCCGCGACCAGCACGTCCGCGTCCTCCCAGCACTGCGCGTAGCGGATGCGATCGAAGCTTGCGTGGCGTGCGGCTTCGCTGTCCATGGCTTCAGGGCGCCCCGGGCGCGGGGATCTTGCGCGCGCGCCCGCTCGCGCCGTCCATCTCCACCCAGTCGCCGTCGCGCACCCAGCGCATCACGCCCGGGATCGAGACGATCGCGGGAATCCCCATCTCGCGCGCCACGATCGCCGAGTGCGACAGCAGGCTGCCGCGCTCGACGAGCAGCCCGGCGCAGGCGGGAAAGAGCATGATCCAGCCCGGGTCGGTGCGCTCGGCGACCAGGATCTCGCCGCCTTGCAGGACGGCGTCCTTCGGATCGGTGACCACGCGCACCGGCGCGCGTATTACGCCGGGGCAGCAGCCGATCCCTTGCACGCTGTCGCCCGTCTCGGCCGCCGCGGCCGCGGCCGCGGGCGCCGCGAACGCGTTGCCCTGGTGCACCGCGCCGCTCGTCTCGAAGCGGTCCGCGGGCGCGGGCAGCTCGCGATAGCCCGCGAACTCGCGCTTGCGCACGGCGGCGAGCGCCGCGAGGTCCACGCTGGTCGCGGTGCCTTCGATCAGCGCGAGCGCCTCTTCGACCTCGAGATGGAAGACGTCGCGCGCGTCCTCGAGCCGGCCGAGGGCCGCGAGCCGCCGGCCGATCTCGACGAATATGCGCCGCACGCGGCCGAACAGGCGCGTGCGCTCGAAGCGCAGGTTCTCGCGGTCGCGCACCCGCGCGCGCGCGTTCGCCAGCACCCAGCCGAACACGGCGCGCCTGACGGGCCTGGCGCGGAGCGCGGCGGCCACGCGCTGCTCGGCTGCGGCGCGCAGGCTCCTCTCCACGCCCTCGGTCGCGCGCGCCTGCGGGCCGCGCTGCGCGAGTTGCGCGATCGCGCGCATGAGCGTCGTCGGCTCGTCGTGCAGCGTGGCGCTCTCGAGCTTGAGCTCCTCCATGCAGCGATCGCCGAAGCGCTCCAGATAGGCAGCCCACGCGGCTTGGAACTCCGGGTAGCGCTCGAAGCCCGCGCGGGCACGCCCGGGCGGCGCTGCGGCGAGCAGCGCCACGAGCTCCGCGTGCGGGCGCGCGAGCGCTGCGAGCTCGGCGACGCGCTTGGCCGGCTCGGCCGACACCATGCCGCCCTCGCCGCACAGCAGGTCGTTCTGCAGCGTGCCCGCCTCGTCGCCGCACCAGCGCTGCGCGAGCTTGCGCAGCGTGCCGTAGAAGATCATGGCGAGGAAGTCGTTGATGAGCGGCGCATCCCAGCGCGTCAAGAGCTGCCGCTCGAGCTCGCGGTAGCCCGCGGCGAGCTCGTCGAGGCGCTGCGCGGCAAGCGGCGGCGCGGGCGCGGCGAGCGCGACGCCGAGGCGCGCGTAGAACTCGCGGATCGTGGCGTCGATGCGGACGTGATGGGCGATCAGCAGGAGCACCATGCGCGCGAGATAGCCGGCATCGGCGAGCCGCTCGCCCGCGCCGGCGCGGGCGAGCGCGGCCGCGATGCGCTCGGGCATCGGCTCCTTCACGCCCATCATCTGCTCCATGAAGCGGCGGTTGAGCGTGAAGCCCGGCAGGAGCGCGAGTGCGCGGTACCAGCTGTTCAGGTTGTAGTACACGCGGCCGCGGATCAGGCCGAGCATGTTGCGGAAGGTGCGGCCATGGGTTTCCACCCTGGCCTTGGGCACGCCCATCACCAGGCAAAACTGGCGGTAGACCTCCTCGTAGGCGCGGCGGGCGAAGGAGAAGGTGAGCGGCGTGGTCACGCCCGCGTAGCTCTCGGTGATGTTGCTGTTGTCCCAGACGATGCGCTCGCCGTCCGGATCGGCGAGCGCGGCGAGCGAGGTGATCGGCCGCGACTGCAGCAGGTAGAGGCGGCCATCGCGCAGCGCCCACTCGATGTCCTGCGGCGCGCCGAAATGCGCTTCGGCGCGCTCGGCGAGGCGCGCGACCTCGATCGCCTGCGCGTCGCTCAGGGCGGGCCGGCCCTGCGGCTGCGCCAGCCGCCGCTCGCGCACCGTGCCGTCGCGATCGACGTGCCAGGTGTCGCCGTCCGCCTCGCCCGCGACGAGCTTGTCGCCCACGCCGCGCACCGCGCTCACCACGCGACGGCCGCGCGCGCCGCTCACCGGGTCGGCGCTGAAGGCGACACCCGCCGCTTCGGCGTCGATCATCCGCTGCACCAGGACGGCGGGCGCGCTCGGCGCCTCGGGCAGGCCCTGCTCCTTGCGGTAGGCGCGCACCCGGTCGCTGAAGCCGGAGCGCCGCACGTCGGCGATGCGCGCCGCGACCTCGCCCGCCGGCACGAAGAGGTAGCTCTCGAGCTGGCCGGCGAAGGAGTGGCCGCGGCCGTCCTCGTCGATCGCCGAGGAGCGCACCGCGTAAGGCCCGGGGCCGAGGCGCTCGAGCGCGGGCCCGATGTCGGGCGCGGCAGCGTCCGCGGTGCCCGCCGCGAGCGCGAACCATTCGGGCACCGGGAATCCGGCGAGCGTCAGGCGCGCGAGCGCGGCGGCCTTGCCGCCGATTTCAGTGGCCCCGGCGAGTTCGCCCGCTTCGACGATCCGCGGCGCGCTCACGCGAAGTGGCGGATGCCGAGCGGCACCACGCCCACGATCAGGTACATGGAGAGCGTCCAGACGCCCGAGAACAGCTCGAGCCGGCGGCCGGAGCCCGCCGCGGCGGCGCGCACGAAGCGCACCCCGAGCCAGGCGGCGGCGGCGACGAGCGCGGCGAGCACCGCGCCGGCCGGCAGCAGAAAGTCGATGGACCAGGCCGCCATCAGTGCGCAGGCCGCGCACGCCACCATGGCGCCGAGCCAGGCGCGCACCGCCGCGGCCCGGCCCCACAGCGCGCTGTAGGTCTCGACGCCGGTCTCCTCGTCCCCGGGCGCGCGCGTCTTGCGGCCGATCTCGATCACGATGCCGTTGAAGAAGCTCACCAGCAGGAACCAGGAGAGGCCGTAGGGCAGGTCCGCGCCGCGCACCAGCCAGTCGCAGGCGGTGGCGTAGAAGTCGATCATCGGCATGATCAGCATGTGCGTCCACATGTAGGTGACCGGCCGCGCCTTGAGCCACGCCGGGGCGAAGAACTCGACGCTCATCAGCGCGAGATAGGCCCAGACCACGGCGAGAATGAGGGCGAGGGCGGGCTTGAGCGCGAGGGCCAGGGCGAGCTGCACGAGCGCCGCGCCCACGCCCACCCAGCCCAGCTCGCGCAGGCTCACCAGGCCGCGCGGCACGGGCCGGTAGGGGCGGTAGCGCACGTCTTCCTCGTGGTCCTTGAACTCGTCGGCGATGCGCAGCTGCAGGAAGAACAGGAACGCGGTGGCAAAGGCGACCAGCGTGCCCGCCACGGGCAGCGCGATCTCGCCGCGCAGCAGCGTCGAGTAGCTGACCGCGGAAACGCTGAACGCCGCGATCAGCGGGCCGTGCGCGAACACCGGAAAGCGCTCGCGCTGGTAGACCCACCAGCGCCGGGTCATGGCGCCCGGCCGGGGCGGCGGGCGAGCATCTGGTGCGCGCGGGTGAAGTGCCCGGCGCACAGCGCGCCGATGATCGACAGCTCGCCCGCGAGGCACAGCGCGGCGGCGACCTCGGCGAAGGCGCGCGCCTTGCCTTCGCCCGCGAGGCCGAGGATCTCCAGGCACGCGCGCTGCGAGGGCAGCCCGGTGCCGCCGCCGACGGTGCCGACGATCAGGTTGGGCAGCGTGACCGCCACGTACAGGTCGCCGTCGTCGGTCAGCTCCATGCGCGTGACGCCCACCGCGGACTCGGACACGCAGGCCGCGTCCTGGCCGCAGGCGATGTACAGCGCCGCGAGGCCGTTGGCGTAGTGGCCCTGCACGCCGAGCGTGCCCGAGAGCACGCCGCCGAGCGCCGACATGCGCCAGTAGTCGACCATCATGCGCGGCGTCGTGTGCAGGACCTTCTCGACCAGGGCCGCGGGCAGGCGTATCTCGGCGGTGACTTTTTTGCCGCGTACGTGCTGGAACGACTGCGCCGAAGCCTTCTTGTCGCCGGAGTGGTTGGCCTCGACGAAGTGGTACTTCGGCTTGGTCGGGCACTGCGCCACGATGTGCGCGACGATCGCCTCGGTGGCGATGGTGACCATGTTCTGTCCCGCTGCGTCCCCCGTGGTGAAGTCGAAGATCAGGTAGACGTGGTTGCCCTCGAGGTTGATGTGCAGGTCCTTGAAGCGTCCGTAGCGCGTGGTCGCCTCGCCGACCTTCTTCAGCGTCTCGAGGTGCTCGGCGAGCCAGCCCAGGAAGGCGCCGACCTCCGCGAGCGACTCGAAGGCGAACCCGGGCGCGCGCGACACGCCCTCGTCGAGCAGCGCGGCGGCGCAGCCGCCCGCCGCGGTGACCAGGAGCGAGCCGCGGTTGTAGGAGGCGACGAGCGCCGCCTCGGTGGTCGCGAGCGGCACGTAGTAGTCGCCGTGCGCGAACAGGCCGTTCACGCGGAGCGGGCCGGCGACGCCGACCGGCACCTTCGCCGTGCCGATGAAGTTCTCGATGTTCGCTTCGTAGCGTGCCGCGACGGCGGCGTCGGCCTCGCCGAGGAGCGGCGCGCGGGCGCCGGCCGCGCGCCGCTCGATCAGCGCCCAGCGCCTGGCGAGGATCCCGGGATTGATCTCGTTGCCGTGGGGGAAGCGCTCGAACGGCTCCCGCGGCCGCGGGGCGAAGCGATCGAGCAGATCCTTGCCGCTACTGCGCTCCAGCAGCTCCAGGAGGTAGCTGACGGCTCGATCGACGTTGGTGGACATGGCTCTTCCCCCTCGTTGCAGCTCATCTTCGTTGCTGTTCCGCTTCGCGCGCAAGGCGCACCAGTTGCCAGTACGGCGGGACGTAGCCCTGCGCGGCGACGAAGTCGCGCACCCGCTGCTCCGCCAGGCGAGCCAGGCGCGCGTGCCGGTCGGTGAACGTATGGCTCTTCAGCGCCTGCGTCGCGCTCATCCCTTCGGGGATCAGGCATTCCCGCCCCATCAGGTTGCGCAGCACGCAGTAGCCCTTCAGGGCACGGGCGACAGGCAGCCTCCAGGGCGAGTAGCCCAGCTCTTCTCCGGCGTCGGCGCGCTCCAGGAGGACGTCCATCACCGCGTTATCGATGTGGTCCTCGAGCAGCGTTTGCGGATCGCGCCACTCCGCGACGACGGCGAGCTGCGGGTCGTACTCGAGGTCGGAGGGCATCTGCGTCACGAAGTGCTCCACCCCGAAAGCGTGCAGCCAGTTGACGACGCCCTGCGAGGATATCGTCGACACGCCCTGCCAGAGCTCGATGCCGTGGCGGCCGTACGCGTACGAGCCCACCTCGGAGCAGAACATCGCGGCGGGGTCGTGGAAGTTCATCTTGAAGTCGTACGGAATGTGGCGCAGCCGCGCCTCCTCATAGGCGGTGCGCGCGGCCTTGTGCGGCAGGAGCGGGTCGAGCGCCACGCGCGGCAGGTCGGCGCGCGCGCGCAGCACCATGAAGCGCAGCTTCCGGTCGCGCACGTACTGCTCGACGCTCGCGACCGCCACGCCGCGTTCGATGTGCGACTCGATGACGTAGGACGCGCCGCCGTCCGCGTCGACATACACCAGCGCGACGTGCGAGAAGTTTCCCGGGTAGTCGTTCCCGCGCGAGATGAGCGCCGACACCTCGGCGCCGCCGCGCGACACGAGCAGGTCCCCGCTGTGCACCTTGATGCCGAGGATGTCCGCCGCGGGCGCGGCCGACGGCGCCTCGCTTACGAGCATCGCGGGCGGGAACGCGAGGTCCCGGGTCTGCAGCAGGACCTCCTCGACCGCGGCGCGCATGCCGTACAGCAGGCGATAGAGCGTATCGCGCGCCGGGCGGGAGGCGACGTCCCAGGCGCGCGATTGGCGTTTCACGGCTACGCGCGCCCGGTTGTACAGGGCGGTGAAGCGCTCCGCGTGCCGCGGGCGGGCGGCGACCAGCGCCGCGGCCGAGAAGAACTCGCGCTCGAGCGAGGCGAACAGGGAATCGCCGGGCGCCGCGTCGGCCGACTCCAGCCGCTGCAGCACCCGTTCCGCGCGACGAAAGTGCAGCGCCACCTGCGCGTCCACGGCGGCGGGGTCCGCCCGCCGCGCGCGCAGGAAGCGGCCTTCCTGTTCGGCCCAGAACTCGTCCTGGCTCCACGCGAAGGGCTTCTGCGCCGCGCGCTGCTGCACGGGCGTGCCATGATCGGGAAACATCAGCGCGGCGTACAGGACGGCGAGCGCCGCGAGCAAGCCGGAAATCCGCCGTGCGGAACCCATCCGTATCATGGCGCCGGAAGTCTAGCCGTTTTCCCCGAGGCGCTATACTCACCGCGATCGGACAGGGAGATAGGAGTGCTTGCATGCCCCGCACCGGCAAGGCCGTCATCTGCCGCGAGCTGAACCAGCCCGTCGTCGTCGAGGAAGTGAGCGTCGACGCGCCCAAGCGCGGCGAGGTGATGGTGAAAATCGCCGCCTGCGGCGTGTGCCACTCGGACCTCTCGGCCACCAACGGCACCATCGCGCTGCCGCCGCCGCTGGTGCTCGGCCACGAGGGCGCGGGCGAGGTGATCGAGGTGGGCGAGGGCGTGACGGGCTTCGCCGCCGGCGATCACGTCGTGTCCTCCTTCATCTATATGTGCGGCAAGTGCCGCTTCTGCGCGGCCGGCCGGCCGGTGCTGTGCGTGGAGCAGGGCAAGGCGCTCACCACGCCGCCCGAGGGCACGCCGCGCGTGCACGACAAGGCCGGCAAGCCGCTTGGCATCTTCTCGGGCTGCGGCGTGATGGCCGAGTACGCGACGCTTTCCGTGGACAACCTCGTCAGGATCGATCCGAAGATCCCGCTCGACCGCGCGGCGCTGGTGGGCTGCGCCGTGACCACGGGGGTGGGCGCGGTGTTCAATACGGCGAGGATCGAGCCGGGCAGTAGCGTCGCCGTCTTCGGTTGCGGCGGCGTCGGGCTGAACGTGGTGCAGGGGGCGGCCATCGCCGGCGCCGAGCGCATCATCGCCATCGACACGCTGCAGGCGAAGCTCGACATGGCCAGGCGCTTCGGCGCCACCGACACGATCCTCGCCAGGCAGGGCGAGGACACGGCCAAGGCGCTGAAGAAGATGACCGGCGGCGGCCCGGACTACGCCTTCGAGTGCGTGGGCGCGGGCGCGCTCGCGGAGACCGCGTACCGCGCGATCCGCCGGGGCGGAAGCGCGATCATCGTGGGCGTCGCGCGGCCCACGGACGCCATGTCGTTCAAGCCCATGACCATGGTATTCGAGGAAAAGTGCCTGCAAGGCAGCTACTTCGGCTCCTCGGTGCCGCGCATCGATTTCCCGCGCATGCTGCAGCTCTATATGGCGGGGCGCCTCAAGCTCGACGAGCTGATCACGCACCGCTACCGGATCGACGAGGCGCCGCAGGCCTTCGCCGACCTCGAATCGGGGCGCAACGCGCGGGGCGTGATCGTCTTCTGATGGCTTCGATCGTCGCCGCGCGCCGCGGCCGCATCCTGGTGGTGGACGACCAGCGCGCGAACGTGGAGATGCTCGCCGAGCTGCT
>Ga0326597_10004435_pt1 | contig 19753 bp, 16 predicted proteins | sample RVTome_12_FD_203789 | JGI IMG/M metagenome (GOLD analysis project Ga0326597, IMG submission 203789) | Soil microbial communities from uranium-contaminated site in the Upper Colorado River Basin, Wyoming, United States - RVT100D185 | ecosystem: Environmental > Terrestrial > Soil > Contaminated >...
CGATGATTTAACATGTCGCTCTGCCATTCGGCCCACATCGCCTGCGCCTGTGGATCGCGCTCGTCGCGAAAACGGCCTTGCAGTACGCCAAGGTGGATCTCGTTCAGCGCCGGCAACGACTGAATGGCGAGTTGTTTCGCCACCGCCGTCGGCTGCGCCGTCTCCCGCGTACGTTGCAGCGCGCTGGTGTATATCGCCGCCAAGTGCTCATGCTCCAGGCATTGCGCCAGTGCCCGGCTTTGCTCCACGCCCTTGGGTGAGAGCGCGGGGTCGAGCTGGCCGGTGACGCGCTGTTGGTTGTTCCATTCGCTTTGGCCATGCCGGGCCAGATATAGGGTAGTGACCGGGGCGCTGTTGAACATGGTCACTCTGCCTCCCGCGCCGCACAAATTGCCTGGCCGACCAGGCCGGAGGCGGAGCGCACCGGCGCGGCGATCAGGCCCACTCGGCTGACGCGCGCGGCGATGTCCACCAAATGGCCGAGGATTTCCATCCGTCCCGGCTTGAGTGAGGTAACGCAGCGAAACGCGCGCTCATAGAGGAGGGCCGCCGCCGTGTGCCAGTCGATTTCCTCGTCGGTCGCGGGCCAGGGCGCCGCTCGACGATAAGCCTGCACGATTGCCGCCAACGCGGGCGTGAGCGCGTCGAGCGCCGTGCCGGACAAGCAGGCGCGATAAATCAGTTCGGCAAGAAAGCTGCCGAGCTCCGCCAGGGGTGGACCGATCGATACATTGTCCAGGTCGACCAGGTAAACGCACGCGTTGTCGACCAGAATATTGTTGGAATGCAAATCGCCGTGGAGCGTCACGGACGTGCGCGCATCCAGGCTGGGCGCACAGTGCAGTAGTCGCGCGGTCGCTTCCGCCAATACCGCCGCGCAGCGGGGCTGCGCGCGCGCCACGGCCTCGGTGCTGGTCAAACGCTCGACCACATCGCTCGTGGCGACTCGGCGCGCCGTGGTGAGCGGCGTACGGTGCAACGCGGCCACGGCGCGCGCTATGCGCGCAAGCAGCACCACGTCAGGCGTTGACCGATTGAGTAGACTCTCCAGCGTGACCCCGGGCACGCGCTCTTGCCACAGCAGCCGATGCTCCGGTTGGTAACCGAGCGGGCGGGCGTAGGACGCGCCATCTCGATCGCCGCCCTGCCAAAGCTGGGTCATGCAGCGAAAAGTTTCTGCGCCGGCATCGTCGTAACGGGTCTTGCCCAGTATTGGCCACACCCGGCGCCCCGCGCCGGATACCTGCGCCAGCGTCACCGTCGCGCTGATCGTGCACGAGTGTTCAGGAAAGTAGCAGGAGACGGCATGGGAAACATCCGCGATTTTCCAGTCTTCTCCCCAACGCGCGCGCACGACCGCAGGCAGCAATTCCTCGCGCAGCCGCGCCGGATCGGTCATGACCGGCAACGCGCCGAGCTTGCGCTCGTTGGGAAACGCCCACACGACCATGTTGAGCGGCGCGATCAGGGAAACCGGCGCGATCCACGCGGGGGCCATAGGCGCTTCACTTAGTGCTTTGTCGTAGCGCGCGTGCGCCTCGTCGGGAGCGTAGATGCCGACGCACAGCCGCTGTTCATGACCCGCACCGGTCGCCGGATCCCGTAATTTCAGTTTGTAGCCGATGAGACAATTGCGTCCAGGGCGGTACTTCACGCGCTCGATGTCGCAGGCGGTCGGCTCGACCGATTCACCGCCGGCGATCAGGTATTCTTCGAACACGCGCCGCATCGAGCGCGCGTCGAGTACGCTCGCCAACTGTGGCAGCACGGGATCGAACGGTATGAGGCGGGCGCTCGTCATCGTTCAGGGTCCTTCCCCGCTGATCGCTAGGCGTGCTTTCTCAAGGCGCGCCCCGGCATTCGCGTGCAGCGCGACAATTTCACCGTAGGCGCTTTTTCGCAGCAGGAGAAAACTGCCGCTGAACCGGTAGGGACCAAAGCGCCAGCGATCCGGCCCGCCGCTGGAATAGAAACAGTAATCGGTGGTGTTGCACTGGCCTTCGCCCACGCTCACGCGGAATGCATACGCCCCATTGTCCGATCCATCCTCGGCGGATACGGGTATCTCGCGCAAGCTGATATCCGGCGCGCCGTCCCGATGGGGGTACAGCACGGTGTGAAACACAGCGTCGCCGCCGTGTTGACGGAAACGCACGATCGGCGCCGGGTGTTTATAACCATAGCGATAGGACACGAAGCCCGGCTCGATCCCGATGTCCATCCTGTCCTCGCGATCCTCTTGCGCGATCACCAGGTTGGGCGAGCAAATCATGAGCGTACCGCGCTCGCGTTTCAGCGCCACTCGATCCTGCGCATGCTCGGCAAGATGAAACAGCAGGTCATAGCGGTGCGGGCTCGGGCTCCACAGCGTGTCGCACACGATCCAATATTCGCCGAACGCGAAGAAGATGCGCCGCTCGTGCACCGCGTCGTACTCATGACTGACGGCGACGCCATGCAGATAATCGAAGCCCGGCCGGCTCACGAAGCTGCGCATTTCATGTTCCGGCGCGTCGCCGGTCACCTTGTGACGCACGCTGCCTCTGGCGTGTCGCGTGATTTCCTTGATGACGCGCGGCTCGTAGCGCGTTTGGTTCTTGCCGTCGACCGACACGGTGTTGTGATACGCCGTGCCGCGAAACGTCTTGCGCCAATTGACCTCGCTGGCCTCGCTGTAGGTGTAACGCCCCGGATCGACGATCAGCGAACGCCCGTGGGCCGCCAGCTCAAAGCTCAGGCAATCGAAGTGGCCGTGGTTACCGGCGCCCAGCGGTCCGCAGTCGAATACCAGATACTGCTCGTCGCTGAACGCCTTGGCCCGCTCGCCCCAGCCGCCGCGCACGATGGCGTAACCGCCGTCGGGAAAATGCACCGAGCGCTCGCTCGGTGGTTTGCCGCGCCGGCCCTGGGTGGCGACGTACAACATATCCTCGCGTCCGTACAATTCGTACCCCTGCCGGAGCAGGTCGAGAAAACCGCGCGCATCGCCGTCGCTCAACGCCGGCACGACGCCGTCGGGCTTGTGAACGTGCATACAGAATTCGAGCGCGCGCGTGAGCCGCTCGTCCATTTCCGGCGGCACGCGGATGCCGTTCAGTTGCGCCAGCCGCCGCACGCACAGATAGTTTTTCACCACCAACTGGTGATAGTCGGTGGACAATTCGCAATGAACGCCGTCCGGCAGCAGATCCGCTTGCATGTTGCGCGCGATCTCGGCAAGCGCGAACTCTACCCAGCGTTTCGCGTCGCGCAGTTCCGGAAACACGACGCCGGCCAGGAATATCGCGTATAGCTCGAGCGTGCGATGGTTGCGCGCCGGCGTGAGGTTGGCGCACAGGTAGTTGGCCTGTTCGGCCAGCGACGCCAGCAAGCGCCGGTGAAACCGCGGGCAGATCGGCGCCTGTCGGCTCTGGATTACAAAATAGTAATAGGCATAGATCCAGTTCTGCACGCGCCGGCCGGTCACATCGGCGGCGATGAAACCGGGCGGCGTTTGCCCGATCCAGGACGACGTCAACGCCACCCACTTGTCGAGATAACGCCGCTCGCCCGTGTCCGCGTACGCCATGCCGAGGCCGACGCTGTAATAAAATTTGTGCAACAGGATGTGCCATTCCACGTCCTGGCTCGGATTGGTCAACCAATCGATGGGATCAGGCAGAGTAAAGGTCTCGCCATTGAACTCGAAGCGGCTGTCGAGAATCGCGTCGATCTTGTCGCGCCGGGTTTCATCCGGATCGGGAACCGCAAACAAATGGACGTTCGAGCGGTTGCGAAAATGCTCAAGCAGAGCGTCCGGACTAAGCCGATCGAACGGCGCGAGCCAGATCCCGTCGCCCTGCGAGCCTCCCATGGACTCGGTGAGCATCGCGACGTTCATGCCACCGCCCTCGCCGGCTGCATGACTTCGACGAACAGCGCCTTCAATTGCAACGTGGTCTTGCGCGAATCGAAAACCTGGCACACCCGCTCGCGCCCGCCCTTGCCAAGGCATTGGCTTAAAGCGCGATTTTGCAAGAGTTGGAGCAATGCCGCCGCTAGCGCCTGCGGGTCGCACTCCGGCACGATGAGGCCATCAATCCGGTCGCGTACCAGCTCCGGGATGCCGGAAACCGCGGTAGTCACCACCGCCAACCCGGAGGCCATCGCTTCGGCGAGCACATTGGGGATACCGTCGCGGTCGCCATCCGCGGCCACCAGGCAAGGCAGCGCGAATATGACCGACTCTCGGTAAATCTGCCGAAGCTCGTCATGCGTGACCGCACCCTGCATCCTGACCACGTCGTCGAGCCCGAACTCGCTTATCTTGCTTTTGATCAACTCCGACTGATCGCCGTTTTCGCCGATCATCAGGCAGCGGAAGCGCGCGCCGCCAGCCTTCAGCAACGCGCAGGCCTCAACCAAGTACTGAAATCCTTTTTTTTCCACGAAACGCCCGACCGCAAGAATCTGCGGCACGGAATCGGTGGTCCGCTGCCGCGCCGCGGGAGCGAAGTAATCGGTGTCGAGCCCGTGATAAACCCTGTGCACGTGACCGCAACCCGGAAAGCGTTGCGCGAGGTGGTCGGCATTGGCGCCCGTGCAGGTAGCCACGAAGCGCGCGGCCTTCAGCTTGCGCCGGAGCAAGTCACCGGGGTTTTGATCGGTTTGATAAATGTCCTTGGCGTGGGCGGTGAAACTGAACGGCACGCCGGACAGGCGGCTCGCCATCCAGGTGATCGTCGTCGCGCCGTGGCAGAAGTGGCCATGCAAATGACGGACGGTGCCCGCCTCGATCACCTGCCACGCGATATGGCCCGCCTGCAAGAACTCCTTGATGAACACTTTACGCGGCGGCGCAAACCAGCCCTGGCGATACTTCCAGCTCATGGCGATGGCCGCACCCAGCGTGGTCAAGTAAGCGCGCGGCTTTGCCTTCAGCAAGCGCGCATGCGGCGCGGCGTACTTGGGCCAGTTACGCCACAGCCACGCGATCAGGTTCGTGCCCGATAACGACGTAACCTCGGGCAGATAACTGAGCGGCGCGCAAATATGTCCGACTACGTCATGCACTTTTTCCATGTCACCACGCTTAACCGCGAACAACCTCTGGTTGAGTCCCATCTGCTCAAGCAGGTAAATCTCGTGAGTGATGAACGTTTCCGACAAGCGCGGAAAGCCCATCAGCACATAGCCCAATTCGCCGGCGGCATTCAACGGTGGCGAAGCAAGGTCCGGTATGTCGCGTGGCTTGGCCGGTCGATCGACGCGTGTTGAACTTAGTGCTTCAACGGCGACGCGGGCCGATTCCATCAACCCCTCACGCATAAGACCTGCTCGTCGCCATGCTCGACCGTCGGCGCGAAATCCGCGGCGCGCGCAAGGCCGCGTCCACGATCAAACAATGCGCGGGCGTATTCTGAGGCAACGCAAACGGGGCGATCGGCACCCCTTGACCTGAGCCGTCAAATCGCATGAATTCTTGTCCAACCCTTCTAGTCATGTTCGACCATCCCGCAAATCTCATCTTGGCGAATCTTCATAATCGCTTGTGACACTTAGGTATTTACGCAGCGCGAAACTCGGCATTCTTTTTAGGTATTCGGTCTTCTGCCTGCATGCCTTCAGAAACCGCCACAGACGGCCCCATGAACAGTGCTTTCAGCTGCGCGGCATTATCCTGCGCAGAAAACTGCCGGCACACCCTCTCTCGGCCGACCTTTCCAAGCTCTTCCCTGAGCCGTGGCTGGTCTAAGAGCCGTGCTATAGCCGCTGCGAGACCGGCGGGATCTTCCGGCCGAACCAGGATGCCGTTTTGCATATGCTCCACAAGCTCAGGGATACCCGAGACGCTCGTCGAAACCACGGGAAGTTTCATGACCATGGCTTCCGCAAGAACATTAGGAATGCCATCCCTATCCCCGTTCTCGGTGACCTGGCATGGAAGGACAAAAATGGTTGCCCGTTTGTAGAGATCTATGACCTCATCTTGCGTCAGCATGCCCGTCAGCGAAACAACGTCACCTAAGCCGAGCTCGGCGATGCGTCGTTCGATATCTTCTTTCAACGGACCGTAGCCAACAATAACACATCGAAACCGATGTCCTCCGATCTTGAGGAAGCGGCAAGCGTCGAGCAAGCAAGGAAAGCCTTTTTTTTCACGTAACCTTCCGACGCTGAGGAGCATCGGCCGTTCTTCGACCGGCTCAGCCCGTGGCTCAGGGCAAAACTGCGCGGCATCGAGGCCATGATAGATCCGGAAGACCGGAGTACCGTTAGTTGACAGGTTCTCCACAAACTCTCGATTATAGTCATTGCAAGTGACAACGAACTTCGCCCGCTGCATTTTTCTGGTAAGCTCTTCCGGCGGCGATAGATAGATGTCTTTGGCATGGGCGGTGATGCTATAGGGAAGGCCGATCAAGAGGTGGACGAGTTCCGCGACTGCTGCCGGTTTATTGATAAAATGCGCGTGGAGGTGTCGCAGTCCCAAAGCCCGAATCGTCAAAGCCAAATGACACGCTTGCACGAAGTCTTCAAATCGCCCTGCTTCTGGGCGCTGCACGAGGAAATGAAGCGCGCGAAAGTAACGCAAGGGATTTGCCAGGACCAACAAGAAGTTGGCCCGCAAAAAGCCAATGGGATTATCAAAAAAAGAGGACGGGATATACTGGACGTTTGCCCGCACCTGCGACGCCGCGACGTGCGACTTTTTTTCTTGAGGGAGTTGAAGTGAATAAACTTGCAGATCCATTCCCGCTTCTTCCAATGCGAGAATTTCTCTCAATATAAACGTCTCCGATATTTTCGGGAAACTTTTCATTAGATACGCTATTTTGGCTTGCGGCCGGTGCGGCATCATAGGAGACAACCTTCCGTAAACAACACTAAGATGGTCAGAGCCCCTCTTTGACCGCCCCTTCGGGCGATCCCAAGTCGGTCAATGGCAAATCGCCGATGCCTTGCTGCGCCCGCCCCCCGGGCATATGGAACGGCTAGGAAAGCACAGCATGCTAATAGCCAGCCACGCGAAGATTATCCTCTTGCACACTACTGCCCCCTACTCGATTGCCTCCCATACGTCGGTCCAATAGGCGCGAGACCTTAGGGATACGTACGTAGTTCGTCTTGATTGAATTCTCCCCGATCTCATCACCCAGTAGGCCGGCGACGTAGTTTGTGATACGCGGTAAAGCATCGAGATCTAACCGCGGCTGCGAGTCGCCGAGCCCATTGGCGGCATGTAGATTTTCTGATACCGCACGCATTAACTTCGCCGGCGTAAGAACGTCCGGGTGAATCACTCCGAAAAGACCGATCTCGGCCATCCGCTGGGCTCGGATCCACTGCTCCTCTACGGGCTGGACACGGGGCACGACAACGGCGCGCTTCTGTAACGACAGTAGCTCACACAGCGTGTTGTAACCGCCCATGGAAACGACCAAATCCGCCGCGTCCATATATCCAGGCATGTCATCGACAAACTCCCGCACCTGAACATGCGGGTGCCGCGCTGCCGCCTGGTAAATCTTCGTGCGTTGAGATGGCGGCATCTCTGGACCACAAACCAGAACACTATCGAAGGGCTCTAGCGCCGGTTGCGCCGCCAACCCGGCGAGATAGGTTGCGAGCAGATGATAACCGTCTTCCCCACCTCCCACGGTCACCAGCACGAGCTTCTTTGTGTGTAGCTTAAGCTCTTTTCTCAACGCATCGCGGTGCTGAACCTCGGTCTCCTTCTTTATGTAACCGCAGAACCGAACCTTGTCCGCAACCGCGGGCGGGAAGCTGTATTCCTTGGTCGTGTCGAATATTGCCCGTGTCCCGACGACCAGAACGAGATCGTAAAAGAGCCGCAGCGACTCATAGTAGCCATGTTTTTTCCACACCTTCACGGTGCTCTCCGCCCCGTCAAGGACATCCCTCAGAAGAAGAGCGCATTTGGTCTCGGGCAAATGGGTCTGCACGTAATTTAACGTGCCCCGCAACTCCTGTTCTACACCGTAGGGTTTCTTATCCACCAGGATAAGATCGGGTTTAAAGCTGGCGACGGTCTGCAATATCAAATCGGATCTAAGCCTCACCGTTTCATCAAGATCTGCATCGATGCTTTTCACCGCGTAGCCTTCGGCTTCAGTGCGACTGAGACAGGGAAGCTTGATGTAATCGATCCCGTTCTTGACCCGAAAGTTATGAACCATCGGTGATCCCGTCACCATCAAGATGGAAAGATCAGGAATGGTTTCGATCATATGATTGCACACGGCCAGCATGCGCCGGATATTTCCGAGACCATAGGTGTCGTGTGAATAAGCTAACAGTCTTTTCATTTACCCTCCGACTAGTCTAGATCAACCTCAAATCGCCCGGCGGCCTTGATTTTGGCAACGTGTTAAACGAGTTTTGATTGTCCGCTGTTTAGATCTTCGGGCCGCAACCAGCCATTTACATCGGCAAGGAACGTGCCGAATTAATTGCGCCGCCTCGCCAAATCGGAGCCACTTTGCCAAAGCAGATTTTTGTCCCGTTTTTACAGGATCTTAAGACACAGAAAAATTTCGCAATGAGAGGCCGGAATCGAGCCGGTTGGGCAGATGATAGAAATTACACCGGTGGATTTGCCCCGCTACTTAAGGGCAAATCCACCAACGCGGGTCAAATGCCCCACGGTGAGAACTCGATCCGCCGGAACCTATCAAACTCCGCTAGGAAGAGGCGCGGGATAACACCTGTGAGGATTTTAAGAACGGATGGCTAGTATTCACGGAGAATGCGAAAAACTTTCACGCTGAAATCATTGGGGTCGCGCTCACTCATACGCCGATACGTCAATCCCGTGGTGATCTCGGCGTTGGGCTCTTGATCTTCGATGACCTGCTCCAATGTGACTCGGAAGCACGAAACCGGTGCTGCGCCCGCCATTTCATGCTGCAGTTCGCACACACTTCCTTTCAGGTAATAATTGATCGCCTGGTCGATTATCATAAGCGTAACCTTACCAGTCCGTCGGAGATTGTGCGCCGTCGAGCTGTCCTTCCACAGCGCCATGTCGAGCGTTGAACGGTTTTTAGCGACGATCTCATAATAAGACAGCAACCCAGGATGCGCCCAGCCTTGCTCGTCGGTGGTGACGATCGGAATAATCTTGCCCTCATGGGACTCGATTTCCCGCCCGCTCAGCCGGTCGAGCAACGGTAGCGTAAGTTCTTTTCCAACGATTTGCGACATCTGATATTTAGACGAAAAATATACCGGATCGCCTATTCCGTAACCGGCAATTCCTGACGTTTGCCGAATCCCTGTTCGTTGTCGATGTAAAACACTCTTTGCGGGACTACGCAGTAAAACTTGACCTTTAGGAACGCTTTATAAAACACGCCGCTTGCCGGATCGGTAAAAAGTTTGATCACCCCCGGGTACTTGCGCGCGTAAACCGCCATCGCCTTGGCTTTCTCCAAGACGCCGTCCACAAGAGTGACGGCGCCTTCCATCTGGATGCCCTTGATTTGCCGCCAGTCATGATAATCCTCCTGAATCGTAACGGCGACCCGCGGGTTGGCCGCCAGATTTTGACAATGGCGCGAGTCCGGCGCGGAGAAAAAATAAAGATGCAGATCGTTGCTGGCGTAAAAAACCGTCGCCGCCCAAGGAACATCGCCGGATGAAGTTGCCAGCGTCATCGTGTTATGCGCCCGCATGTAATCGAGAATCTGCTGTTTTAATCCGTCAGACATGGCGCTCTAGCGATAGCAATGAGTGCTGAGTCCTGAGTGCTGAGTCCTGAGTCAATCTTCTCCCCCTCAGCACTCGTTACTCAGCACTCAATTTGATCGGCGTGCGGCGCAGCGCGGCCAGATCGGCCGCCCCGACACAGAGCATCGCCACCTTGAGCTCGTAGAGAATGCCACGGAGAAATTCTACCACCTTGCGAGGCGACTCCAAAGCGGGCGCCAACAGCGGCTGGCCCAGGGCAGCAATGTTCGCGCCGAGTGCAATCGCCTTGGCGATGTCCACGCCGGTGCGAATGCCGCCGGAGGCAACAAGCTCCATCTCCGGCAAACATTTGCGCACGGAAACGAGCGCTTCCTCAGTCGGGATTCCCCAGTTGGTGAAAGCTGCATCCACCGGCTTCCCCGCTTTCGCAGCGCGGGTCGCCTCGACGGCGTACCAGGAAGTTCCGCCTTTACCGGCAACGTCGATGGCGCGCACACCCGCCCGAGCGAGACGCAAGGCGACATCCACGGAGATGCCGCTGCCCACTTCCTTGGCGACCACCGGAACTTCAAGCTTCTGGCAAACCGCCGCGATCTTTTCCGTTAACCCTTTGAAGTTTCGATTGCCCTCCGGCTGCACCGCTTCCTGGAGGACATTGAGGTGAAGAATCAACCCGTCGGCGCCGATCATGGCGACGGCGCGCCGGCATTGCTCGATGCCGTAATCATAATTGAGCTGGACCGCGCCGAGGTTGCCGAGCAGAAGGATATCCGGCGCCAAATCTCTCACCTGAAAAGAATCGGCCACCGAGGGTTCCTCAATGGCGACCCGCTGCGAGCCGACACCCATGGCGAGGCCGAGTTCTTGCGCCGCGGCGGCGAGGTTGCGATTGACCTTGCGCGCCAGCTCGAAACCGCCGGTCATCGAAGAAATCAGCAGGGGTGTTTTGAGTTCTTTGCCGAGAAAAGACGTTCTCAGGTCGATCTCGTCGATATCCAACTCGGGTAACGCGTTGTGTGTGAAACTATACCAGTCGAGCCCCGTGCTCGACGGACCGGCGACGCTCCCCGTGTCGAGGCAGAGTTCGAGATGCTCTTTCTTACGCTTTTGAGTTTTGCTGAGGGCTTTTCTAACCCCGCGGCGTGACATGATGGATCGGCAGCGGCTATACTCACCGCCGCTTTTGGGCTCCCCGGCGCGCTTTGGCGCTCGCCGGCGGCTTGATCTTGCCGGCGTCGGGATGGCGGCTCATCCCTTCGTCGTCCCAGCGGTGGAATAATTTTACGTCGATATTGAATTGATCTAAAATCCGCGTCACCGATTGATTGATGACGTCGTCAAGCGATTTGGGCCGATGATAAAAGGCCGGCACCGGAGGGAAAATCACCGCCCCCATCCGCGTGAGCGCAACCATCGCCTCCAGATGGCCGAGGTGAAGCGGCGTCTCTCGAACTACCAGGACGAGCTTTTTCCGCTCTTTGAGGATAACGTCGGCCGCGCGCACCAGAAGGTCGCCGCCCAGGGAGTTGGCGATTCCTCCCATGGACTTCATCGAACAAGGGGCGATCACCATTCCCGCGGTGCGAAAGGAACCGCTCGAAATGCTCGCGCCGACGTTGTTGATGTCGTGGACGACGTCCGCCAGCGCTTCGACGTCTTTGACCGAGTAGGGCGTCTCGACCCCGATGGTCATCTTGCCCGCCTTGGTCAAGACCAAATGAGTTTCGACGTCGTCGAGCTTGGCGAGAATTTCGAGAATCCTCACGCCGTAGATCGCCCCGGTGGCGCCGGAAATACCGACGATCAATTTTTTCTTATCATTCAATGGACGAACTCCAATGTTAATGCATCGCCGTCTTGCACGCCGTAGGCATCTTTGAGCCGCACCGGCGCGACGATTTCAATTTTATCTTTGGGATAGCCGCTCACGTCCGGCACCAATACGGCTCCCCTGACATTATCGTTGGGCCGGCCTTCGGGGCTTTGGATTACAACCCGGTAAAGCCGTGCGCTGCAGTGCCCGTCCGCCGTCGGGAGAGAAATCCCCTCGGACTCTTGCCGCAGCGCGCCCCAAAGCCGGGCATCTTCCGGCGCCCTTGGCCGCAGGTTCAGGGTCGCCGGGAAGCAGTTAAATCCAAGCGCCTCGCGCAACGCTTCCTGGACCCAATCCAAAGCCATGAAGGAAGCCGCCTGGCCCAGGTCTGAAAAGATAATCCCGGTCATCCTGCGCATCACCGCCACGACCCTAACCTCATGGCCTTTAGAGCGAGACCCCTTAATTCAGTTCAAAGCTCCGTGGTTCGACGGGATCACCACGTCCTGAGCCTGTCGAAGGACGGGTTCAAAGTTCAAACAATCGGATCGACGTTTTGGTTTCCCACGTTGAACCTTGAACGAAACAGACCACCGTCCACACCTCGGTTGACCGTACGTCGCCGCTTTCCATCGTTGCACGACCCAATCCCAACTAACGGTCCGACAACGACGCCGCCTTGCCGCCGCGGCGAACCTTGATCACTTCTCCCAAGATCGCGAGCGCTATCTCCGCCGGCGTTTCCGTGCCGATATCGAGCCCGATGGGCGCGTAAACTCTCTCGATGACTTCCTCGGCGATCTTCTCCTCGTCACGAAATCGCTGAAAGCAAGCCTTGATGCGCCGCCGGCTGCCGATCATGCCGATGTACTTGGCCCGGCTGTGAATGATCGCGCGCAGGCAGGGTTCGTCGTAACTATGGCCGCGGGTGATCAGCACGATGTAGCACGCCGGAGTGAGCGTCATCTCTTTGAGCATCCGCGCCATGTCACCCACCAGAACCTGGTCGGCGTCGGGAAAGCGCTCGCGATTGGCGAAGATTAGCCGGTCGTCGATCACGGTCACGTAAAAATCCAAGACCTTGGCGATCTTCACCAGCGGCACTGCGATATGGCCGGCGCCGACGACGATCAGCTTGGGCGGCTCGGGCATGACTTCGAAGAATACTTCCAGCTTGCCGCTCGGCTGATCGAGCGACACCAGCTGCGATTTTTCAGCGCTGAGCCGCGCCGCGCTCTCCTGCACGATGGCCTGGACCACCGCGGCGTCGCCGATGGTCTCGGCCGCGACTTTGCCGTCGCGCACGAGACACTTGGCGCCGGGCTCGATGCGGCTCTCGCCGGCCACTTCGACGACTGTGGCGAGTACGGCCGCCGCTCCTTGCTCGCTGATGGCGACCAGCTCTTCGGAAAACGAAGTCATCTGGCGCTGCCGGCCTCCTGATCGCGCTCCGGCCACCAAGGATCGATAAAAATATTCATGATACCGCCGCAGACCGCGGGGCTGTCCGACGATATATCGTCAAGCAGATCGATGCGCACGGTTCTCGGTTTGCGCGTGCGAATCACTTCAATGGCTTCCCGCTTGACGTCGGCCTCGCCGCAGCCGCCGCCGACGGTGCCAAGGATCTCGCCCCAGGCGGTCACGACCATTTTGGCGCCGACTTCGCGCGGCGTCGAACCTTTCACCGACACGATCGTCGCCACCGCCACGGTCTCCCCCTTGTCGAGAAATTCTTTCACCTGGTGATAAATCGAGTCTCTCTTTTTGCCTTCGACATCGGGTCCTTCGTAACAAGAGCCTGGTCCGGCCATTTTAGCACCTCCTGTGGTCGAGGATGGAAGATTGAGGATCGAAGATGGATTTTCTGAGTTCGAACGCGATCCTCTATCCTCCATTCTCTATCCTCGACGTAGTTTTCGCTATGCGACCATCTTTTGCAACGTGCGTCCCAGCGCCACCAAACTATTGACGTTATGCACGGACAAAAACAGATCTAAGTACGGTAGCGCCGCCTGCATCCCTTTGCACAGAGGCTCATAGTTGTCGCTCGCCAATAGCGGATTGAGCCAGATGATCTTCTTGCACCGTCGCTTCAAATCCTGCATCTCCCGTTCGAGCAAGCTCACGTCGCCTCGGTCCCAGCCATCGCTGATGATGACGACGACGGACCGATGGGTCACCATGCTCGGCGCGAAGCTGCGGTTGAAGGTGTGCAGCGAGCGGCCGATGTTCGTCCCCCCGGACCAGCCGAGAATGCTGCCGGAAATTTTTTCCAGGGCATTGCCGATGTCCTTGGTGCGAATCAGATGGGTGATACGGCTGAGGGACGTGCTGAAAACGAACGTTTCCACGCCCCAAAGCTCGTTCTGCAGCCCGTACATGAACTGGATCAGAAAGCGGCTGTAGCAATCCATCGAGCCGCTGACGTCGCACAACAGCACCACCTTGGTTTTCTTGATGCGCCGCTTGCGCTGCACCAATTCAACGATCTCGCCCCCGTACTTCATGCTCCGCCGCATCGTCCAGCGCGGATCGACCGTGCTTCCTTTGCGGCCGATCTTTTTGCGCCGGCTGATTTGGGTGGCGATCTTGGTGGCGATCAGCAGAATCGCCCGCGCGATGGCGCGGCTTTCCTCCACGCCCATCTCGCTGAAGTCCTTGCAGTTGAGCAGCTCCTGGGGGCTATAAGTCGGGATCGAAAACTCTTCCAAATTTTCCAGCGGCACATTTTCCTTAGCGGCGGCCTCCGCCACCGCCTCTTCCAACCCTTCTTCGTCACCGCCTTCCTCCGCCCCGGACTCGCTGGGCGTTCCTTGGATTTCCAGCGTCTCCATCGGCACGCGCTCGTAGCTTTGCTCGCGCCAGAAGCAATCGAAGACCATGTCGAAAACGGGAAAATCTTCCTTCTGCAAAATCATGTTGGAGCGCAGCAGGGCACGGAAGTCCTGCTTCTCGGCGATATCGACGAGATCCGCCGAGCGCGCCGCGTCGATCACCTGGCTCAGACTCACCTTCACGCCCAACTGCTTGAGTGCCCGCGCGAAAGCCATCATGTTGGGCAGCGTGCCCCGGCCGCGCACTGAGGCGACGCTGTTAACGGCAGATGCGACCGTTTCCTGGGTAATTTCCATGGCTCTCTAGCTAACCATCTCCGGCGATACCCTTAAGAGCGCTTCCAAATTGAGTTGCTTGCCGTCGATCTGTTCTTTCAAGTGATGCAAATCTTCACGGTATTTGAACACGCAGCCCATGGTTTCGACCACGGTCTTATCGTCCAGCCCCTTGCGGTTAAGCGCGATCAGCGCCGACGCCCAGTCCAGCGTCTCGGCGACGCCGGGCCGCTTGTAAAAATTCATTTCGCGCACCCGTTGCATGAAGGCGCAGATCTGCTTGGCCATGTTGGCTTCGGCCTGGGGGAACTTGGTGGTGATGATCTCATATTCCTTTTCAAAAGTCGGATATTCGATCCAGTGGTAGAGGCAGCGGCGCTTGAGCGCGTCGTGGATTTCCCGCGTGCGGTTCGAAGTCAAGAAAACATAAGGCCGGTGCTTGGCGCTGATCGTGCCGATTTCAGGGATCGTTATTTGAAAATCCGATAGCACTTCCAACAAAAAGGCTTCGAACTCCATGTCGGCGCGATCGATCTCGTCGATCAAAAGTACCGGCGGGTTCGTGCCGTCGCTCTGAATCGCCTCCAACAACGGGCGCTTGATCAAATAATCCTGGGTAAAAATCTCCGTCTCAACCTTTTGTTTATCACCATGCTCGACCTCTTCGAGCTTGATCCTGAGCATCTGCTTCGGATAGTTCCACTCGTATAGCGCCGTGTTGGCGTCCAACCCTTCGTAACACTGGAGCCGGATAAGCTTGGCATCCAATACTTTGGCAAGCACCTTGGCGATCTCGGTCTTACCCACGCCAGCCTCCCCTTCGAGTAGCAGCGGCTTACCCATGACCAGTGAAAGATAAACCACGGTCGCCAGCGCGCGGTCGCAGACGTACTGTTCCCTGCGCAGGATCTCCTGCACTTTTTCAATCGTAAGCTGTTTTGGATTCACACGCGTCTCTCCAGTCAACCGGAAATCGATAAACCATACCCTCTTTCACCACGGTGATCAACGTGGAGACCCACGGGCAAATCCGTGACACCTTGGTACACCCGCGGGGCGAATCCTGAGCAAGAACTCCGGCCGAGGCCGGAGATCGAGTCGAAGGGTCGATTGCGTTGAAACCCACGGCCCTTACCGCGTCATCCCCACCTTTCACTAGCATAACAGAGCGACACGGCGGAGCAAAATCCTTAACGCCCATTATTCTAGCACACCTGAGAATCTCGGTGCGGATTGAGAGCTGCTCACCCTGTGCAGCGCCTCCGCGTTCGGGCTATTCGCGCCCGTCTCGCCGTGACCGGATATCACCAAAGGTAAGCGGGAAAAAGAACTGAAGACCGATTTATACGCCCAATCTCACGCGCCGTCTGCGCGTCCGCCGTCAGCGGCTCGCGACGAATGCCTGCTCCAGATTCTCCGAGGATTTAAGGCTCTTTTGCAAATCGACAGCCTGTTGCTGGCTGGCGAGTTCACCCACCTGGACTCTGTGCCAGGTCTTTCCGCCGACATCGGCGACGATCACACGCACGCCGTAGCCCTTGTCCCGCAGCCGCTTGGCGAGAAGATCGGCGTCTTTCGCATCGGCGTACGCTCCCACCTGCACAACCCACACACGGGTGACTTTAACTGCCTGGGGTAAGGCTGCCGTTGTTCGTGCGCCGGCGGCGGTCGCCATATCCAGTCTTTCAGATGACGTTCCAGCGGCTGCCGCAGCAGCAATTGGTTTTTCCCTCATGGCGTTATCAACAGCGGATTCAAGCGCGGCCATCATAGCTTCCATGTCACCTCGAGTTTCGGCGGGCGGCGGCAGATCGTCACGGCCAACGGAACTTTCAATGAGCCGCGCAGCGGGCGCAACAGAGGGATTCAACGGGCCGAAATAGGTTCCTGGCCGGGCTGGAGCCGTCACCGGCGGTGGCTGAGGCTCCGCGGGCGGAGGCGTCGGCAACGCGGGCGTGGGTTGCTCGCGCATCTGACTCTTCAGCTTTTCGAGATCTCTTTCCTGGTCCCGACGCAGCTTTTCCAGCTCATTTCGCACCGCGGAAAGTTTACTCTTGAACTCTTCCGTCACGATTTGAGATTCTTCCCGATTGCGAATCACGTGCGGGGTGATCAACATGATGAGTTCGGTGCGTCTACTTTCGTCCGTCGTCGTACCGAAAAATCGGCCGACCACGGGTAGATTCATCAAGTACGGAATCCCCGATCGAGTCTTGCTTTTACGCTCGCCGATGAGACCGCCGATAACCAAGGTTTCCCCATCATGAACTACTGCCGTGGTTTCGGCGTCCTGGGTGTTGAAGGACGGAAAGGTTTCCCCCGATCCAAAGGGTACATCCTCCCCGCGCGCGCTCACCTCGGCCTTAACTTGCAGGTTTACCAGGCCTTTGGAATTCACCTGCGGAATGATAGTTAGAATTCTTCCGGTATTGCGATATTGAATTGTCGTACTAGAGGAAGGGCTCGTTGCTCCGACCGCCGCGTTGATGGTACCTGTTGGAATTGGTTCCTCGGTGCCAACCTGAATGCGGGCTGGGCGATTGTCGGCCGCGAGCACGCTCGGTGACGAGATCAGTTTCACGCGAGAATCCGTCATCAGCGCATTGATGATCGCTCGAAACTCCTTTCCACCGAACACTCCGCTCACCCCGCCACCAAACCCGCTGCTTGTGGGAAACATATCTCCAAGACTTCTTAAGGCGCCGGCTGAGCCGAATTTCTGCCCGAAAATAGTGCTCGGGTTCCTTCTGAGGACCTCGTAGTCAACGCCGAGGGATTCCGTATCGCTAAGATCGACCTGCAACACAATGGCTTCGATTAGTACCTGCCGTGGAATGGCGTCCAGCTCTTTAAGAATATTTTTGACGTTCTGAAACTCTTGCGCCGTACCGAAGATGATCAGCGAATTGGTCGAAGGGTCAGCTACGATGCGAAGCTGCTCCTCCGGCTTCGCTCCGGGAGCTTGAGGCATAGCTGGTCTTGCTATGCCGGGACTGGGCGGAGCTGTCGGGGTTGGAGCCGCGGGAGCGGCAGGTTGACCAGGAATTGGAACAGCGGCAAAAGCTTCGCCCTGCTGTGGCAGGAATTGTGCGTTGGCCAGGCCCGAAACGTTCCACAAACAGATGAATAAAAAGAGCGCTCGCTTTTTCATTGGTATGGACCCTGCTGCGTGGAAAGACTTCCGGGTCCGCGAGACTGACCTATCCCACTAGATTGACCGAATCCGCCACTTTGGGTTTGTCCGCTGGAAGCGCCCCGGTGAAGGTTTTGCAAAGTTTGAGACGTCCCTCTGCCGCCACCGGTCGATGGTTGGCCAAGCGCTTGGTTCAACACGTCGGCCAGTTCCGTCGCTTTGCCGTTCTCGACAGGGTAAATAAAAATTCTTCGTCCCGGCCCTTCGGCGACAACGTCGATTCGTTCCAGCCAGCGCTTGGCATAAGTCCACGCCGCTTCGCTGTAGCTAATGACCAGTAGTTGGTTGATCCTTGGAATGGAGATGAACTGAGCGGAAAAATTTTCCGCCTGGGGCGCCGAAGCGGAAAACGATTGCATGATTTTGGTCATTTCCTGGGCCAGTTCATCGGCGCTCGCCACCTTGGGCTGGTAAATCTCCATGCGCGTCCCGGCGAAAATCTGGACGTCGACCAGCTCGGCGATCTCCGTCAGGCGCTGAATGTTCGACGGCAGATCCATAATGATCAAGAAATTGCCGCGCGGATAATCGATGATCTCACCGCCCGGTTGGAGGAACGGCGTCAGCACCTTTTTCATCTCCGTAACCGAGAAAAACCGTACCGGCACCACCTGCAGCGCAAAACTATCCTCTTTGCTCTGACCCACGGGGCGCGCCAGCCCCTTGCCATCCTTAATCGCCATAATCCGGTAGAGAGTCCCGGTCTTCACCGCCACCGCGCCGTTCATGCGCAAGATCTGGTGAAAGATAGGCATCAGATCGTCTGGCTTCAATGGTTCGGCGCTATTGATGGTGACCGTGCCTTTGACTTCAGGATCGATGGTGTACGTTAGCCTCAGATGCTGGGCGATAATGTGAATGATCTCGATTAAATCGGCGCGATTAAAGTTGAGCGAGACCATGCCCCCGTCAGAAACCGAAGGCGACGGCAGCAATCTACGCTGTGGCGGCACGGGCGCCGGTCCGGCTTGCTCACCGGTTGCCGCTTCTGGCCGTGGCCGAACCGGAGCTTGCCGGGGAATCGGCGGTTGAGGAAACGGCTTCGGAGCGGGAGCCGCGGGCTCGGCCTTGGTCGGGCCCGGAACGGCACCTGGCTGCACTGGCGCTGGCACATTCTGATTCGGCTGGGATTGCTCTTCCGCGGCGATCGCCAGTGAGAATCCAGCCAATTGCAGCAACATCAAAAATAGGGTGAAGACCCTAGTCCGCATTGATCCTCCAGCGATCATGAGTTTGTGTCCCCACGGGAGTTCGGCGGTGTCGGTTGTCTACGCGGCAAGGCCGGTATCGCCCTCGGCACAACCGGAGACGGTGGACGAATTTGGCCTCTGGGAACGGGGCGTGTGGTCGCCGGACGTGGCGGATCAATTTTTCGAAAGTAATCCAAGACAAGCTCAACCCGCGAGGCCCCCTTGCTAAACACAACTCGTTTATAACCGACCTCGGACAGGTTAAAGCCTTCAACTACGTCTCCCTGCTTAACTCGCATCGGGCTCCCGGATTGGCCCGCGCTTCCGGGTACTGCCGGTGCGGCTCCCCCATCCTGTAAGATTGCTACTCGACTATTCCCAATGATCGCTGTGCCCAGTAAAATCATCCCACGGATTCTTTGAAACGCCCTGGAATTGGCCTCGGATTCCCGAGTGAAGCCGGCTCCTCGCTCCGGGTCGAAAAGATTTTTGCTGATGATGATCTCTGTATTTACCGGTCGCTGCGCTCCGGCATCAGGTTCAGATTTTTCGACCGCCGCCGGTGACCTAGTCTGTCCAGGGTTGGGCAAATTCCATGGGCCATCTTTCCAAAGCCAATAAATTTCCCATACGACCAACCCCAGCACCGCCACAAGCAAAACGCTAAAGATTGAAGATCGCGTGAGAATTGGAGAAACCCTCCACAGCCGTTTTGTGCCTCAAAAGAATTACAATCTACTGCGATTTGCCG
>Ga0326597_10004436_pt1 | contig 19753 bp, 18 predicted proteins | sample RVTome_12_FD_203789 | JGI IMG/M metagenome (GOLD analysis project Ga0326597, IMG submission 203789) | Soil microbial communities from uranium-contaminated site in the Upper Colorado River Basin, Wyoming, United States - RVT100D185 | ecosystem: Environmental > Terrestrial > Soil > Contaminated >...
ATGGCGAGGGCCGCGCAGCCCTGACGGCGGGCGTTGAGGCAGCCGAGCCGGTGAAGGGGACCGCGCTAGATGTTGCCGTAGGGGCACCGAAGGGCCTGTAATCCGGACGGACACCGCTTCCGGCACGGTAACGCCCAGGGAGGCACCACTTGTGACCCGCCAAGCCACTCCCCGCGCGCTACACGCCGCCGCCGAGCTCCGGCGGCCAGTTGCTCGACCCCTCGCTGGTCCTGGAGCACGTCGGCTACCTCGCTGCCGAGCCCGCCGCGGGCGGGGTGGACGCCGAGCACCGGCACTTCGGCGTCGCGAGCGGTTTGACACCGAGCCCATGGACCCGGGATCGCTCCCGGCCCTGCTGCCGATCGAGCGGCGAAGGCGGATCATCGCCGGCCCCGTCGCCCTCGACGTCGCCTTCTAGCCCGCGGCCGCTGCGACATCGGGCGGCGCAGGTGTGACGACGAGCGTCACACCTGCGGCCCTCTCTCCACCCCACTTCACTTCTCCAGCCGACGGTCGCACAAGCACTTGCACGGCGCCCGGCAGCGCCGTCCGAGGGGCACACCATGTGCACCTCCGGCCGGCGTGGACCTCGGCGCCTACACGCCCCATGAATCGATGGGGATGAACGAACTCCGCGCCCCCCCGGCCGCGCCGGGTCTGGGCGGACCGCGGCCCCGGCCCGATTCCCGCCCGAGGCGAATACCTATCAGCCGAACCGGCTAGGAGGCGGACATGACATGCACTCCGGACCTTACGCGACTGGGTCGTTGGCTCGCGGCCCTGGTGCTGCTACTCGGTGCCGCGGTGAGTTGCGACGAGGGCACCACGGCGCCCGGAACCCCCGCACCAGTGAAGGCGTCCGAATGGGTGGCCTCAGTCAACTGGGACGCCGCGACGGTCGTCGAAGTGACGATGGCAGAGGTCAGCCCGACCAGCTACGCATTTCAGCCCAGCTCGCTGACCTTCGAAGCCGGCAAGCCCTATGTGCTGCGCATTATCAGCCCGTCGGTCAACATCGCGAAGCACTACTTCTCGCCCGATGGGGCCGGGAACTTCTACCAGGCGATCGCCACCCGGAAGGTGCAGACGTCGCAGGCCGAGTACAAGGCGCCTCACTTTAACGCGGTAGAACTGCTCGTCGGCGGCGCGCTCGAGCTCTACTTCGTGCCGGTGCTGCCCGGTACGTACGACATCGTGTGCACCGTCCCGGGTCACCGAGAGCTCGGAATGGTCGCCAGTGTAACCATCACGGGCGGGGCCGGGAACGCGCTCGATCTCGAGATTGCGCCCGACTACAACACCGCGCTCGCCACCGATCCGCGGACATCCAGCTCCCACGAGGTGTGGAGTTCTCGGATCGATGTCACCGTAGCCATCGCGGAGCAGCCCAGCTACAGCTTCGTGCCCGAAGACCTCGCACTCACGCGGGATCTGGGCTACAAGATCGTGCTGCAGAGCGCGGGCGGGAACGCGGAGAAGCATTACTACACGGCGGAGTCCTTCTACCGGACGGTGGTACTGCGTAAGGCCGAGGACTCTCAGGCCGAAATCAAGGCGCCGTACTTCAAGGCGATCGAACTGCTGGCCGGCGGCTCGACGCAGCTCTTTGTCGTGCCGACGGTCGCCGGGACGTTTCCAGCCGAGTGCACGATTCCGGGGCACGCCGCACTCGGCATGACGGGAACCGTCGTCGTCAGCCCCTAACGGAAGGGAGCTGCGCCAGCGGCTCACTGGAACGAGGGAGGACCAATGCCCACGAGTCTTGGGGATGCGCTGCGGATTGGCGCCCGGCTCCTCCCGCCGAGTCTGGTCGTACCGGCGGGCCGGCCGGCGCCCGGCCCTTTCCCGGCAACCCACAGGTGGAGGCGCCGCCTGCGCCTGCACCGAGTGGCCCTGGCCGTGATGCTGGGCACGGCCGCCTGCGCGGGCGACGGCACCGGCCTGGACGAGTTCGGTAACCCGATCGGGGGAGGCGGCGCCCCGCTCCAGCCCACGTTCACGAGCATCCAGACCCACATCTTCACGCCGATCTGTACCCAGTGTCATGCCGGGGCGGTCGCTCCGCTCGGGTTCTCGCTGGAGACGGGCGTGAGCTACGAGAGTCTGGTCAACGTCGCGAGTGTCCAGCAGCCAGGGATCCTGCGGGTCCAGCCCGGCGCGCCGGAGTCGAGTTACCTGGTGCACAAGCTCGAGGGCGCCGCAGGGATCACCGGCGGGCGCATGCCGCTCGGACCGCCGGCGCTCTCGACCGGCGAAGTCACCGCCGTGCGCGACTGGATCCGGGCCGGCGCTCCCAGGAATTGAGGAGGTGGCCTATGCGTCGTGCGTCGATTGGCCTGATCGGGGTGCTCTGGGGCGTGTTTCCGCCTCCGACTGCTTCCGCCGGCGAGCCGTACCTCGCGATCCGCACGGGACTCAAGTGTTCACAGTGCCATACCAATCGCACTGGCGGGGGCAAGCGCACCGTTTTCGGCACCGAATATGCCCAGAGGGTTCTCGCCCGCAGGGTCGCCGATCTGGGCGAGGGACAAACCTTGCTCGCCCCGCAGGTGGCGCGGTACCTCGCGCTCGGCGCCGATGTGCGGGTCCGCAGCACGCAGCAGTTCACCGGTGAGCCCAAGAACGAGATCGAGATGGGTGAGGCCAACCTCTACATCGAGGCGCGTCTTGTCCCCGAGCGCGTGACGGCATACGCGGACGCGGCCCTGGCGCCGGGCACCCTGAGAAGCCGGGAAATCTTCGTGCTGGTCGGGCGGCTGCCCGGGAAGGGGTACGTCAAGGTGGGCCAGTTCTTCCTCCCGTACGGGCTCAGGCTGGTGGACGATGGGGAGTTCATCCGCCAGCGGACGGGGTTCACTTTCGCGACCGCCGACGTCGGTGTCGAGCTGGGGCTCGAGCCGGGGCCTCTCTCGCTGGCGCTGGCGGTAACGAACGGCACGCAGGGAGGAGCGGAGAACAACAGTGCTAAGCAGATCAGCGCGCTGATGTCCGTCGTCGCCAGCGACGTTCGGGTGGGTGCGAGCGCCTCGCACAATGAGGGGCTGACGGCCCGGCGGGACGTCATCGGAGCCTTCGGCGGACTCCGCCTCGGCCCTCTGGCATTCTTGGGGGAAGCTGACCTCGTGATGGACGATCCTCCTGCCGGTCGCCGCGGCGACCAGTTTGCTGGGTTCATCGAGGGCAACCTGCTCGTGACCCGGGGCCTGAACGCGAAGGTTACCTACGGCTACCTCGATCCCGACCGGGACATCGGAGAGAACGCCCGGATCCGAATGCGATTCGGTGCCGACCTGTTCATCATCCAGTTCCTGCAGACCTCCCTGTTCTACACTCTGCTGGACGATATCCCCCAAGCCCGAACGGACCGGGACCGGGTGAGCCTCGAGCTTCATGCTTTCTTCTGACCAATGCCGGCCCCGGCGGCCCCACCTGATGGGCCGCCGGGGCCGGATCTGGCGCGGCTTCGGGCTCGAGCCCCATCGGGGCGAGACCCTTCATCCTCCATCCTCTCCACCGATCCGCTCTTCATCGAGAAGCTCCGGGACGTTGGTGGGCACCTCGACCCGCCGGACCGGGCGCTGGTCCTCTGCGTCGACGGGAAGACGCAGATCCCGGCCCTCCATGGCACGCAGCCTCTCCTGCCAATGCGGCCGGGCCCAGTCGCACGGCGGACGCACGACTATGTGCGGTATGGCACCACGTCGCTCTGCGCGGCGCTCGAGGTCAAGACGGGGGTGGTCCTCGCGCAATGTCATCCGTGCCACCGGGCGCGACGTACTGGGCAACCGCGGGGTCGAGCCGTCGGAGTTGGGCTATCCGGTGTCGGCAGCGCTTGGGCCGGACGGGCCGGCGAAGGAGACGGCCGGCTAGACTGCTGTACCTTCCATGAGCTACGTTTTGTCACCCACATCCATCTTGGGGGCACAGTGGCGGCGACCCAGGTCTTGATTCGTGAGCCCCGGACCACCCGGCTCTGGGCCGTGGCCCGCTGGTCGGCGATGGCGGCCGTCCCCCCTCTCCTCGTGGGGCTGGTGCTCGCCCCGGGCGCGACGCTGACCGCGCTCTGGTACGGCGTCATTCCGCTTCTCCCGGCGACCTTCTTCCTCAGCCCGGTGCTGTGGCGCGGGGTCTGTCCCCTCGCCACTCTCAACGAGTGGGGGAACCGGCTGGGGGCCCAACGGGCCCTGTCGCAGCGGGGTGCCGCGGCGCTGAGCGTGGGAGGGCTGCTGCTGTTCCACCTGATGGTGCCGGCGCGGCGGCTGCTGTTCAACGCGAACGGGCCCGTCCTCGCCGCCACCGTGCTCGCGGTCGCGGTGCTCGCGCTCCTCCTCGGCGCCGTGTTCGTGGTGCGGTCGGGGTTCTGCAACGCGCTCTGCCCGGTCCTGCCGGTGGAGTTGCTCTACGGACAGGCGCCGCTCCTCCGGCTCGACCGGGGCCGCTGCACGAGCTGCACGGTGTGTACCCCCCGGCGATGTCAGGACCTGGTTCAAGGCAAGGCGTTCTCACGGTTCCTGGAACCGGGGCGAGGCCTGGCGGGATGGCTCACGACCCCTTACGGGATGTTCATCGCGGCGCTGCCGGGGTTCATCGTCGGCTACAGCCTGCTCACGGACGTCCCCCTGCGCGCGGCGGCTTCCGTCTACGGGACGACGCTCGGAGCATCGCTCGCGAGCTACGCTGTGATCGCGGCCCTGGTGCTCGGGTTCCGGGTCCCCTCCCGGGTAGCCCACCCGCTGATCGCAGCTCTTGCCGGCGAGCTCTACTACTGGTACGCGGGGCCTGCGATCGCGACTCACCTCCGAGAGGCGGGCTGGCTCGGGACCGGACTCCGGGGGGTGGGCATGGGTCTGGTGGCCCTCTGGCTCGTCCGGACCTTGGCGCGCCGGACGAACAACGGAGAGGGAAGTGGCTGATGTGCCCGGTTTCCCGTCTGCCGGGGAAGCCGCTATGTTGTCGTGGCCGGTGATCTGGACCGCTCCTCAACGGAAACGCTCTTAGGGGAAACGCCTCATGTTTCAGGTACGACTGTGTCTGGGGCTTTGCGGACTCGCCATTCTTCCCCCCGCCGCCACCGCCAACCCGCTCGTGGCGCAGGTTGCCGCTCCAACGCCCCGTACCGCCCAACCGACGCAGGCCGTGCCGGCGGGGTACGTCCCCGAGTTCGGGACGATGTGGACCTTCGATGCGCCGCCGCTTGATTATTGGAAGGCAAGGTACGGCTTCACGCCGGATCAGGCCTGGCTCGACCACGTCCGCCTCGCGGCGGTGCGCCTGCCCAACTGTTCGGCGTCCTTCGTCTCCGACCGCGGCCTGGTGATGACCAACCATCACTGCGCGCGGACCTGCATCACCGCCGCATCGCCGCCTGACACCAATTACCAGCGCACCGGGTTCGTTGCCCCCTCGACGGCCGAGGAGCGGAAGTGCCCCGGGCTGTTCGTGGACCAGCTCCAATCGATGGAGGACGTGACCGCGCGGATCCGCGGGGCCGTCACCACCACCGCCTCATCCAAGCAGGTCGCGCAGCGCGACTCGGCCATCGCGGCGCTGCAGCACGAATGCGCGACGTCCACCGGGCTCAACTGCCAGGTGGTGTCGCTGTATCAAGGGGGCGTCTACTCTCTCTATCGCTACCGGCGATATGCCGACATCCGGCTGGTCTTCGCGCCGGAGGAGCAGATCAGCTTCTTTGGCGGCGATCCCGACAACTTCACCTATCCCCGCTATGACCTCGATCTCACCCTCCTGCGGGTGTACGAGGAGGACACCCCGCTCCAGCCCACGGATTACCTGAAGTGGAGCGAGGCCGGGGCCCGGGAGGGTGAGCTGGTCTTGGTGACCGGCAATCCGGGGTCCACCGGACGGTTGCTGACGCTCGCCCAGATGGAGTATCTGCGTGACGTGCAGTATCCGGCCCAGCTGGCCGCCGTCGCACGGAACATCGGGGTGTTCGAGGCGCTGGCGTCCGCCGGCGACTCCGCCCAACGGCGGTACGAGAATCAGATCTTCACTTCGAAGAACACCCGGAAAGCGATCACCGGCTACCGCGCGGGGCTGCTCGACTCCGCCATCATGGCCCGCAAGCGCCGGTTCGAGCGGGACTTTCGCAGCCGGGTCAAGGCCGATCCGCGGCTACGCGACCACTACGGCTGGGCCTGGGATTCCATCGCCGTATCACAGCGCCGCCTGGCCGCCATCGACCGTCAGGTCCGCTGGTACGGCTTCGGGGGATCCCAGCTGCTCAACCTGGCAGGAGCCATCGTCCGGCTCCCCCACCAGACGGCGCTGCCCGACTCCGCCCGCCTTCCCCAGTACCGGGGCGATGGGGCGGACCGGATCCGGGCGTTCGTGCTGAGCGACGGGTCCGTGGATCCAGCCCTCGAGCGCATGACACTGGCGGAACAGTGGGGTGCGGCCCGGCGCGAGCTGCCCGCCAACGACCCGTTCCTACGAGCCGTGCTGGCGGGCCGGAGCCCCGAGGTCGCGGTCGAGGCGCTGCTCAACGGTACCCGCCTAGCCGACCCCGCCGTTCGGAAGCAACTGCTCGAGGGCGGGACGGCGGCGGTCGCGGCCTCCGACGATTCCCTCATCGTCGCCGCGCGGAAGATCGACGTGCTCGGGCGCCCGTTCGCCCTGCGGGCGGACCGGCTCAACGCGTCGATCTCGGCTAACGCCGAGCGGCTGGGGCAGGCGCTCTTCGCCGCGTACGGCACCGCCTTGCCGCCGGACGCCACCTTCACCCTCCGGATCAGCGACGGGGTGGTGAAGGGGTTTCCCATGAACGGCACGATTGCGCCCTACCGGACCAGCTTCTACGGCCTGTACGGGCGGTCCGCGGAGTTCGATGACCTGCCGCCATTCCAGCTCCCGGAGCGCTGGCAATCACGCCGGAATCGGCTGGACTTGGCGACGCCGCTGGACTTCGTCTCCACCAACGATATCATCGGCGGGAACTCGGGTAGCCCGGTCGTCAACCGCGACGCGGAAGTGGTCGGCCTGATATTCGACGGCAACATCGAGTCGCTGCCCAACCGGTTCATTTTTACCGACGAGGTCGCGCGCTCGGTGAGCGTCCATTCCCGCGGCATCATCGAGGCGCTCCGGAAGGTGTACGACGCCGGACGGATAGCCGACGAGCTCCAGGGACGAGCCGGCGGCACCTGATACCGGAGGACCAGCCCAGAGCCGGTTAGAAGCGACGCCGAGGCGGGCTAACGTTGGCCCCCGCGCCTGGGGGCGTCATTCGACCAGTCCCTGCCGCACGGCGTGGATGAAGTCGGTGTAGGCCGGGAGGTGTCCTCCCTCTCGAACCGACGAGGCGATCTGGCCCCGATGGTACGACGAGTGCATCACCACGTGCAGCAGGATGTCGCCGACGGTACTGGTCCAGAACTCTCCCTTGGAGTTGCGATAGGCGATGCCATCGGCGAGATCCTCGGCCGAAAGCTGGTCGAGATACCGGGTCCATCCCGCCTCCAGCAGAGCCAGCTGGGCGGCGCAGACCTCGAGAGGCAGGTCCGGCCATACCGGCATGGTGGGCGCCTCCTGCCGCAGCCGCGCCAGCCAGAGATGCTCCGCCGCGATGATGTGCCCTATCCAGCCCAGGGCGCGCGGTGGAGACGGTTTCATCTGCCGAAGGGATTCAACCGCGGCCGTGTTGGCCCACCGGTCGTACCGGAGCAATCGGCGAATCTCGTCGAGATCTTTCATGCGGTTTCCCCATCCGGAGTCGGGCGGTCCCGGATCGATCCGAACGCGGCCGCGAGGTTCCGTCGCATCCCCTTGAGACCCGGCCGCGCCAGCGGCGTGTCGCCAAAGCGGGCGAGGAACTCTTCCTCCTCCATGCCGTCGAAATAGGTCGGTCCCACGCCCGCGAGCCGGCTCTGCGGTTGAAACTCGGGGATCGGCGTGGGCATGGCGAATCGCTCATTCCACGGGCAAACGTCGTTGCAGATGTCGCAGCCGAAGGCGTACCCCTCGAGCCGTCCCGCCAAGCTCTCCGGGATGGGGCCGCGGTACTCGATGGTAAGGTAGGAAATGCAGCGGGTGGCATCCATGACCCCGGGCTCCACCAACGCGGCCGTGGGGCAGGCCTCCAGGCAACGAGTGCAGCTGCCGCAGTGATCGGTTTCGAACGCCGGGTCCACCGGGAGAGGGAGGTCGGTGAAGATGGTCCCGATGAAGAAGAAGGAACCCACCCCGGGGCGGATGAGCATGGTGTTCTTGCCGATCCAGCCCAACCCCGCTCTCTGGGCCAGCTCCCGCTCGGGCACCGGCCCGTGGTCGACGTAGGGATGGGCCACGGTGGCGCCCAGCCGGCGGAGGAACCCCGCCAGCTGGTCGAGCCGCTCCAGGGTCACGCGGTGGTAGTCCTCTCCCCTGGCGTACTTGGCGATTCTGGGGGCCAGTCGATCAGCGGGAGCGTCTGGCGCATAGTAGGTATCCAATACAACTACTATTGATAAGGCATTTGGTGAAATAAGCTTAGGATTATTCCTCCGGTTGGCCTGCCGGTGAAGGTACCGCATCGTTCCGGCGTATCCCTGCGCCAGCCAGGCGTCCAACCGGTCCGCGTGGGGCGGCGGGCTCGGGTCGGTGATTCCGCAGGCCAGGAAGTCGAGCGAGGCCGCGAAGCGCTTCACGGCGTCCGCATTGCTCATGGCCCTGGGTTCGAGCTGGTGGCCCGCGCCGCCGCCGCGGCTGCCGGGTGGATCTCGCCGGTGATGAGTCTCGCCCCGCGTCCGAAGGTGACGTAAGACCATGCCCACTGGAGCAGCACCAGGATCCGATTGCGAAATCCGATCAGAAAGAACACGTGGACGAAGATCCAAATGATCCAGGCCAGGAAACCGCTCAAGCGCAGCTTCCAGATGTCGGCGACCGCCTGGCCCCGCCCGATCACCGCGAGCTGGCCCTTGTCCCAATAGCGGAATGCCGTCCGCGGGCGGCCCTGGAGATCGCCGGCGATAGCGCGGGCGGCGTATTCGCCCATCTGAACCGCCACCGGGCAGATGCCGGGAAGAACGCCTCCGCCTTGATGGGGGAACGCGGCTGCGTCGCCCAGGACGAACACCTCGGGATGCCCGGGAATGGTACAATCGGGCTCCACCCAGGCCCGGCCCATGGTGTCCACCGGGGTGCCGAGACTGGCGACCACCGGGCTCGCCGTGTTGCCGGCTGCCCAGATGACAGTTTGGGTCGGGATGGTCCAGCCGGCGGCGGTGACCGAACCGGGACGAATGTCGGTCACGAGGGTCTCGGTCCGAACCTCCACCCCGAGCCGGCGGAGCTCCCGCTTGGCCTCGTCACTCAGGGTCTTGGGGTAGGACGGTAGCAGACGGGGCCCTCCCTCCAGGAGCATGACCGTGGCCTCGCCGGGGTCGATGTGCCTGAAATCCCGGCGCAGGGCATAGCGTCGTATCTCCGCCACCGCCCCGGCCATCTCCACGCCGGTCGGTCCGCCGCCCACCACGACGAAGGTCAGGAACGCGTGGCGGCGATCCGAGTCGCGTTCTCGTTCCGCCCGCTCGAACGCGAGGAGCACCCGCCGGCGAATCTCGAGGGCATCCTCCAGGCTCTTGAGGCCCGGCGCAAGCCCCTCCCACTGATCATGGCCGAAGTAGCAGTGGCGCGCCCCGGTGGCCACGAGCAGATAGTCGTAGTCCATCTCGCTCCCATCGGTGAGCCGGACCTTGCGGCCCACCGCATCGACGCCGGCCACTTCGCCCAGGACGACCTCGGTGTTGGCGGAGCTCCGGAGGACCGAGCGGATGGGTGAGGCGATGTCGCTGGGGTTGAGACCGGCGGTTGCCACCTGGTACAACATCGGCTGAAACAGGTGGTGATTGCGCCGGTCGATGACGGTCACGCGCACCGGCGCACGGCGCAGCGCCTTGGCCGAATACAGGCCCGCGAAACCGCCGCCGAGGATGACGACGTGCGGGATCTTGGAGGAGTCCCGCGGGCCCGTGGCCGGGAGGGTCACCGTGTCATCCTCGCGCTCAGAGACCCATGGTCTCGCGACGCCACCGGGCGAAGCGGATGACATCCTCGGGCGGAGGGACCGCGTCTTCGTCGGCGTAGGCGGTATACATGCGCCACCGGAGGTAGGTCGGATCGGGGAGCGGGAGGAACGGCGCCCGGGTCCACCATGCCCGACGCCGGAAGGCCCACGCGGTGGCAAGCAGGTCGAGTGCCAGCCGGGGGCGGAAGGCCGCCCGGGCGAGCAGCGACACCGTCAGTGCCAGCCACCCGCGGGCGGGCCGCACTCGAGAGTGATGCGGATGGTCCCCGGTCGCCATGCTGCATAATACATGAATCCCGTCACCTTCCGCGGCTCGTCGGGGTGCTGTGGGGGATGCGGGAGGAGTATATTGGGCTGCCATGGCGCTCGCAGATGTCTCGTCGCCGCCCACCAGCTACCGGGCGGAGTTCCCGATCTTCCGCCAGTCCGTCTACTTGAACAGCTGCTCGCTGGGCGCGCTGTCGAGCCGGTCTCGGGCCAAAGTCAATGAGTATCTGGACCTGTGGGAAGGACGAGGGGCCGCCGCATGGTATGACGTGTGGTGGGTGGCGCTGGCGGAGTTGCGGACCCGGTACGGCCGGGTGGTCGGGGCGGGCGAGGGCACCATAGCCCTGCACCCCAACATCTCCAGCGCCCTCGCGTCGGTGGCCTCCTCCCTCGATTATCGGCGGCGACCCAAGGTCGTCGTCACCAGTCTCGACTTCCCCACTCTCGCCTACCAGTGGCTCGCGAGGGTGGAGGAGGGGGTCGAGGTCGTGGTGGTCGAGAGCCCCGACGGGATCACGGTACCGGCCGAGGCCTTCGAGCGGGCGGTGGACGAGCAGACCACCCTGGTGGCGACGAGCCACGTATTCTTCGCCACCGGCGCGATCCAGGACCTGCGCACCGTGGCGGAGATCGCCCACCGCCATGGAGCGCTTCTCCTGGTGGATGGCTACCAGGCGGCGGGGCAGATGCCGGTCGACGTCAGGGCGTTGGATGTAGACTTCTATTGCAGCGGGGGTCTCAAATGGCTGTTGGGGGGCACCGGGGTGGCCTTTATGTACGCTCGCCCGGAGCTGCTCGGGAGCCTGCACCCGCGGGGCACGGGGTGGTTTGCGCACCGGGAGCAGTTCCGGTTCGAGGTCCGGACCCTGGCGCGGCATGACGATGCCCGTCGCCTCGAGGGGGGCACTCCGCCGCTGTTGCCGGTCTACGCGCAGCTCGGAGGGCTGGAGATTGTCGAGGAGCTGGGGCCGGACGAGATCCGTCGGCGGACCATGATCCTGACCGAGGATCTCATCGACCAGGCCCGCGCCGCCGGCCTGCGTCCTCGAGTGGCGGCCGCCGCCACGGAGCGTTCGGCGATCGTCATGCTGCCGAGGCCCGATCCGGCGGGCGACGTGCGCCGGCTGGCGGAGGCCCGCATTATCGCCGACAGCAGGCCGGGCCATGTCCGGCTCTCCCCGTACTTCTACAATGTGCTGGATGACCATCGTGCCGCGATCGAGCGCCTGAGCCGTGACCAATAGCCCGTACCGCCAGCTCGACGACAAGAAGCTCCCCACCGAGGATGAGCAGCTTCTTGAGAGCCCGCTACCGCAGCGCCCCGAGCAACTGTTCCAGAAGTCGGACTCCTGGCGCGTGCTGCGGATCATGGGAGAGTTCGTCTGGGGTTTCGACAACCTCGCCGACGTCATCGATGGGGTCAGCTTCTTCGGCTCGGCCCGCACCCAGCCGCCGGACCCGTACTACGGGAAAGCGGCCGAAACGGCGCGGCTCCTGGCTGAAGCCGGCATCCCGGTCATCACCGGGGGCGGCCCCGGCATCATGGAGGCGGCGAACCGGGGGGCGATGGAGGCGGGAGGGCTCTCCATCGGGTGCAACATCGAGCTGCCCTTTGAGCAGGGGTCCAACCCGTACCTGAGTCGGAGCCTCAATTTCAAGTTCTTCTTCGTCCGCAAGACCATGTTCGTGAAGTACGCGATGGCCTTCATCGTCTTCCCCGGCGGGTACGGGACGCTCGACGAGCTGTTCGAGGCCCTCACCCTGATCCAGACCGGCAAGGTGAAGCACTTCCCGGTGATCTTGTTCGGGAGCGCCTACTGGGCCGGGCTGGTGGAGTGGCTCACCCGCACCGTCGCGGAGGAGCGCAAGATCAATCCCACCGACCTGCTGCTCTTCCGGGTGACCGACGATCCGGCCGAGGCGGCGCGCATCGTCATCGAGGAGCGGGCCGGCGTGCCGGGCGACTCCGTGGCACCCACTCCAGGACGACTGCATGACGCGCCCCTCTGACCCATACCTGCGCGGGCAACCGATCGCGCCCTCGGCCATCTCCGGCGACGAGTCCGTCGCGCGGCTGGTGGACAACAGTTTCCTGGCCTACAACGCCGGACGGCTGCGCGACGGGTGCCAGCTCTTCGTGCAGCGGATGCTGGAGCCCGACGTCACCGTGGGACTGACCCTCACCGGGGCGATGACCCCGGCGGGCCTCGGCATGAGCTGCCTCATCCCGCTGATGGAGGCGGGCTTCGTCGACTGGATCATTTCCACCGGCGCCAACCTGTATCACGATGCACACTTCGCGCTGGGTCTCTCGATGCACCGGGGCACGGCCCACGCCGACGACGTGGAGCTGCGCGACAAGGGCGTGGTCCGGATCTACGACATCTTCTTCGACTACGGGGTGCTCCTGTCGACCGATGCCTTCATCCGCGACGTGTCGGCTCGCGAGGAGTTCCAGCGACCCATGAGCTCCGCCGAGTATCACTACCTGCTGGGGGGATACGTGGGGGAACGGGAGCAGGCGCTCGGGCTCACCCGGCGGTCGGTGCTGGCGGCCGCCCACGAGCTGGAGGTGCCGGTCTATACCAGCTCGCCGGGCGACAGCTCGATCGGCATGAACGTCGCCGAGCAGGCGTTGGCCGGGAGCAAGCTCCGTTTCGACGTCAGCGCCGACGTGAACGAGACCGCGAGCATCGTGCTGGAGGCCAAGCGATCCGGGGGCAAGAGCGGGGTGCTGATCGTCGGAGGTGGCAGCCCCAAGAACTTCATGCTCCAGACCGAGCCGCAGATCCAGGAGGTGCTCGGTATCGACGAGCGCGGGCACGACTATTTCCTGCAGATGACCGATGCCCGGCCTGATACCGGAGGGCTGTCCGGGGCCACCCCGGCCGAGGCGGTGAGCTGGGGCAAGATCGACCCCGACCAGCTGCCGGGGACGGTCGTCGTCTACGCCGACAATTCGATCACCCTGCCCCTGCTGACGGCCTACGCCCGGGAGCGGCACGCGGCCCGCCCGCTCCGGCGGCTCTACGCGAAACGGCAGCCCATGATGGATCGTCTCATCCACGAATATCGCGCCGCCCTCGACCGGCGCGATCATCGCGCCGAGGCGTCCCAGGTCCAGCTGCACGCCCGGGGTGGAGAGGCGGAGTCGGCGGGACGCCGGTGACAGCGCCGGTGCCGCCGATCCGGCCGACCCGGGCGTACCGGTGGTACGCCCTGTGGCTCCTCGCGCTCATCAACCTCCTCAACTACGTCGACCGCAACGTCATCTTCGCGTTGTTCGAGCCGATCAAGCGCGATCTCACACTCACCGACTCGCAGCTCGGCTGGCTCGGGTCCGCGTACATTTTCCTCTTTTCCGTCGCGGCGCTTCCCTTCGGGATGCTGAGCGACCTTCGATCCAGAAGAGCAGTGATCGCCGGCGGGGTGACGTTCTGGAGCGCCTTCACGTTTCTGAGCGGCTTGGTCAACAGCTTCGGCCAGTTGTTCGTCTGCCGCGCCGCGGTGGGTGTGGGGGAAGCGGCCTACGGGCCGGCGTCGTCATCGCTGGTGGCGGACTACTTTCCGGCCCGGGGACGCGCCATCGCCATGGGCATCCTCTCCTCCGGCGTTGCCCTGGGTGGGGTGCTGGGGCTGCTGCTCGGGGGCTACCTCGAGGGGATTTACGGGTGGCGGGTGGCCTTCATGACGGTGGGCGTGCCGGGATTCATCTGCGCGGTGCTCGTCTCCCGGCTGCAAGATCCCACCCGGACGCCCGCTCGACTGACGTTCCGTTCCTTTCTCCGCGATTTCGGCATCGGCGTCGCCCCGCTGCTTCGGCAAGTCTGGCCGCTGCTCGCGGCGGTCGCCGCCGGCGGTGTGGCGGCCTATTGGGTGGATCGCTTCGCCGGAGCCGACTCCAAGATGGACCTGGCGATCTTCAGCGGGGCCGTGGCCATCGGTCTCGCGCTCACCATCTTCCGCTGGGTCTGCCGTACCCCGGCCGACGGGGACGACGAGTTTTTCTTCGGGCGGGGGCTCACCGGGGCGTTTGACGACATCGTCCGGGCGGGCAAGACGGTGCTTCACATCCCGACCCTGGTCTACGTCTTCCTCGCGGGCGCCATGGTTTCCTTCGGGTTGAACGGCATCGTGGGCTGGGGTCCCACCTTTGTGGCGCGCGAGCTCGGCCTTACCCCCGCTGAGGGCGCGGCCCTCCTGGGCAAGGGAGGACTCCTGGCGGGCACCGCCGGCACCCTCTTCGGCGGCTTCCTGGCGGACTGGCTCGGGCGCCGTTACCAGAACGCGCGGGTGCTCACCGTCGCGGCGGGATTGCTCATCGGCGGGCCGCTGGCACTCTGGCTCCTGACCATTCGCGATCCCGGGACCTTCCAGGCGGTGTTCGTCCTGGCGTTCTTCTGTCTCAGTTGGTACGGCGGACCGATCACGGCGGTCATCTTCGACGTGGCGCCCCCGCGGATCAGCGCGACGGTGGCGGGCGCCTACCTGCTATTCATCCACCTGGCGGGGGATGCGATCGCGCTGCCCCTGGTGGGGACCCTCTCGGACCACTTTGGACTCGATCGGGCCATCATTCTGCTTCCGCTGGTCGTCATCGCCGGAGGCGTCGTCATCTTGGGATCGACTCGCACCATCGCCCGAGACATGGTGCGGGTATCGGTTCCGACGCCGGCTACCTGACGCTCTTGTACATCAGCTCCATGAGCTCGTCGTACATCGCCTCGGCTCTCTGGGGATCCCCCGACCGGATCGCCTCGGTGGCGCAGTGTTTCAGGTGGTTGTGGAACAGCGCTCGTCCCACGCCCCGGAGCGCTTCCTGCACCGAGGCCACCTGCATCAGCACGTCCGCGCAGTAACGCTCCTCGCCGACCATTTTCTGGAGTCCCCGGATCTGGCCTTCGATCCGACGAAGCCGGGTGACCACGGCGTGCTTGATATCGGGATCCACGGCAAGCGCGTGAGTGCCGTCGCCGGGTCGAGTGGCGCAGGCGCAAGGAACGGTGGCGTCGGTCATTGGTGAGATCCGGTCAGAGGGAAAATCGGCGAAGGCGCAGGCTGTTCGACACCACGCTCACCGAGCTGATCGCCATGGCGGCGGCGGCCATGGCGGGGGTCAGCCGGAGGCCGAGCGCGGGATAGAGCACCCCCGCCGCCACCGGAATCCCGACGATGTTGTAGATGAAGGCCCAGAACAGGTTCTGTCGGATGACCCGCATGGTCCGGCGGGCCAGGGTAATGGCGGTCACCGCGCCCAGCGGATCGCCCCGCATCAGCGTGACTGTGCCCGCCTCCATGGCCACGTCGGTTCCGGTGCCTATGGCGATCCCCACATCCGCCTGGGCCAGGGCCGGCGCGTCGTTGAGCCCGTCTCCCACCATGGCGACGACCTTGCCTTCGGCTTGGATCCGCCGCACCTCATCGAGCTTCCGGTCCGGCAACACCTCGGCGACGACTCGACCGACGCCGACCGCCCGGGCGACGCTTTCCGCAGTGCGGCGGTGGTCGCCGGTGAGCATGACGGTCTCGAGGCCCAGGCGGTGGAGGGCCGCGATCGCCTGCCGGCTGGTCGGCTTGATCGGGTCGGCGACCGAGATGAGACCGGCGAGGGACCCGTCCACCGCGACGTACATCGGGGTACGGGCTTCGCCCGCCAGGCGGTCGGCTTCGCCGGTCAGGGCCTGCCCATCCACTCCCAGCTCCTCCAGCAGCGCCAGGTTGCCCACCGCCACCCTCCGACCCTCGACCAGCCCGATGATTCCCTTGCCGGTCCGGTTTTCGAACTCACTCACCGGGAGGGGCCGGGCTCGCCTCCGTTCCGCGTCGGCCACGATCGCCTCGGCCAGCGGATGCTCACTCAGCCGCTCGACGGAGGCGGCGAGCTGGACGAGTCGCGTCTCATCCGGAACCACCGAGCGATCCGCGGCCGGCGCCAGATGCGCGCCGTGGACCGACGGCCTGCCCTCCGTGATAGTGCCGGTCTTGTCGAAGACGACCGTCGTGATGGACTCACTTCGCTCCAGCGGCTCGCCGCCTTTGATCAGCACCCCGAGCTCGGCTCCGCGGCCGGTGGACACCATGACCGCCGTGGGGACCGCGAGCCCCATGGCGCAGGGGCAGGCGATGATCAGCACGGTGACCGTCGCGACCAGCGCATGCAGATACGCGGGGGACGGGCCGAAATCGAACCAGACAACGAAGGTCGCGATCGCGATGGAGATGACCACCGGAACGAACACCGACGAGATGCGGTCGGCCAGTCGCTGGATCGGGGCCTTGGAGCCTTGGGCCTGCTGCACCAGGCGGATGATGTGGGAGAGCACGGTGTCGCGGCCCACCCGCTCCACCCGGAACCGAAAAGCGCCGCTCCGGTTGAGGGTCGCGCCGATGACCGGATCGCCGGGGCCCTTCGGAACCGGAACCGGCTCGCCGGTCAGCATCGACTCGTCCAGGTTACTGGACCCGTCGAGCACGGTCCCGTCCGCCGGTACCTTTTCGCCCGGGCGGACCACGACCTCGTCGCCCACCCGAAGCTGGGCCAGCGGGATCTCGGTTTCCTCACCGTTTCTCACCACCCGCGCCGTATCGGGGCGAAGGCCGATCAGCCGCCGGATGGCGCCGGTGGTTTGACCCTTCGCTCGGGCCTCGAGCAGGTTGCCGAGGAGAATGAGCGCGATGATCCAGACGACGGCCTCGTAGTAGACGTGAGGCTCGACGCCGCGGGCGGCGAACCAGCGGGGCGCCAGTGTCACCACCAGGCTGTAGACGAACGCGGTGCCGGTGCCGACGGCAATGAGGGTGTTCATGTCCGCGCTGTGGTGGCGGAACGCAGTCCACGCCCTGGTGTAGAAATGCCGTCCCGCCCAGCCGACCACCGGCAGCGTGAGGGCCAGCAGGAGGTAGCGCCACCCGGCCGGAGGGACCTGGTCCATCCACGGCATCACGCGGCGCATCCCGTCGGCCAGCGGCATCATGAGCCGCATGACTGGATCGACCATCGCGCTCGGCCCGGTCGATTGGGCGAGCGGCATGCTGAACACCATCGCGAGCACCGCCGCCATCATGCTCACGGCCCACTTCCGGCGGAGGTCGGCGATCTCGGCGGCCCGCGCCCGGTCCTGCGCACCGAGGAGGTCGTCCGCCGAGTCTTCGGGCGCGGGCAACTCGGCGCCGTATCCGGTGGATCGGATGGCGTCCACCAGCGTGCCCGGCGACACCGCGCCGGGGTCGAACGTCACCGTGGCCGACCCGGTCATCAGATTGACATTGGCGGAGGCGACGCCGGCGGTCTGCTCCAGGACGCGCTGAACTCGCCCGCCACAGGCGGCGCAGGTCATGCCCGACACCGGGATGGTGCATTGCTCCGGAGCGATGGTCGCCGGTGTCATGCGCTTCCTCCCGGGCGACCGCCCTGCTCGGCAATGATCCGCCCCCGCACCATGCCCATCCCGCAGGCGAACTCATAGGTCCCTGCCTTGGTCGGGGTGAACTCGACCGGCGTGGTCTCGAACGGCGGCAGGAAGGTCCGGATGCCGAAATCGGAGAGCACCACCTCTTCGGTGCACCCGGCGGTTTCATCGCGATAGAAGTCCAGGCGCACCGGCCGGCCGGCCGCGACCCGGACGACCGACGGGGTGTAGCCGCCCTTGACTTCGATGCGGACGTGTTGCGGACCCGGGCGATCGCTGGCCGCCACCACCGGCGAGCTGCGACCCGCCCAGAAGAAGTAGTAGTTGACCCACCCGATCGCGAAGAGGCCGGTCAGGGTGACGATTATTTGGGCTGCGGTCATCGATCCGTCCGGGCGGAGGTGCTCGCCACCGGCACGATGCTGGTGGCCCGGTAGCCCGCCTCGGTCACCGCGGCCTCGATTTGACCCGAGGTGATGACGTGGTCGTCGAACGTCAGCTCGGCACCGCCGAGGTTGACCGTGGTCACCTCCACCCCGGGAAGACCACTCAAGGCGCGGTTGACGGCGTTCAGGCAGTGGCCACAGCTCATTCCATCGATTTGCAGTTTCAATGACTTCATGCGGATCTCCCAGGCGGTCAGAGTGGCTGCCACTATGGTATATAGGGGGGAGGGGTATGTCAAGATGCTTAAACACAAAAGCTTCCGGCAGCAGCAGGCTGCAACGACGTGGGCAGGACGCCAGGGGGACCCGCACCGCCCCACCTGCCCAACCCCGTGGCGCCAGCGAAACCAATTGGGGGGTAGAGAGATACCGAGTCGCTCATCGCGGCATGTGTTCTGCCCTTTGGCCGGGTCATGCAGCGGAACGGCGCCCCTGATCCGGTGGAGAGGCACCCGGAATTCCATTCTCGGGGCGAGCCGCTCGTCCCGCTCCTTCGGATCGAAGAGGGCCTGGCCGATCCGGGGACGTTGGCCACCTGGCACGATGCCGTGTCCAGCGCTCTGTCGGCCGATGTCCGGCACGACCTGCTTGGCCTCTGGCTCTATCCCCCGACCGGCGGCGCCGTGCTGCTGGGGCCGGAGAACCTGGCCGAGGACCATCTCCCGGTTCCGCTACCTACGCCTCAGTTGGAGCAGGCTCACCTCGCTCAAATCGAGGCCATTGTCGGTCGCGCCGGGTATGGCTCCGTCGTAGCGCTGCCTATTCGCTTCGGCAAGCGGGATGTCGGCCTCATGCTCGTCGCCGCCCTCGAGAAAGGGTGTTATGACGAGGGCGAGACCGTGCTTCTGGGCCTGGTGGGACAGCGACTGGCGCCGCTCTTCGGCCGGCTGGGTCACTCGTGGACGATGAATGGGGGCGCCTACTCGAGCCACCCGGAGCGGATCGGTGCGCTGCTCAGCGCGGTGGCAGACGCTAACGCCCATGCGGGAAGTCCCCAGCTGTTTCTGAGGGCGCTCAGCCGGGCGATCGACCCACTGCTTCCACACGACCACTTGGAACTTCTGGTAGCGGATGCCGACGCCCACCGTTACCTCCGATTGGGGGAGCACTGCGGTGGACCGGTGTGGGCGGATCCGTCACTGGTCTTCGACCGGGATCTCCTCGATGTCGAGGCCCTTTTCACGGGGGGGGACCGGTTCCTGCTCACCGATGCATGCGCCGACCCGCGGTGGCCTCGCGGCTACTTCACGGCCGCTGAGCCGGCCGGAGCGGAGCTCCGATCCGTGGTGGGGACGCGGTTGGCCAGGTGGGCCAGGTCCTGCGGGTTCCTCCTCGCGGGGAGCGTCGGCCCGGGCCTGTATGGAAAGCCCGATGCCGATCTGCTGGCGCAGATCGGGGGTCTTATCGCTCCGCAGGCGGCGCTCTGGGCCCGGGAAGGGACCGCCGCCCAACCAGGCGTGCCGTTGGACGGCCCGGGGACGCCGGCCGGTAGCATTGCGCAGGTCGCCGATACGCTGGCGACCCTCGCCGATCTGGGCGAAGCCATAGGCCGGGTGGCCCAGACGGCCGCGCATCATATCCCGTTCGACCACATGCGCTGCGCCATC
>Ga0326597_10004437_pt1 | contig 19751 bp, 18 predicted proteins | sample RVTome_12_FD_203789 | JGI IMG/M metagenome (GOLD analysis project Ga0326597, IMG submission 203789) | Soil microbial communities from uranium-contaminated site in the Upper Colorado River Basin, Wyoming, United States - RVT100D185 | ecosystem: Environmental > Terrestrial > Soil > Contaminated >...
CGCGGGCGCGCTGAGCGATCTCGCCTCGAGTTGGCGCAAGCGCCTCCACTGATCGGTGCTGCGGTTCAAGGCGCATTCGTCGCGGGCCGATGCGTCGGCGATGCGCGCATCGATTCGTGTGCTTCTCTGCCTCGCCGCACTGTTGGCCTCCGCGGCCTCGGCGGAGAGCCTCGAAGAGGTGCTCGCCCGATCAGAAGCCGCCCACGCGAGAGGCGAGCTCGAAGCGGCGGTCTCGATTCTCGAAGCGCGACTCGCAAAACCCGGGCCCGATGACAACCTCGTCCCCGTCCACGGCACGCTTGGGGATCTGTCCCTGGAAATGGCTGACGCCGATAAGGCGCTCGAGCACTACGACTGGATTGCAGCACAGCACCCCAATTACGCGCGCGCTCATTACAAGCGCGGGCTCGCGCTCGAACAGTCTGCCCGGTTCCTGGAGGCGATCGACGCCTACGCGCTCGCGGGCGAAAAATATTACGACGAAGCCGAGATTCGCGGCCGAATTGGATTCAACTACACGCTCCTCGCGAAGCTTCCCGACGCTCCCCGAGCCGACCGAGAGCGCTACGCAGAGCTGGCCCGCAAGTCGCTGACACGCGCGGTCCAACTCAATCCGCGCAACCACGCGGCGATGGGAAACCTGGCCGACATCATCTTCAACCTCGGAGACTTCCCGCTGGCGCTCGAATACTACAAGCGAATGGACCAGATGGAGCCCGCGCGACCGATGACCCTCGCGCGGATCGGACATACCTACCTGCGAATGGAGCAGTGCGAGCCTGCCCTCGAGAACCTGCTTCGGGCGGCCAATACCCTCCATGAGTCGAAACCCAGGACCCCGGCGGATCGCGATGTCTTCCGAGACGTCGAAGCCTTCTCTCGGCTTCACGCCGCGGAGTGCCTGATCGCGCTGAACCGCACGTCTGAGGCGCGCCGCGAAATTGCGCGCGTTCTAGCGCTCGTAAATTGCCCGGATTGCGAGACGACCCATCGCGAGGTCGATCAATCGAAATCGCGCGCCGAAGCGCTGCTTCTGCAGCTCGATGGAGCGCCTCCAGCCAGCGCGGAAACCGCTCGCTAGCAGCGCACACCGTTGCGCGTCACATCCACTCGGAGCGATTGCCCAAGCGACGTCCGGCCGAAGACTTCCAGGAGGGGCTCTGGCGCTCGAGCGCGGGTGCGCGAGAAATCACCCAACGCTCGTAGGCTTCGGGCGGAAAGAATGCCAGCCAAAGGGCGATGGCGGAACAGGCCGACAGGACGACAGGACGACCATGCCAACGTCGATCACAGCTGGATATTCGCCTCCCTCTTTGGCAATGAAGACCGACACCGCTACGAAGATCTGCACACTGATAATCAAAACCGCGTAGACGAACCAGAGCAGGACCCTGTTGACGACGAGCGGCTCCGTCAGGCCGAGCGCGAGCCGCTTTTTCAACGACAGATGACAGCGCCCGGTTTCCACCAACAGCCAGGCGTAGATGCAGTTCTGGATGACCTGCTCGATCCAGATCCAGGCACTCTCCGCGCCATAACCGTGCCAGCCCCGTGCCCAGGCTGTGCCAGCCAGCGCACCGAACATGCCAACTCAGCCCAGCTTGACGAGCCCACGTGCGATCCTGCTCTCGGGGTGAAAAACGGCCTGTGTGAACCAGAGCAGGCAGCAGACCGTAGCGGAAATGAACGCGCGGCACGCAAAGGCAAAGCCATCGCCCAAAGGCGTGCCGTCAGCCGGTGTGTAGGCGGAGAGATACCAGAGCGACCACTCGGCGGCGTCGAAGCCGAACGCCCAGCCGAGGATCAGTTCGGGCTTTGCGCCGTCACGGTAACCTTTCCGAACCAGGCGAATTCCGATCACCAGGTTCATGACGATGGCCGCGTAGATGGTCAGGACTTCGAACGACATCAGCTGCTCCGGTGACTCCACGTCGGTACGAGCGTCATCGGTCGCCCACAATCCACACTTAATTTCGCGAGTGATAAGGTTGTCGCACAGGAGAAGTCAGGGATTCACCCTGCACTCAGATGAATTCCAATCGAACAGGAATCGCTGATCGGATCTGCAAGCAAGCTGCAAATTGAAATCCGCCTTCGCAGGCGGTCGTTCAATCCGGCCGGATCGGCCCTCGAGCGATCAGGTGCGATTTCCAACGTCGCGCTTAGGAAGTCCTGCTCACTCGACGGTGATCGTCGCTTTCTTGATGAACGCCTTTCGGCTCGGCGTGCCCCGCGCGGTGCCGGCGCGTTCGAGTTTGCTGAGCGTCGCCTTTCCCTCTGCGAGTTCGCCAAAGATCGTGTGGTCGCCGTTGAGCCTCGCAGCGGGTCCGCAGGTAATGAAGAACTGGCTGCCGTCCGTTCCCGGACCTGCATTGGCCATGCTCACGATGCCGGTCTTGTTGTGTGACAGCTCGGGATCGAGCTCGTGACCATACCTATAACCCGGCCCGCCATTGCCCGTACCGGTTGGATCGCCACCTTGCACCACGAAATCCGGAATGATGCGGTGAAATTTCACGTCGTCGTAGAAACCCAGGCGGGTGAGGTAGATCGTGCTGATGACGTGAAGGGGCGCGGACTTGGGAAACAGCTCGATCTTCAGATCTCCCCGGTTGGTCTCGAGATTCCAGTAGTAGGTCTTGTCGGGATCGAACGCTGCCATCGCGCCCGGGGCTGGCACCTTCGACTTCCAATCCTTGTCGCTCTTGTCCAGGACCAGCTCGGCGATGAAGTCGTCGATCGCCGCGATCATCGCGTCATCCTCTGGCTCGATATCATCCGCGGCAGCGGTCGCCGCCGCAATGCAGAACCAAGCGAATGCGAGCGCGCTCAGCCCGCATCCAGGAAACCTGGAGTCGCTTCGCAGTCCAGTCATTTGCGTCATCCCTCCGAGAATGCTGCGCCAGCCGTGCAGCCATCAAAAAAATAGACACCTGCACTCCAAAAAATCCAGCAAATTCCGACTCGGCGCGCGAATTTCGCGCACCGCCTCTCACAGTTGGAATCGGAAAGTGTCTGTGAGGGCTTGACTCAGGAACCCGGCGGGAAGATGATGGGGGCTTCTCGATTGCGCCGCTGCACCGCCTTTTCGTCGTGGAGCACGTAGATTCCGCTGGCGATGACCACGACCGCGCTCGCGAGAACCAGCGTCGTGGGAACGTCCCCCCAGACGAGAAAACCGAACAGCATCGCCCAGAGCAATGAAGTGTATTCGAATGGAGCAACCACGGACGGTGGGGCAATTCGGAACGCCTCGGTCAGGCAGTACTGCGCGGAGCCCGCGAGCACTCCGGTCGCGGCCATCAGCAGCAGCCCGATTGGCGTGGGCTGAATCCAGGTGAGAGGTGCGGCAATCAGTCCCACCGCGAGAAAGACCAGCGCGGAGTAGAAGGTCATCGCTCCCGCGCTCTCGGTGCTTCCGAGTCGACGTGTCAGGATCATCGCAAACGAGTAGACGACGACGGACGCCAACACGAGCAGCGCTCCCGGTGAGCTGACGTCGCTGCCGGGTCGCACCATTACCAACACAGCGGAAAATCCGACCAGGACGGCAACCCAGCGCCGGAATCCGACGGGCTCCTTGAGGACGAGCGCGGAGAGCGCCGAGATCAACAGCGGAGCCGACATCACGATCGCGAAGATGTCCGTCAACGGCATCAGTGGGAGGGCCGCGAGAAAGAGCACGAAGCAGCCGACCGCGAGGCAGCCCCGCCCCAGGCAGACCCAGACCCTCGCTTTCCGAAGGCGGATCACGCCGCCCTCACGGCGCACCACGATCAGGATCGGCAGCAGCGAGAATACCGTCCGCAGCAACAGGACCTGATAGATCGAGTAGTCCTGCATCAGCCATTTGCTGATCGCGTCGTGCAGCACCCAGATGAAAGCTGCAAGAGTCATCAGCAATACGCCGAGCGAGGAATTGTCGGTGCGAGAATCGGGCATGGAAGTTTCTAGTCTTGGCTCCGCACGCGCCGGGCTTCGCGCCGACGGGCCAGTGCGAACAGCCCCACAGCGCACGCAGCGAGGGTTGACGCACCGTCCGGCTCGGGGACGAAGTGGAGGTCGTCTAGGTCAACGACGGCCCGGACTCCGTCGCCTCCCCCGTCGAGCGCGAAGCGGATGGTCTGGGTCCGGCCAACGCCCACAGCCGGAATCGCGAAGGAGACGACTTCCCAGCCGGTCGCGGCCGACAGATCGAGGTCGGCGAGCGTCTGTTCGACGATCCCATCCGAAAGGACGACCTGAAGGCGATCGTTCTCAGCGGCAATTGCAATTCGCCGGCTGAACTCGATCGCTTCGACCGCATCATCGACGTAGAGTCGGTTGTGGGTCAGCGATTGCGTGTTTCCGCCGGACGAGAGCGTCAGGTAGTAGGTCGAACCGGCAGGAGGATCGGCAGACGACCACGGGGTGGCGATGCCAGGTTTGTCTCCACCGTGAAAGCGCCAGCCCGCATAACCGATGCCGAGGTTCGCGATGTCGGCATTGGCGATTTCGAAATCGCCGTTGTAGATCTCGTGCGGCGACCATGCGGGATCGAATCCGCCGACGGGATCGGGGCGGATCCCGTGTGCGATCGACGAATAGTAGAAGCCGGTCAGGTTTCGCGCGGGCACGCCTGCGAAGTCGTACCAGCTCGTGAAAGACTCATTGTCGATCGGGGTGCCGTCTCCGTCGTTGTTCGCCGCCAGGTCGATCGTGCCGTGATACCAGGCGTGTGTTTCGATGTGCTCGTAGACGGGATCGAAATCGCCGAGACCCTCGATGGCATCGCCGAGATCGAGATCGACGTCAACGTCGAGCGGCATCCCATCGAAATCGAAATAGGCCGGGAATCCGCCGCCGTCGGCTCTCCAGTAGTTGTCCGCAAAGGCCACGTTCGTCCAGCTGACCGGCGCGCGGTCGCCCCAATCCAGCGCGCCGAGGGGGTTGTCCAGGGTTCCGTCCACGGGATGCGGATCCAGGGTCGTGACCTGGTCGACTGCAATCCCTGCGACCGCGAGGCGCTCCACACAATCGCTGTTGACGACGGCGCCCCGGCTGTGCCCGATGAAGTGGATGTCGCTCGCGAGCAGGTCGACGCCAACGAAATTGCCGGCAAACCACGGATCGCGCAGTGCGGCATACAGCGCATCCGCAGCCGCCTCTGCGAATCCCTGCGTGCCACCGGTATCCGCGCCATCGGACTCTTCGGCCCAATTGAAGACCAGCGCGATCTCGCCGTTGGGCGTGCCACTGCCGCAATGGAAATCCCAGGTTCCGAAATCCGGCGAGTAGATGAAGACCGTGCCGCGCGGCGCCTCGCCGCCGATCGCCCCGCAATCCGACGGGTCACCGTCCGCCGCCAGGATCGCCTGCGCCATCGTCAGCGTCCATTCGGCCGGCACGCTAGAATTGATCGCAAACCCGTGCGTGATCACCGTCGTACCTGCATGCACGAGGTGCGGCACGCCGACGATCAGAAACGAAACCAACAGACTGCGCGCCGCGCTCTTCAATCGAAGCCTCTCGAACCCCGGAACCGACTTCCAACCACCCGCATACGATACGGATCTCCACACCGATTACGAGATACTCGGCATGGCACCTCGGATGAAACACGACGCACCGGCATTCCAAATGCGCGTGACGGCTTCGATTCCTTCGAGGTCGCGTCGCGATGGCTTCGAGTGATGGCCGAGAGGTGCTAGAGTGGGCACCGTGAAGGCGAACCTGGATGCCGGCGGATTTTTCGGCGCGAGCGCAAGCGCGGGTTGGGCAGCCGGCCTGCTGCTGATCGCGTGCCTGGCAACCGAAGCGCAGCCCGTCTACCCGAGCGCCGAGGCCACCCAGCCCCTGCAGCCGGGCGCGTCCGTGCCATCGGTCAGTGTCCGCGCGGTGGACGGATCGACCGTCGACGTTTCGAAACTCGTCAGCCAGTCCGGTGCGCTGCTGGTCTTCTACCGCGGCGGCTGGTGACCCTACTGCGATACGCAGCTCGGCGAGCTGCGCAAGATCGAAATCGAGCTCGCGACGCTGGGTTTTCCAATCGCCGCCATCAGCGCAGACCAACCCGCCAAACTCCAGCAGAGCCTGAAGGCGAATGGCCTCGGCTACACGCTCTACTCCGACAGCCCGCTCTCGGCCGCTCGCGCGTTCGGGATTGCGTTTCAGCTCGGCGATGAGGAGGTTGCGAAGTATCGGGAATACGGGATCGACCTCGAAGCGGCATCGGGTCAAAAACACCACCAACTGCCGGTTCCGAGCGTGTTCCTGGTGGAAGCGGGAGGCACCATCCGTTGGGTGTACTCCAACCCGGACTACGAGATCCGACCGGACAATGAAGCCATCTTGAAAGCGGCAAGAAATCTGGCGAAGACCACCGACAATTAGCGATTCTGCGGCCTGTCAGGTCGAACGCGTGATCCACCGATTGGATCGCGCCACACGCCGGTAGAGAGCGATCCACCGATTGTATCGGACCACGTGCGGGTAGAACGCGATCCGCCGATCGGATCACATGCGAGGGGGACTCATGTCGAAGACGGAGCGGCTGGTTGTTGTTCTGCTGGTGTCGGCCAGCCTTGCGGCCTGCGCGACATCGCCATCCAAGAAGGTTCAGTTTACGGGCTCGGTGCCAGCCGAGAGCGCGCACGTCTTTGCAAACTGGCCGGTTGAACCGCTCAAGGCAGCGCTGCTGATGCAGCAGGCCGAGTACGAGATCCTGAGCGTCGAAGCCGCGGGCGCCGGAACGACCCGGCCCGAGAAGGACGAAGTCTTCTTTCCCGAAACCGGCGACAAATTCAGCATCAAGACAAAATTGGTCCCGCGAGATCTCGACGGGTTCAACAACTCGCCGCGCAAGGAACTCGCCGCCTGGCAGTTGCAGGGACTCTTCCTCGATCCGGTGGATTTCACGGTGCCCGCAACGGTTCTGCGCTGCATTCCATTGCCAGAATGGAAGAAGCGCCACGACGGAGGCACGCCGATCATTCCAGAAACGAACTGCATCCTGCTGCAATCCGCGATCTGGATGAAAGACGTCACCGTACCGGACGAACTCTACGAAGAAGAGCGATTCCTAGGCGATCTCAACTACGCCTATCACATCGCCAACTTCAACATCTTCGCCTACCTGATCAACTTGCGGGACAATCGCAAGGGAAACGTGTTGGTCTCCAAGGACGAGAGCAACCGCCGCGTGTATGCGGTTGACAACGGCGTCGCGTTCGGAACGATCTGGTACAACTGGTTCTACCCGCCCACCTATTTGTGGCGGGAAGTCAGCGTTCCGGCGCTTCCGCAAAAATCCATCGATCGCCTGCGAAAGCTGCGGCGTGCGGATCTCGACTACCTGATGGTGGTCGCTCAACTCGAGGCCGACTCGAACGGGATCCTCAGAGTCGTTCGATCGGGTGCGCCGATCGATCCCAACGAGGGCGTGCGGCGCGAAGGCACGACGCTGCAGTTCGGACTGACCGCGGGCGAAGTCGACAAAGTCTGGGAGCGCATCGAGGCGTTGATCGAGCGGGTCGACGCGGGCGAGATCGCGCTGTTCTAGGCCTCGGCCGAAGCCGGGCAACGGATCGCCATCTCGGCAATCGAGCGAAGTCCGCTGTCGGGGCGCCGTCCCCGCAGACGGCCGAAGCCCGCGGTCACACGCAGGATTTCCGCTACCAGCGGCCGGATCTCGACGTCATGGCTTCGGCGGTCAACTTGATCGGATAGCGCCGCCGAAGTTCCTCGGCTACCGCGAGATCGATGTACTCCGGATAGTGGGACGACAGCAGCTCTCGCACCTTCCCGGTCGCGCGCTCGTGGATGAGTCTCGATCCCTTCTCCTCCCACTCGCTCGTCGTCGAACGGTCTCCCAGCTCGGGATACAGGTACTCGGTCTCCATGATGCTCAGCGTCTGGGGTTGGCCCAGGAAGTGGCCCGGCCCACCGCAGCAGACTGCCTCGAGCACCTCGTAGGAGAGCGTCTCGTCGCTGACTTCGATCCCGCGCACGGCGCGCTGCACCGAACCGAGCATGTCGTTGTCGATCACGAGCGCCTCATACGAACAGCCGATCAGGCTCGCGAGCATGCCCGCGGATTCGAATACCATGTTTGCGCCGGCCATCCCCGCGAGCACCGTGGTGATGCCCTTTTCGTAGCCAGCCTGGTTGTCGGGGAACTTGGAATCCGACATGCCCGCGGCGACGCCGCTCGGTAGATCGTAGAAGTTCGTGAGCTGGGCCGAGGCTGCATTGAGGACAGCTTCTTCGCCGCCACCGCCCGAAAACGCCCCGGTTCGCAGATCCGACACGAACGGCCAGTTGCTGAAGATCATCGGGTGGCCGGGTACCGTCAGGTTGACGAGCGCGAGGCCCGCGAGCGTTTCCGCCACCGTTTGCACGAGCGTTCCGGCCAGCGCTGCGGGCGAAGTCGCGCCCGCCTGCGCGGCGATCACCATGTTGACCGGCATGCCGTAGCGCGCGCACTCCATCGACACCGAGCCGTTGTCCTCGCCGTAGCGCAGCGGCGGAACGATCGAGCAGGTATTCGCGGTGCAGAACGGCCGCTCGCGAAAGCGCCCCTCACCGCCGAGGATCGCGTCGAACATCGCGACGCCGTGCTGAACGTGTGCCGGAAGGTTGAAACCCGAGAAGATGTGCTTCTGGGTTCCCGCCGCGCACGCAAACGCAACGCTCATGTCGAACTCGAATAGATCCTCGATGTCCGTGGCCACGACGGTCCGCGAGAACCAGTGGACGTTGTCGAGCTGGTCGACCAGGCGTGCAAAGTCGTAGAGGTCGGCGAGCGTTGAAGATCGGTAGGTGCGCGATTCGACATCGAGCACCCGCACCGCCATGCCCGCCGTGCCGAAGTGCGTACGGGATTCCGAGATGTCGAGGTCATGCTGCGGATTTCGACCGTGCAACGTGAAGTTGCGGCCCGCTCCGGCGACGATGTCTTCGATCAGCGCACGCGGAAAGCAGAGTCGATCGTGCTCGTTCATCCAACAGCCCTTGGCGAGCGCGAGCTCGCGGAAAGCCGGAAATGCATCGCCCATTCCGATGTTTTCGAGCACATCGAGCGCGCGCTGATGGATCCGCTGGATATCCGGGTCGGTGAGTGGTCGATAGGCGCCGCCGATCAAGCCGGCCCGCACGGCTGCCTCTCTGGGTCCCTCGGATCGCTGTGCGACGCGCGCAGCGCGCCCGCCGCCCGAACGGCGCCTCGCCCGCGGAGCCTCGGCGCCGGGCAACCGTTCACTCATCTCGATCTCCTCACGGCGCGATCGCGGCGCCGCTCGCGCCCGTCCTGGCGCTGTCTGACGGGATTGTATGCGGAACCGACGCAAAGCGTCGCGGCCCTATTCGCAGGAGATCTCCATCCCCGAGCAGATCGGTAGCCCAACTGGCCGAAATTGCGACTCTTGTCCAGCCGCGGAATCGGAGCCCGGCGGTTCCACACCGGCCTCGCGGATCTTCGGCGCTCAAGGTGAGCCACGTATCGCCGATTCTCCAAGGAGATCCAACACCTGCACAGACTGAATCGGCGGGGCGGACCCAAAGCTCGGCTGTGCGGGATGGGTCGCGGCGCCATTGAATGCCACATCGGGCGCGAACCTCCGGGAACCCATGGAAGACAGCTCATTCATCTTCGAAGCCATTGCCGGCGTCATCTTGTTCGTGGTCGGCGTGCGCGTGCTCAGGCTGGCCTCTCGCACGAGCGGGAGACACGAGCGCCTTCTCGGCACCTATCTCTTGCTCTCGGGGATCTCCTACACGCTCTACACAATCCCGTTGATAGGCAATGTGGGTTCGCTGTTCACGCCCGTGACGTTCGCGGGCCGGGTCGTCTACGCCATCAGCGTCTATTTCGTACTCGAATTCACGCGCTCGGTATTTCGCAGCAACGAGGCGTGGAGCCGTTGGCTCGTCTACGCGCTCATGCTGGCTCTGGTGATGGGTGTCGGAATCTCGTCGATCCAGGGCGACTGGGATGGCTATACGGTCAGCAATCCGTGGTTCTGGTGCGAGTGGCTTGGATACACGCTGGCTCCTCTATGGGTCGGCGTCGAAGGAGTCCTCGCCTTCCGCAGCGCTCGCAAGCGCGTGCGACTCGATTTCTGCGATCCGATCGTCGCCAACCGCTACCTGCTCTGGGGATGGTTCGGAATCTTGCAGGTCTGTTGTTCCCTGGTGATCGTGCCCATGTACGCGGATTACGAGGCGAACCGATATTTCACACTCGGCGCAGACGCGCTACTCGGCTGCTTCGAGATCCTCGCGGCCGTGACGACCTGGCTGGCATTCTTCGCGCCGGCGTTCTACCGCAACTGGATCGCGAGAGTCGCCGCGGGCGCGGAGAGGGGAAACTGAACGATGCCCGTCGATCTATTCGATTTCGCCGCCGAGCGCCTCGAGCAGCAAACTTCGCTCGACCGGCTGGCTGCGCGCGGAACCCTGAGGCTCGCGCTCAAGGCCTCCGGGCTGGCTCCGAACGGGCTGCGTGTCGCGCAACTGCGCGTCGTACTCGAGAAGGTATTACCCGCCGAACTCGAGAAGTGTGGCGTAGCTGGCGCTCAAAGCATCTGCACAGGCGTGTCGGCAGCTCTCGCCAACCTATCCGTCGCAGAGCAGACGCCCGGATCGACCGATACCGACGAAATCTTCCGTCGCCTGGGTGGCAACTGAACCCCTGCTGGGTGGAGCGGCGTCGCGGCACGCGCGGCGCGGTTGAGCGATCGCGCTAGAAGCCGCTCAAGTCAGCCAGAACCTTGTCAAACACGGCGTGGCGGACCGGCTTGCGGAGAACTACCGCTCCGGAGTTCCGGACGTAGGCTTCGGTGGCTTCACTTGTCGCGCCTCCGGTGAGGAATACGAAGCGGCGGCGCAATGCAGGATGCTGTTCACAGATGATCCGGTGGACATCGACACCGTCGATGTCCGGCATCGTCAAGTCGCAGAAGATCAGGTCTACGACCTCTCCGGCCTCGAGTTGGGCCAGCGCATCGCCTCCACCCTGCGCACACAGGACCTCGTGGCCGCACACGCCGCCGAGATAGCGCGTGAAGGACTTCAAGAGCAGAGGCTCGTCGTCTACCAACAAGATGCGCATCGCAGATCCCGCAGGGGTGATCCCATCGCGCATCGGCATACCGCAGCGAGACCTGTGGGGCATTTCGCGACTGGGCCTCGCCGAATCCGGCTCGTCCGCGCCAACTGCCCCGCGAAGACTCGACGAACCCGAAAAAGCGCGAGCCATCCAGGAAACAGCGGGGATTTCTGCGCTTTTCCCGACGCGGCGACCACCTATTGCGGATCGCCCCAGCCGAGGAATTCGAATGCGCCCGACAGCGATCCTCGCCCTGGCCACCCTGGCCGTATGGTTCGCGCCCACGCCTGGACTGGCGTCCGCTCTTCCCGGCACGCCGGGCGATCTTCCCGAGGAAGACGCGAGCATCGTCCTCAGGTTTCCGGGCTCGGAAACCTCCGGCCTCGCGCGCGCGCTCGAGGTTCCCGTCGGGCCCCCGGCCGGGCTGTTCCCGCGCACCGCGAGACCGCCGAGCTTCGAACTCCCGCTGTTCGAATCCCCTCTCTTCGAATTTTTATCCAGCCGGCGGGGCTGGGATTCGCCACCACCCAGAGCGGTTGCCGGCACGCCCCCCGTTCCGGAACCTTCGACGATCGTGCTGGTCGGGCTCGGACTCGTCGGCCTCGCCTGGGCGGCTCGCCGGCGACGCGACGGGTAGCGGGCAGCCTCGATCGACTGGGATGGGTTCGACCGGGACGCTGTCCGGGGTGTCGCTCAGCCGCGCAGACCTTCCCGCTCCACCCAGGTCAGGGTGTCATCGAGTGCCCTCTCGAGGCGATCGAAGAGTTCGCCGATCTGAGACTCCGTGATCACGAGCGGCGGGCAGAGCGCGATCGTGTCGCCGATGTTGCGCACGATGAGTCCGTGCGCCTGGCAGCGATCCAGGCAATAGGCGCCAACCTTTCCGGGCGCCGCAAAGGCCTTGCGGGTGGACGGGTCGGCGACCATCTCACAGCCTCCGATCAGACCGACGCCGCGAGCCTCACCGACGAGCGCGTGATCGGAGAGCGCCGTGAGTCGCGCCTGGAAGTGCTCGGCCATCTTGGCGGCGTGCGCGAAGATCTGGCGCTCTTCGTAGAGTTGCAGCGTGCGAACGGCCACGGCGGCGCTCACCGGGTGACCGCTGTACGTGAAGCCGTGCCCGAAGACGCCGATCTTGCGACTCGACTCGACCATCGGCTCGTACATGAATTCGGGTATCACCACGGCGCTGATCGGGAGATAGGCGGACGAGAGCGCCTTGGCGAGCGACATCGTATCCGGTCGCATGCCGAACGTCTGCGCACCGAAGGCGTTGCCGGTTCGCCCGAAGCCGCAGATCACCTCGTCGTCGATGAACAGGACGTCGTACTTCTGGAGCACGGCCTGGATCTTCTCGAAATAAGTGCGCGGCGGAACGATGACGCCACCCGCCCCCATGACCGGCTCGGCGATGAAAGCGGCCACCGTATCGGGCCCCTCGTCGACGATCAGCTTCTCGAGATTCGCGGCGAGTCTCGACGCGAACTCCTCCTCGCTCTCTCCGGGCTCGGCATCCCGGTAGTGGTGGGGGCAGTCGGTATAGATGATGTTCGCAATCGGAAGATCGAAGTCGCGCTGGTTTGCGGGCAGGCGGGTCAGGCTGGCGCTCGCAATCGTCACCCCGTGATAGGCGCGATTTCGACTGATGATCTTCTTTCTCTCGGGGCGACCGATGGCGTTGTTGTAGTACCAGACGAGTTTGACCTGGCTGTCGTTCGCCTCGGATCCCGAGTTTGCGAAGAAGACCCGCGCATCGTCGATCGGAACCATCTGCTTGACGCGCTCGGCGAGTTCGATCGCGGGTTCGTGGGTCTTGCTGCCAAACAGGTGCCCGAAGGAGAGCTTGCGAATCTGCTCCGCAGCGGTTTCCGCGAGTTCTTCGACGCCATAGCCGAGGGCAGTACACCAGAGGCCGGCCAGGCCCTCGATGTACTCCTTGCCGTCGCTGTCATAGACGTAGATGCCCTTGCCCCGCTCGATCATCAAGGGGCCGCGCTCCTCGTGCAGCGCGAGGTTGGTCGCTGGATGCAGTAGTGCGGCCAGATCTCGCTTCCTTACGTCGCCTGCGTTCACCTCGGTCACCTCCAATTTGGCCGCTGCCTCGGCGCTCGTGTACGGCCGCCGCTAGGGGTCGAATCGGGAGTTTATAGCGAGGCCCGGCAGTCGATACATCGGGAGCCTTCGGGAACAATGGCCGCGCGGGCACATTCGCCAGAAATACCGCTCAGAAGCGCGATCCCATTCTGGAATCGCGTGGCGTCGCCCGCGAATCCTTCGGATTCGCCGGCTAGAAGCGCGATCCCATTCTGGGATCGCGTGGCGTCGCCCGCGAATCCTTCGGATTCGCCGGCTAGCGGCACTCGTCGGGGTTGTTACCCTGCGGTCCTTGTCGGCTCCAGATAAAGCGTCGCGACCGGCAGTTCGCCTTCGAAAACGACTCTTGCAGTGAGCTGGTGAGCCGTAAGGGCGCAACATGAGCGAGTCCGCACCCGTGAAACAGCCCGGTTCCGCCGCTCACCCCCTGGACCCACTGCTCGCGCCTCGGTCGATCGGATTCCTCGGCGCGTCGCAGCGGCGCGACACGCCGGGCAACGACATGGTGCGAATCGCCGTGGCCGGCGGCTTCGACGGCGCGCTCTATCCGATCAATCCCCGCTACAGCGAAGTGGAGGGACTCACGTGCCTTCCGTCGATCGACGACCTTCCGGAAACCGTCGACCACGTCGTGCTCTGTGTGGCGAGCGAGAAGATCGAAGAGGCGCTCGCGAAGGCGATCCGGCACGGCGCGCGGGCGGCGACGATTTTTGCGAGTTGCCATCTGGAACAGGATCGCGAGCCCACGCTTCCGAAGCGAATCGCAGCGATGGCCCGCGAGGCGGGAGTCGCGATCTGTGGCGGCAACTGCATGGGATTCGTCAATCCGGAGATCGGTTTGCGGGTCGCCGCCTTTCCTTGCGATCCGAGCACGCAGGTCGGGCCGATCACCTGGATCGCCCAATCGGGATCGGTCTACGGTGCCCTCCCGTTCAACGATAAGCGCCTGAAGTTCAACCTCTGCGTGTCGAGCGGCGGCGAATTCGTGACGCGCTCGAGCGACTACCTCGAGTGGGCGCTCCGGCGGAAATCGACCGGCGTCGTCGGCCTCTTTCTCGAATCGATCCGGGATCCAGCGGGATTCGAGGCGGCACTCGCGGTAGCAGCAGAGCGCAAGATTCCGGTGGTCGTGCTCAAGGCCGGCCGCACGCCGGGCGCCGCCGCGATGGCCCGGACCCATACCGGCGCGCTCGCGGGCGACGATGCCGCCTATCGCGCGCTATTCGATCGCTACGGGGTCGTGCGCGTCGACACACTCGACGAACTCGCCGCCACGCTGCTGCTCTTTTCTCACCCCGCCCGGCCGGGCCCGGGTGGACTCGCGAGCATCCACGATTCGGGCGGAGAGTGTGAACTGCTGATCGATCTGGCAACGGATGTCGGAATTCCGCTCGCTCGGATCAGCGACAAGACCAAGGACGCGCTTCGCGAGCACCTCGACCCGGGGCTCGAACCCGTCAATCCGCTCGACGCCTGGGGGACGGGCCACGACGCAGTCAATACCTTCCAACGCTGTCTCGAAATCCTGATGGCGGACCCCGACACGGCCGCGGCGCTCATCGTTTCCGACATCCGAAGCGGCCACTACCATCACCAGAACCTCACCCAGGTGGCGCAGACGGTAGGATCGAGCGCCACCATGCCCCTGGCTTTCGCCACCAACTACTCGCTGGTCGATCACCGGCAGATTGCCCTGGAACTGACAGAACTTGGTGTACCCGTACTCGACGGCACTCGGGAGGCGCTGCAGGCCTTCCGACACCTCTTCGACTACCGCGATTTCATCGCTCGCGCCAAATCCAAGCCGCCGCCCTCGCCGACCGCTGCGGTGACGAAGCGCTGGCGCGAGAGACTCAGCGACCCGCAGCCTCTCGACGAGGTCGAAGGCCTTTCGCTGCTCGCTGACTACGGGGTTCCCGTCGCGCGCTCCGTGCGAGCCGCGTCGAAGGGCGAGGCGCTACAGGCCGCCGCGGATATCGGCTACCCCGTCGTGCTGAAGACCGCGGAGCCGGGGATCGAGCACAAGAGCGATGTGGGCGGCGTCGTGCTCGACCTCGTGAACCCCGAAGCGCTGGCAGCCGCGTACGACGACCTGGCGCGGCGCCTCGGCGCGCAGGTCAGTGTCTCGCGCCGGGTTCCGGAAGGCGTCGAGATCGCCCTCGGCGCGATTCGCGACCCACAGTTCGGAAGCTATGTGATGGTCGCAGCCGGTGGCGTGCTGATCGAACTGCTCGCAGACACTGCCGTTTCGCTCGCGCCGATCGACGAAAATGCAGCCGAACGCCTGATCGGAAGCCTGCGGGTGCGCGGGTTGCTGGGCGGCTTGCGCGGAAAACCGCCAGCCGATGTCGCTTCCCTGTGCCGTGCCATCGCGTGTCTTTCCGTGCTCGCCGACGATCTGGGCGACGCGCTCGAGCAACTCGACGTCAATCCGATGATTGTGTCAGCGGACGGTTGCGTAGCTGTCGATGCCCTGGTCATTGCACGCCGCGCAACGTAGTATCCAGATAGGAATCATCGCCAAATGGACACCAACCTCTCTGCGAAGCATCAAAAGCTCAGCGCCAAATCCCGAGAGTTCTGCGAGCAGATCCTCCAGCCCCACGAACTCGAGGTCGAGGAGAATCGCGGCCTGCCCGAAGCGAGCCGACCCGAGCTGCGCAAAGCCGTCTGCGATTGGGGTTTTGCGGGCATCAACCACAGCCTCGAAGACGGCGGTCAGGGTTACTCGATCTTCGAGCAGATGCTGATCAATGAGCAGTTGGGGCGCGCGACCTGCGGACTCTGGGCCGTGATGTGGCAGCCGGCGATTTCCCTGCGCTTCGGAACCGAGGCGCAGAAGGAGCAGTACCTGCGGCCGAGCTGCCGAGGGCAGCGGCGCGGCTGCTTCGCGATCACCGAGCCCGAAGCCGGATCCGACCCTCGCCGCGTGCGAACCGAAGCCATCAGCGAAGGCGACGGCTATGTGATCAACGGCGAGAAGTGGTTCGTCACTTCCTACAACGCCTCTGACTACATCATCGTTCACGCGCACGTCGATGGAGACCCCGACAAGCCCACCCTCTTTCTCGTCGACAAAGATACGCCGGGCGTCCGCCACCTGCGCTCGCCGCATTTCATGCACACCTTCATCTTCGACCACGCCGAACTCGCGCTCGAAGATGTGCGGGTCCCCGCATCCGCCCGACTCGGCGAAATCGGAGAGGGGCTCACACTCACCAAGGATTGGTTCGTCGAGGCGCGCCTGCAGATCGCGGCGCACTGTGTCGGCGCTGCAACGCGCGCCGCGGAGGTCGCGAACGACTATGCGGCGGGCCGCATTCAATTCGACCAGCCGATTCGCGACTTCCAGGCGATCGAGTTCGCGATCGCAGACATGGCAACCGAGATCATGGCCGGAAAATCACTGCTCTATCGCGTGGCTGCGGAGATCACTCCGCAGGTCGATCGCAAGCGGATCCACGCGCGAGTGAGTGCCCTCAAGCTGTTCTGCTCGGAGATGGCTGGACGCGTGGTCGATAGCGCGCTGCAAATTCTCGGTGGTCGCGGTTACATGTGCGAAAATCCGGTGGAACGCTTGTACCGGGATCTGCGCGTCGATCGCATCTGGGAGGGCACTTCCGAGATCCAACGTGCCATCATCGGCGGCCAGATCAAGAAGCGCGGTCTCGGCGTATACACCGAATGGTAATCAGCCGCGCGATTCGCTAGGCCGGCGGATGCAGCCGCTCAAGTCTCATCGTCGCGCATCTCCAGCCAACTCGGCGATCGCTTCTGCGCAAAAGCCGCCAACCCCTCCGCGGCCTCGGGCGAAGCAAACAGCTCCGCGATCTTCTTCGCCGCACACGCGTAGGCGTCGTCGAGCGCGAGCTGCGGGATTTGACGTACGAGTCGTTTGGCCTCGGAGATCGCGTTCGGAGCGCCTTTTGCGATCGCATCGATTTCCGCCTGAACCGCACTTTCGAGTTCGCGTTCCTCGACGACGCGGTGGAGTAGCCCGTACCCCAGTGCTTCGGCTGCGGTGAACTGTTCCCCCGTCAGGAACAGGCGCATCGCCTGGTGCTCGCCGAGCTTGGGCAGCACGACGACCGAGATGATCGCGGGAATCACACCGAGGCGGACTTCGCTGAACGCGAATTTTGCGCTGTAGTCGGCAATCGCGATATCGGCTGCGGCAATCAAGCCGATCCCTCCACCGAACGCGTGACCGTTGACGGCGCAGATCACCGGCTTGGGTCCTTCCCGCATCCGCTTCAGGATCTCGACGAACGCGTTATCGCTCGCTCCATCGGCAACGCCCGATCCGCGACTCTTGAGATCTGCTCCGGAGCAAAAAACGCTACTGCTGCCCGTCAGTACGACGACGCGAACGCCCGGATCCGCCATCGCAGTCTGGAGGTGCCGCGATAGCTCGCCAAGTAGCGTGGTCGAAAGCGCGTTGCGACTTTCGGGGCAGTCCATCCGGATCCAGGCAGCCCGTTCGCGAATCTCGTAGTCGCTCGCGTCGCCCTTGCCCATCCTCAGCCCCGTCCTCAACCCCTTACCCAACCCCGTACCTCAATTGCAATCGCCACGGCAACGAGCAGCCACGGGCAAGATACACGGCAGATGAAGCAGACATCGCGGGTGCCGACGATTGGTGAATCGGCCGCTCTCCGATCCAATCGATGCTCCTCATCTGAGTCGAACCTCTGCTCGCGCGACCTTCTGCAACGCGTCGCGTGGCTGCCCGGGAGAACGCCATCATGTTTCGCGCATTGAGCCGTGTCAAGCGCATACGATCCAGATGTCGCGCTTCGGGATTGATCGATCCGGCGCCAGCCGTCAGAATGAGATGGGCGGGCGGCCGCGCCGGACCCATCCCGTGGATCTGGTAGGCGGGGCTCGGCCTTCGACCCCATGATCGATCCGAGGAAACCCAGATGAACGACGAAGTCATCATCACCTGTGCGGTAACCGGTGCGGGCGAGACAGTGGGCGTGCACCCCGCGATCCCGGTGACGCCCGAAGAAATCGCCGATGCCGCGATCGACGCCGCACGGGCCGGCGCTGCGATCGCCCACATTCACGTCCGCGATCTCGAAACGGGAAGAGGCAACCGCGATCGCGCGCTGTTTCGGGAGGTCGTGGAGCGCATCCGCGAGAGCGACACCGATGTGATCATCAATCTCACGACGGGAATGGGCGGTGATTACATCCCGAGTGAGCGAAACCCCGCGGTGGCCGCCCCAGGATCGGATTATGTGACGCCGGAGGAGCGCGTTCTCCACGTCGAGGAGCTCCGCCCGGAAATCTGCAGCCTCGACTGCGGATCGATGAACTTCGGGCCGGGCCTCGCGCTCAACACCATCGATCACCTGCGCGTGATGGCCGAACACATCAAGAGCTGCGGGGTGAAGCCCGAGATCGAAGCGTTCGAACTCGGACACATCTGGCTCGCAAAGCAGCTGATCAAAGAGGGAATCATCGACGAGCCCCCGCTCTTCCAGCTCTGCCTCGGCATTCCGTGGGGCGCGGAAGCGAATGCGGAGACCCTGCTCGCGATGCGCGACATGTTGCCGGAGGGCGCCAACTGGGCGGCGTTTGGAATCGCGCGAATGCAATTTCCGATGGTCGCCCAGGCGATGCTGCTCGGCGGGCACGTCCGGGTCGGGCTCGAAGACAATCTCTATCTCGAGCGCGGAGTCTTCGCGACCAACCGCCAACTGGTCGAAAAGGCCGTGACGATCGTCGGGACGCTCGGCGCTCGGGTGTTGGGGCCACAGGCGGCGCGAGCAAAGCTCGGACTCAAGAAACAGGGCTGAGGAGGCGCCGTGGGCGACGCTTCGGTCGATCGCATCGAAAGGGTTCGAGCGTCGGACCGGCATCTCCTCACGTACTCCAGCGACACTCGGTGCGGGGAGGCAAACCCTCACTGAAGGCGAGTTCCGACTCCCATTTGAATTCGAGTGCCGGCTCCGATCGGCACGCAATCGACTCGCGCGCCGACGCGCACTCATCCCACCAGGCCCAGCGAACTCAAGTGGTTCCGCGGGCACTCCGATACCCGTCGACGGCGCGAAGGGGGAGCCCGATAAGATGGACGAAAGCGCATATCTCGGCGGTGTGGTCGCGGGTCTCGCCTACGTCGTCGCAAGCGTGCGCCTGATCCGCCTGAGTTGGCAATCCCAGAGGTCGCACGAATTGTTGCTCGGCCTGAGCCTTCTGCTCTGGGGGCTCTCCTACGTCTGCTGGCAGATTCCGATTGCGACGGCCAATCAACCGCTGACACAGCCGCTGTTCTTCGCGGGCCGCGTCCTGACCCACGCGGGCACGATCTTCTTCGCAATTTTCATCTGGATCACATTCCGCAATCGGTCGCGCTGGGCGAAATACCTGGTCTACGCGATTGCGTTCGGCCTGATCGCGGGAGTCGCCGGATCCATCGCCGTGGGCGACTGGGAGGGCATCCGGCCAATGGCCAACCCCTGGTGGTGGCTGGATTGGGCGGCGGGCTCGATAGCGATGAGCTGGGTGGGCGTCGAGGGATTCATCGAATACCCGAAGGCGCGGCAACGCGTGCGGCTCGGGG
>Ga0326597_10004438_pt1 | contig 19749 bp, 20 predicted proteins | sample RVTome_12_FD_203789 | JGI IMG/M metagenome (GOLD analysis project Ga0326597, IMG submission 203789) | Soil microbial communities from uranium-contaminated site in the Upper Colorado River Basin, Wyoming, United States - RVT100D185 | ecosystem: Environmental > Terrestrial > Soil > Contaminated >...
ACGGCTGCCTACGACACCAGAGCATCTACGACGAACACCTCGCCTGGGGACACCGCACACAACTCGCCGCTTGACAGTTGCGGCCGTGGGATATCTAGGCGGCCGCGCGGTCTGGATCGTTGGTCACCACCAGGAGGCGGGCGCGGCGGTCGTTGCGCTGCTTGATCGTCCACGCCCAGGTCTTGTCGATCGCGTGGACTTCCCAGCCGTCGTGGCCATAGCGTTGCGCGGTCGCGCCAGCGTCGCTGACGACCAGGACGAAGCGACAGGGCAACGCCTGCAGCGCGGATGCGAGCCGGCGATGATCGCGATCGGTGAAGGCCTGGTCGTCGTAGGTCGAGAACTCGGCTGCGTAGGGCGGGTCGACGAACACGACGTCGTCCGGTCCAGGCGGGTGGGCGGCCAGGGCCGACGCGAAGTCACCCAGGCACAACCGGGTCGTCGCCAGCCGGGACCGCACGGCTGGGTCCGCGAGCCTGGCCGGCAGCACCGACAGGTCACGCCGGTTGTAGGAGATGCCGCCGTAGGGGACGTTGAACTCACCACGTCCGTTGAAGCGGAACATCGCGGCATAGGCCAGTTCACGCAACAACCAGAAAGCCGCCACGCGGTCGATGTCCCGTGCGGTGGCACGACGACGTCCGGCCGCGAACGGCCGGACGTCGCCCCCCAGTCGGGCCTCGTTGTAGACGCGTCGAAGCAGGCGATAGACGACGGATCGCAGCGCTGCCTCGAGGTTGGCCGCCACGTCCGCTGGCGACAGCTTGGCTCCCCGCCGACGTTGGCCCGCGCCGATCCGACGGGCCTTGTCCGACAGCCTGGCTGGCACGTCGACCGCGACGATGTCGACAAGGCCGCCCAGGGCGACCGGCATGGCATCGATGGCCTGGTTGGTGACAGCCGCCACGATCACCCATGACAGTGCCTCACCGGAGCCCGCAGCGTCCGCCAGACCGGACAGGGCATCCGCCGCACCATCCAACGCGGTCCACCAGGCCACCCAAGCAGCCAGCGAGGCGTTCAGGTCGTCGGATTGGTCACGCGCCGCCCGGTAAAGCGCAACCAGATCTGGACATGCGTCGTTGACGACGGCGGGCACCTCGGGGTCGGTGGCGAACCAGACCGCGCCGCCGCCGACGAAGGGCTCGTGGTAGCGGGCTGCCCGGGGCAGCAGTTCGGCCAGGGCGGACAGCTCGGCCCGCTTTCCTCCCGGCCACTTGAGCAACGGGGCAGGTGGGTCGGTGAGGAGCACGGCAGTCCGACGTCGGTGATCGACCCGGTTTGTAGCAGCCACGCCGGTGTTCGCCTGGCAGGCGCCGCTCAGCTGGGCACCGCGACCAGTTCGATCTGGGTGCCCGACTGGACGGCTTCCGCTCCATCGATCGGACGGTCCCGGGTCAACGTGCCCTCGAGGTGGAGCTTCTCCGGACTGAGGTCGATCGCGTCGACGCGAAACTCCAGACGGCGACCGTCGCGGCCCGGCTCGATGCGGCCGAAGCCGGGCCAGCCGGCCAGGTCGAGGTGGACGTCGACGGACTTCAGCAGCTCGGTGGCCAGGTCCGCGCCCCGATAGCGGACGCCGACATTCCAACGCGGCGGGCGGCTGACCTCGTGGGAGATGATCGGCGCGGCCGAAGCCGCCTGCGGCATCGGGCGATCGGGCTGCGGGATGAGGGTCGTGGAGAGGTTGCGCCGCACGCTGGCGGGCAGATCGACCTGCTCGGCATCACCTGGCAACGACGCGGCATCCACCGCCTCCACCGGCGCGGTCACGGGGGCACCGCCGCCGCGACGGGCCGGCCACCATGGGGCACCGGCCTCGCCCTCCTCGCGGTCGGCATAACGGTCCAACGTCTGGTCGAGGCGTACCTCGACGTCCTGGCGCAGTCGCTTGGTGATGCCAACGTCTGCCTCCACGTCAGCGAGCGACGTGTAACCGAAGGTCACGCCGACCGGGATGTCGCGCTGCATCCGGAAGCGTCCCGTGGGGAACAGCCGGTGAGTTCCGAACAACGCCATCGGAAGCAGTGCCGCCTCGGTCTCCATGGCCAGGTGCGACGCCTCCAGTCTGAAGGTCCCGACCTCCAGGCTGGCGGACGGGCTCAGTTCCGGTTGCCAGATGACGGGGCGTCCGCGCCAGACCGCCTCCCGAGCCAGCGCGTACGCCGGCTCCGACGACCCGACGTGGATCGCACCGGCCCGATGGAGCAGGCCGAACAGCGGATGGTGCACCTCCGCCGGGGACAAGATGGCCAGTGGCTGTCGGTCGAGCTCCGCGAGCACCAGGCCAACGGCAAGCCCGTCCAGCGGCGACAGGTTGTTGCAGACGACGATGACGCCCCCGTCCGGTACCCGCTCCAGGCCATCGACATCCAGATCGACATTGAGCAGGTGGCGCACGCCGATGCGAATCGTGGCCGACGCCGCGCGGTAGCCGGCTGCTGGCCGAGTGCTCGGCGTGGTCATGACTGCCTCGAAGGACTCACGGCATTCGAACGACCATCGATGTCGTCCCTCTCCTGCCACGTCGGCGGATCTGGCGACCAGTCAACACCCCGAGTGCGCTCATCGCAGCAGCGACCATTCCTCAGTCGACGATCGACCTGATCCGCCCCAGCAGTTCGGGCGTCAACTCCTCCAGGACATCCAGCGCCCGCATGTTCTCGTGGACCTGCTCCACCCGGCTGGCGCCGGTGATCACGGTCGACACGTTGGGATTGGATGCGCACCACGCCAGGGCCAGCTGCGCCAGCGTGCAGCCCAGCTCGTTGGCGACGGCGTCGAGCTCGCGAACCTTGGCGTTGCGGCCCTCGTCGGTCAGGAAGTGCTGCAGCCACTCGTAGCCCGGGAGCGTGGCGCGCGACCCCTCCGGGATGCCGTCGAGGTACTTGCCGGTCAGCAGGCCCGATGCCAGTGGCGACCAGATGGTGGTGCCGATCCCGTGGTCAGCGAACAGGCGCGCGTATTCCTTCTCGACCTTGTCTCGGAAGAAGAGGTTGTACTGCGGCTGCTCGACGACGGGCGCATGCAGGTTGCGGCGGTCGGCGATGGCGATCGCAGCGCGGATCTCGTCGGCCGACCACTCGGATGTCCCCCAGTACAGGGCGTACCCGCGCTCGACGATGTCATGCATCGCCCGGACAGTCTCCTCGAGCGGCGTGGACGGGTCCGGGCGGTGGCAGTAGGCCAGATCGACGTGATCGAGCTGGAGTCGCTCCAGCGACCCAGTGATCGCGTTGAGCAGGTACTTGCGGTTGAGGGTGTTCTTGGTGTTGACGCCACCGAAGGGTCCTTCGTGGAGGCCCCAGTAGAACTTCGTCGACACCAGGTAGTCGCGGCGGTCCCAGCCAAGCTTGGACAGCGCCGAACCCATGATCTCCTCGGAACGACCGCCGTCGTACACCTCGGCGTTGTCGAAGAAGTTGACCCCGGCGTCCCAGGCCGCCTGCATGCACTCCATGGCGGACCCGTCCGTGTCCTTGACCTGGGGCCCGAAAGTCACCCAGGAACCAAAGGACAACACGGACACGCGCAGCCCGGTCCTGCCCAGGTGGCGGTAGGTCATTTCGGCCATGGCGGACTCCTCGTTCCGGGGGCGCTGACTCTACGAGGCCGGCCGGTCGCGCGGCGGTGTGCTCAACTGCCCGCCGTCGCCGAGGGAGGTCGTGCGTGACCAGTGACGCCATTCGAGAACGCATAGGGATCGTGGGTGGGACCGGGCCGCAGGGTCGGGGACTCGGCGCACGCTGGGCTCGAGCCGGCCACGAGGTCTGGATCGGTTCACGCACGCTTGAGAAGGCGCGCGCCGCCGCCGATGACGTGCTGGCCAGGACCGGCCCGAACGTCTCCGTGCACGCGGCGCCGAACCTCGACGTGTGCATGAACAGCGAGATCGTGGTGATCGCCGTCCCGTACACCGCCCAAGCGGCCACGCTGCCCGCACTTGCCCAGGCCTGCGACGGCAAGGTGGTCTGCAACGTCGTCAACCCGATGGAATTCGATGACCTGGGACCGCGGTCCGTGCCGGTCGCAGCCGGCTCGGCTGGGCAGGAGTGCCAAGCGCTCCTGCCCGGCTCACGCGTGGTGAGCGCATTCCACGACGTGTCATCCCGGCGCCTGTTGAAGGTGGACGAACCGCTGGTCACGCACGTGTTGATCTGCGGCGACCACGAGGAGGCCAATCATCGCGTCGCGCACCTGGCCGCCCGGATCGAAGGGATGTGGGGCGTCTACTGCGGGCCACTGCGCATGTCGAAGTACGTCGAGGACATCACCCCGCTGATCCTCAACATCAACAGGGAGTACAAGATCCAGGCCGGCCTGCTGATCGACGGCATCGAACGGGACGAGGAATCCCTTCACGCCCACCGGGCAGCCACGGGCGGGCGGGCCGGTCGCAAGGCCTGACGTGACCTGACCTTGGCCGCCTCGTCAGCCGGTGACGGCGGTCAGCAGCAACGGGCCGGCCACGACCCCGCGAACGCGCACCGACTGCTCGTCCGCAGCAGCCTCGGTGAGGACGATCCCGGCCGGCAGGTCCGGGACGGAGACCGACAGGTCGGCACGGTCGATCAGTGCCTGCGCCGCCAGCTCACCATCGATCACCAGGGCGTCGGCCAACAGCAAGCCCTCGTCGACGACCTCGAGCATGGCCCGGACGGTGAAGTCGGATCCGGCGACATTGCGGATCGATGCGTGAATCAGCAGCGCGCCGGTCCCGTCGCCCGCCAGACCGCTCAGCACCAGCCCCTGGCGGGCCAGCCTCGGCGCCACCAAGGGCTCCAACGCATCGAAGGGCAGGCGCGCGAAGACCAGGCCCTCGGCAAAGTCGACCTGCTCGAGGGACCCACCAATCGCGTCGCCGAGCGCGATCCTGACGTTGAGCAACGCGACGCCCAGCGGATCGATGAGGACAATGCCGTCCTCGGTCGCCACCTCGTACCCGGCAACCTGGATCCCGACGTCACCGATGCGACCCCGGACCAGGTCCCAGACCGGGGACAGGGCGAGGTCGAGCGTCACGTCCTGCTCGGGCACATCGAACTCCGCAGCGAGCAGTGGCGCGAGCCTGCCACCGAGGATGCCGCTCGCCACGGCCGGCAGGACAAGGCTCACCCCGATCAGCCCGAGCATGACGGCAGCGACGACACGGCCACGACGCACGACGTGCTCCCGAAGGTTGATCGGCGCCGGACGGTATCCCTCGCTGCGGAAGGGGTCGTGGTCGGCACCGCCTACGGTGCGCGCATCGCCTGCGACGACGAGGCCGTGCCGTGCCCACGATCCTGCTCACCAACGACGACGGCATGGGGTCCCCCGCCATCCCGCCGTTCGCGCGTGCGCTGGCCCGCATCGGCCTCGTCCGCGTGGTGGTGCCCGACCGCGAGCGATCATGGATCGGCAAGGCCATCACACGCCACGACCCCGTCGAGGTCGTGGAGGTCGAGGTCGACGGGATCCGGATGCACACCTGCACCGGATACCCGGCCGACGCCACGCAGCTGGGGATTCATGCGCTCTTCGAGGATGCGCCGGACCTGGTCGTGTCCGGCATCAACGTCGGCATCAACGCCGGGGCCGGGTTCCTCCTGTCGTCCGGCACGGTCGGCGCGGCGACCGAGGCGTGGATCAGCGGCGTGGGCGCCTACGCCTTCTCCACGGGTTCTCCAACCGCCGACTGGGCAAGCTGGGCCCGGCATGTCAGGTCATCGGAGGCAACCGACGACTGGGTCCGCGTGGCTGACGTCTGTACCGCACTGCTGGCTGATCTGGTCGCCCTGCGACTACACGAGGTCGCCGACGTCGTGACCGTGAACCTGCCGTGGGAGGCAACCGTCGATACTGCGCGCCGGGTCACCAGCGTGGCGCGCGTGGGCTACGACCAGCTCTTCCGGCCCGACACGCCGGGCAGGTTCGTCCACGAGTTTGGCAACCTGCAGGCCTTCGAGGACCTGACGGGCACCGACGTGGCGGCCTTCGATGCGGGCGAGATCTCCATCACGCCGCTGCGGATGCCGACCGGAGGTGACCTCCCTGAAGGACTCCGCGCAGCCATCGAACGCACCGGACACCCGGTCGTCGAAGGGAAGAGCTGACGCCTGCCACCCGTTCCCGTTTCCCCCCAGCCAGCAGGAGCACACCATGCCCGAATCGGTTGACGTCCGTCGCGTCGGCGCCGTGCCCCCCGCGCTCGCGGCCACGCGCGCAGCGCTGCACACCCTGACCACCAACGTGCTCACGCCTGTCCGTTACCGAGCGGCCAGGCGGATCGCCCTGGAGGCGACCCCCGGCGGGTTCGGCACGTTCGCGTTCGGCGACGATGAGCGCGTCCGCGTCGACGGCACCGACCTGGTGATCGAGCAGGCCGGCCACGAGAAGCGGGCACCGCTGACGACGATCGGCGCCGCCGCAGAGCTCGTGCTGGGCCAGCCCACGCCGGACATGCAGTGGACCCGTGACCTGACGCTGCACGACACCCCTGACGAGGCGCCGGCGGCCACCCAGCTCCATGTCGACGAAGCCGCGTCACGCTTCCTCGGCGAATGGTTCGGGTTTGCCTTCACGGTCCTGCGCGCCCTGCGTGACGATCCAGCCTCGACCGACCCAAGCGACCCGCAGTTGTGGCCAGAGCACTTCGACGCAGCGATCGAGGTGCTGGCCGGCAACCGCCGCGCGTCCTACGGCTTCTCCCCCGGTGACGACAGCCACGTCGACCCTTACGCCTACGTGTCGGTCTGGTACCCCGACAGCGATGAGATCGGCGGACTGTCGGACAAGCAGCTGTGGAACTCCTCCACCTTCCCAGGTGCGGTGCTGCCGCTGGCCACCATCCGGGCGGCGGGCGACCAGTTCACGGCAACGCTGGACTGGATGCGCTCCCGTCGCGACGTGCTGGCTGGCTGACCGGCGGTTCACGCCCGCTCAGGCCTCGATCACGTCGACCGGGGCCAGGTCCAGGTTGCGCAGGTCGTCCACGATCGCGTCGGCGTCGCCGACGACGACCAGCTGCAGGTCATTGGTTGCGACGTGCTGGCGCAGCGCTGCATTCGCCGCCGACGTGTCGACGTCACGCAGGCGCGCCAGACGCTGTTCATGGTGGTCATCGGGAAGGTCGAGCACGACCAGCCTGGCCACCGCGGTCGTGATCGCGTCGGGGGAGTCCAGGCCCACCGGTATCCGTTCGACCAGGTTTGCACGTGCCTGCACGATCTCGTCGTCATCCAGACCGCCGTCAATGGCGCCATCCAGCACAGCAAGGGTCTCGCGCAGCGCGTCGGCCGTGACGTCGGTTCGCACGGAGAACGACGAACTGAAAAGGCCCGTGTCACGCCAGCGCGTCATGGTTGCCCGCACGCCGTACGTGTAGCCGAGCTCCTCGCGCAGGCGGGTGTTCAGCCGCGACGAGAACGAACCCGTCGCAGCGGACAGCGCCACGTCGAGCGCCTCCGCGTCGGCATGACCGTGCGCCGGTCCGGGACGCCCGAACGCGACCTGTGACTGGGCGGCCCCCGCGACGTCGACCACCAGGATGCGCCGTGCCGCGCCCGACGCCGCGACCTGGGGCTGGGTGCGTGTTGCATCACCCGCGCCGGCGAAGCGGCGCGCCACCGCCGGCGCGTCGATCACGGTCAGATCGCCCACCACGATCACCGTCAGCGGGACCTGCCGCCACCGGCTGGCGTGGAAGCCGCGCAGGACCTCCGGCTCGATCGCGGCCACGGTGGCCTCCGTGCCGGAACTGCCCACCGACAGTCGGCACATGGGATCCCAGACCGCAGACAACAGCGCGCGGTCGGCCTTCGTCGCTGGCTCCGTCATGGCGGTGACGTGCTCATCGACCAACGTGGCGCGCACCTCCAGGATGTCCGACTCGGCCAGCGTCGGTCGACGAACCACCTCAGCGAGGAGCGCGGCCGCATCGCCAACCAGGGCAGGGGGCACAGTGATGTACGCCTCCGCGTCGTCCGTGCCAGCGCCAAACGACGGCGACGCGCCCAGCCGCTCGAACGCGACAGCCAGGTCGTGCACGCCCAGGCCCGCGGCACCGCGCTGGAACGCGCGTGACAGGAGAGCGGCGGCGCCCCACGCGCTGTCAGGCTCGGTCCATGTACCACCGTCTGCGACGACCATCAGCCGCGCCAACGGGCGACCCGGGAGGTGGACAGCGCGCAACTGCGCCCCAGCCTCGCCGCCATGCTCGATCGCTGGGAACCGGAACGCACGCGGAGCGCCGGGCGCCGGCACGTCGGGAAGCAGGATCGGCATCTGTGTCATTCGGCGACCTCCTCGGCCTGCCCGGGCAGGTAGGTGATGACCGGGGCACCGGCCAATGGAAGGACATCCTGGGCGACGCGGACGACGTCCTGGGCCGTTGTCGCGAGGACGCGGTCGAGTTGTCGATTGATCGCCAGCGGGTCACCGAGCAACGTGGCCAGGCGGGACAACTGGTCAGCCCGCGAGGTCGGGTCCGAGAGCTGGTGCAACCACCCAGTCGCGATCAGCGCCTTGGCGCGCTCCAGTTCGACCTCGTCGGGTGGTTGCTTCCCCAGGCGAACGATCTCGGTGTCCAGGGCATCAACCAGCTGCGCTGCATCGACGCCGTCACGCGCGTCCATCCGGGCCAGCCCAATGCTGACCTGGCCGATGAGCCCGACGGCCGAACAGTAGGACCCGGACGGCAGGGCCAGCGACGCGTCGGTCGTCAGCCGCTTCCGCAGGCGGCTCCCCCGGCCGCGACCGAGGACCGCCATGGCGACCTGCACCGCGTCGTGGTCGGGATGGTCCAGCGGCGGCACCCGCCATGCCGCACAGACGGCTGGCTGGCTCACGCGGTCGGGCTTGGCGAGTCGAACCGGGTCCCGGACCGGCCACTGGGCCACCGTTCCATCAGGGTGGGCTGGCGTGCCCCCCAGGGGAGCGATCCGTCCGAAATAGCGGTCGGCCAGGCGGACGACCTCGTCCGGATCCACGTCGCCGACCACGGTGAGGACCGCGTTGTCTGGCCCGTACCAGGTGGAGTGGAAGTTGTTGACGTCCGCCAGCGTGGCCGCGTCCAGGTCCTGCATCGAACCGATCGTCGAGTGGTGGTAAGGGTGGCCCTCGTCGAACAGCGCGGCATGGACATCGATCCACAGCGACCCGGCCGGCTGGTTGTCGTAGCGCTGGCGCTTCTCCTCCTTGACGACCTCGCGCTGGTTGTCGAGGTTGTCCTGGTCCACGACCAGCGACCCCATGCGGTCCGCTTCCAACCACAGGGCAAGCTCGAGGTGCTCGACGACGACGCTCTCGAAGTAGTTGGTGCGATCGGCCCAGGTCGAGGCGTTGAGGCTGGCGCCGATGCCCTCCAGACGGGAGAAGTGCTCGCCCTTGGCGACGTGGGCCGAACCCTGGAACATCAGGTGTTCGAACAGGTGGGCGAAGCCCGTCCGGCCAGGCTCCTCGTCGCGCGACCCGACGTCGTACCAGAGGTTGACCGCGGCAAGTGCCGTCAGCGGGTCCCGGTGGACGATGACCCGCAGACCATTGTCCAACGTGACCTGGTGCAGGTCCAGCGGTGCAGGGGTGAGGTCGCGCACGGGAGTCCCGAGGTCGGTGGCAGGCGCAACCCTGCCACGCCGACCCCGGCGCCGCCGAACCTGCCACGCGGCTGCGCGGTCAGGCGCCCGGACGCTCGAAGAAGGTGAGCAGTCGTGAGGCCAGCATGATGTCGCCGGTGAGCTTCAACTTGCCGCTCATGAAGCTTGTGGGGCCATCAGCCTTGCCCACGATCAACTGCAGGAGCAGGGGGGCATCGCAGCGCAGTTGGGTCGTCGGCGACTCGACCACGCCCCTGTCAACGGTGCACGCCCCGTTGGCGATGGTGACGCCGTAGTGGTGCTCACCGTCGACGACGAACTCGAACGTGGCATTGACGTTGCCGCCCATCGTCGGCTTGAAGCGCGCCGGGAACTCGCTGAACAGGCGCTCCAGGGCTGCGTCCGTCCCAACGGCGTCAACCGCGAGGCGCAGGTCCTCGACAGTGGCGGCATTGACCAGCGTGGCCAGCTCATCCGGCCCGATCGTGGTCAGGTCGACCGTGCTCATGCGGTTTCTCCTCGGTTGGTGTTCGGTGTGATCGGGTTCGCGATGCGTCAGAAGGCGGCGCCAACGGCGCGTGCAACCACCTTCTGCTGCATCTGCTCGGTGCCCTCGAAGATCTCGAAGATCTTCGCGTCGCGGTACCACTTCTCCACGGGGAAGTCCTTGACGAACCCGTACCCGCCGAGCACCTGCACGGCACGTTCGGTGACGTGGCGGACCGACCGTCCAGCGTGAAGCTTGGACATCGATCCCTCGGCCAGGCGGAACTCGTTGCCGCTCGCTGCCAGCCATGCCGCCTTGTGGGTGATCAGGCGGGCGGTCTCCACCTCGACGGCCATGTCTGCCAGCATGAAGCCGATGGCCTGGTGGTCGATGATGGCGCTGCCGAAGGCCTCACGCTGCTTGGCATACCCGGTGGCGAACTCCAGAGCCGCGCGCGCGACGCCGACCGCCATGACCGCCACGAACGGGCGCGTGGTCTCGAACGTGCGCAGCGCTGCCGAGCCACGGGAGCCCTCCCCGGCGCGCGCCTTCTCCAGCTTGCGGTTGAGGCGGTCCATCCCACCCAGGACACGGTCAACCGGGATGCGGCAGTCGTCCAGGATCACCTCTGCGGTATCAGACGCCCGGACGCCCAGCTTGTCCTCCTTCTTGCCGGAGCGAATGCCCGCATCCTCGGACGTGACGATGAAGCTGGCCTGGCCGCGATGGCCGAGCGACTGGTCGACGGTCGCCACGATGACGTAGGTGTCGGCGACCGAACCGTTGGTGATCCAGACCTTGGTCCCGTTGAGCACCCACTCGTCGCCGTGCAGAACGGCCCGCGTGGTGAGGCTGCGCACGTCCGAACCCGCATGCGGCTCCGACACGCCGAACGCCGCGACCTTCGGCTCGTCGACGGTGCCGAACATGCCGGGCCCGAAGGCCAGCAGCTGGTCGGGCGTGCCGTTGCCTGCGAGGGCGGCCAGCGGCAGACCGGTGCCGAAGATGGCCAGGCCGATGCCGGCACAGCCCCAGAAGATCTCCTCCATCACGATCGGCAGGGTCAGCCCGGTCGGATCAGCCTGGTGCTGGAGGTAGATGTCGATCCCGTACAGGCCGGCCTCAGCCGCCTTCCTGACCACGGGCCAGGGGAACTCGCCCGTGGCGTCGTACTTGGCTGCGACGGGCCGGATCTCACGCTCGGCGAACTCGTGGGCCCACGCCTGCAGCGCGCGCTGGTCGTCGGTCAGCGAGAAGTCCATGCGAGTGCTCCGTCCTGGGTCGCGGCAACTGCGTGATCCGTCGTGTGTTACCGTCAGTAACGTTACTCTAGGTAACAGCCGACGCCAAGACAAGTGCCGCACCACCAACCAGCCGGAGCGTCCATGCCACGCGATCCCGAACGTCGGGTCCAGCTGCTCGCGGCCGCCGAGGCTGCGGTCAATCGGCTCGGCCCGGCCGTGCGCATGGAGGATGTCGCCGCCCAGGCGGGTGTCACCAAGCCGATCCTGTACCGCCACTTCGGCGGCAAGGGTGGGCTCTACGAGGCCCTGGCTGGGCGCGCCGCCCGGGAACTGCAGGAGCGACTCGAGACCACGCTGCAGGACACCACCGGCCCTCGGGCACGTCTGCGCGCCACGATCGGCGCCTTCCTGGCCTCCGTCGAGGAACGGCCGCAGCTCTACCGGTTTCTGGTCCAGCGGGCGGCCGCGGAGCGCCCCGAGGTCGAACAGGCCGTTGGCGAGTTCATGTCGCAGTTCGCATCGCGTGTGGCCGCGGTGATCGCGGACGAGTTCGCGGCAGTCGGCGTCGACGTCGACGAGCCGGAATTGCTGGCCCACGTCGTCTTCGGGTCGGTGCAGGCGGCCGCCGACCGTTGGCTGGCCACCGGCGAGCCGTCGCGCACCGAGGTCGAGGAACTGCTCGTCACCCTGCTCTGGCAGGGACTGCCCGCCTTGGCTCGGACCCCCTGACCGGGGCCGGTTGCACAGGGTCCGATCGGACAGGTTCGAGGGTCGCGGCGATCCTGTGGAGTCAGTCCCCTTGTGGAGAGCCCGCCGCCAACCGGGCAGCCCAGATCGGCCCCGACATGCCGGAGTCCACCATCGACAGCACCCGCCTCACCCGCGCCGACGACCACAAGGTGGTTGCGCGGGCGTTGGCAACGGTCGCGACGGTGTGCAGCCATCAGCCAACCTGCGTTGACGCCGTCGGCCCCGTTGCCGCAGCCCGCACCGCCGCCGTGCTGGCCATGGCACTGGATGGCGGGGCAACTGCCTGCGATCCCCTCGTTGCGGCTGATGCCGCGACCTGGCGGCTGCTCGGAGCGCCGACCGCACAGGCCACCAGCCGCGCCACGCGCGATGTCCTGGGCCACCTTGATGACGGTGGCGCCCGGCCATGGGGATCCAGGGCCACGACGGATGTCGCGTTGCTCGCCGCAGTCGTCGATGTCGTCGAGCACCTGGTCACCTTGGCGCGCCGTCTCGGCAGGCCCGCGGACGTGCTGCACGACGTCGTGGCCAAGGTCGACGATCGGTTCCACCCCCTGGTCGCCCTGGCCGCCATGGATGCCGAGGACGACCTTCGCCGCATCCTGATGGCCGCGGTCGGCGCCCAGCCGCTGCGCTGCCCGGGAACGACCATCATCATCCCCGACATCGCGGTGACCAGCTCTCGGCGCTGACGCTGCCACACCCCGCGCACCCCGCGGCCGAGCGTGATACCGCGGCAGGCGGGCGTAACGTCACGCCAATGCCGACGCCAGGGAGCGCAGCCGTGGTTTCAGAACTGTTCGATGCCGCCGTCTGGGAGCCCGTCGCAGGCTTTGCCTTCACCGACGTGACCTACCACCGCGTGCCGGGCGAAGGCGTGGTCAGGATCGCCTTCGACCGCCCAGAGATCCGCAATGCCTTCCGGCCGCACACCGTGGACGAGCTGTACACCGCCCTCGACCACGCACGGCAGTGCAGCGACGTGGGCGTCATCCTCCTGACCGGCAACGGCCCGTCTCCCAAGGACGGCGGGTGGGCGTTCTGCTCGGGGGGAGACCAGCGCATTCGAGGCCGTGACGGCTACCGCTACACCGACTCGATCGACCACGTGACCGCGGAGGCCATCGATCCCGGTCGCTCCGGACGGCTGCACATCCTGGAGGTGCAGCGGCTCATCCGCACGATGCCCAAGGTGGTCATCGCGCTGGTCCCGGGGTGGGCAGCCGGCGGCGGCCACTCGCTGCATGTCATCGCCGATCTCACGATCGCCAGCCGCGAACACGCCCGCTTCAAGCAGACCGACCTCGACGTCGCATCGTTCGACGGCGGGTTCGGTTCCGCCTACCTCGCCAAGCAGGTGGGCCAGAAGTTCGCCCGCGAGATCTTCTTCCTGGGGCAGGAGTACTCAGCCGACGACGCGCACCGGATGGGCATGGTCAACGCCGTGGTCGCCCACGCAGACCTGGAGGCCACCGGCCTCGCGTGGGCCCGCAAGATCCTGGGCAAGTCCCCAACGGCGACGCGGATGCTGAAGTTCGCGCTGAACCTGACCGATGACGGGCTCATGGGCCAGCAGGTGTTCGCAGGCGAAGCGACCCGCCTGGCCTACATGACCGACGAGGCCCAGGAGGGACGCGACTCGTTCCTGGAGAAGCGCGACGCCGACTGGTCGCCGTTCCCCTGGCACTACTGATCCCCCAGCAGCCGTCCACCCCCGCGGTTCATTGAACCGGGCGCGCCGTGAGACGGTCGCAGCGGTTCATTGAACGGCGGGGATCAGACGCTGCGCCGTCGCACGGCGGCCAGGCGCCGTTCCAGCCGTGCCCGTTCGGCCTGCAGGGTCTCCTTGGCCGGCCCGGTGTGCGGTGGTGCCTCGGCGAGGTGGCGCTCCACCTCACGCAGTCTCGCGCGGAGCTCCGCCTCCTCGCGTGCAGCGCCGGCGCTCACGCCGACGCCCGCGGTCGCGCCACTGCTGCGGCGACGGCACTGGGTACAGCGGCCAGCAGGTCGTTGAGGTGCGTACACCCGTCGGGACCACCAAGCTGGTCGCGCGTCCGGGAACGAAGGTCGGCGATGCGGGTCCCGATCAGGCGGTCGACGTTCGCGCCCACGGTCGGGCACACGTCAAAGGGCAGGGACCGCGGCGTCGCCACGACCCGCGTGACGGTCGCATCGTCGTGCGTGCCATCCACGTCGATTCGCAACTCCCACTCGTGCAGGGCCGCATGCACCCCATCGGGGGCCGACCACGTGTCGCGGAAGGCAGCGTCCACGGTCACGCTGCCGTCACCCCGCGCGACGTCGATGCGTCGCCGCCGCTGGATCCAACCGACCGGGAGATCACCGAGGTCGTGCCAGCCGGACAGGTCCTCGACGGGCACGGGCGCCGGCGCTGCCGGCTGCGTGTAGGTGCCGGCTCGAACCGCGGTCACGACCGGACCGTCGTCGGCCCACCCCGCGCACGAGTCGACGAAGGCGCGGGTGCGTTCCTCGTCGACCAGGGTCGCAGGCGGCTTGCCGGCCCAGCGACCTGCCTGCAGGCGCGCATAGCTGGACAGGGCGCCAGCGATCGGCAGGTCCATCAAGACCGTGGCGAGCAGGCTGGTGGGCTCCTCGACGACGGCCATCACCGCGCGCCGGAGGCCGGGCCCGGCCCGCTCCCCCAGCAGGACGCCAAGCTCGCTGGCCGGCGCCGCGCTCAGCTCGGTCACGATCCCGCGAGTGTCCAGCGACGCCACCATCGACGCCGTACCGACCACCAGGTGAGACGCATGTGCGCCGCCAACCGCGTCCCGCGCGGTGGCGACCACACGACGCGGCCGATGGTCGCCACCACCGTCAATCCCGTCGACGGCCCCCGACGTCACGTGCGACGTGCGCCGAAAGTCACCCGGCCGCAGCTGGGGCGTGAACGGCGAAGGTGCACGGACCGCGGCCACGGATCAGGTGCGTGACGTCAGGACCACGACGGGGATCTCCCGCTCGGTCCACGTCGCGTAGGTCTCGAAGTCGGCGTAGGTGTCGTTCAGCATGTGCCACAGACGTGCACGCTCCTCCCCGGCGACGACGTGGGCGGTCCGCTCGTGGATCTCGGAGCCGACCTGGACGGTGACGGACGGGTTTGCCAGGATGTTGCGGTACCACTGCGGATGATGGGGCAGGCCGCCCGTTGACCCGGCCACGACCAAGTCATCGCCGTCGCGCACGTAGAGCAGCGGCACGGTGTGAGGCTGCCCACTGCGCCGGCCGGTGACGGTGAGCAACAGGACCGGTGCTGGCTTGCGAAATCCCGCCATGACGCGCCAGGAGCCGCCGAGGCGCCCCCCGGTTCGGCGATACAGCCACGTGTTGACGGCTGACATGACCCTGATGACCGACGGCACCCACGGCTTGTCGAGGCCGGGTGGCGGTGGTTTGGTCGTCGTCATGTGGACACCGGGCGCGGACCGAGCCATTCGTCGAGGTGGTCGGTCTCGAAGGCGAGCTTGGCGGTGAACTGTTCGTGGTTGGCGGCGGTCAGGGCGACCTGGGGGGGATCGGCGTAGAAGTCACCCTCGACGTGGGCGACCTGCTCGCCTGGCAGTTCGAGGAAGCAGTGGCCGTGCCCGTCGAACCTGGCTGGCGAGCCGTGGCCGAGGTCGGCCGCGAGGTTGGCCGCAGCGATGCGCCCGCCGCCCGCGGCGAACACGCCGGCCCGGGGCAGTTGGCCATTGGCGGTCGGGATCAGCGTGCAGTCGCCCACGGCATAGACGCGGTCGAAGGCGGTGGCCAGTGTGTGGCGATCGGGCTCGATCCAGCCCGACTCGCCAACCAGGCCCGACGCCTGCACCACCGGCAACGGCGCATCGGCAGCCACGCCGAACAACAGGTCGTAGCCGGTCGTGGCGCCATTGGCGAACGAGATCTCCCGCGCACGATCGTTCACGCCGGCAACCGCATGACTGTCCAGCAACGTGATGTTGCGTTCAGCGAGGTGGTCGGCAACGAAGCGTGAGGCATCCACGCCGGCCACGGGCAGCGTCATGGGCAGGGGTGTGCTGATGGCCACCTCGACGGCATCACGAACACCGCGATCGCGCAACAACTGGTCGACGATGAGCGCGGCCTCGAACGGGGCGGGCGGGCACTTGTGCGGCCCACCGAGGATCGAGATCACGACACGACCCGTGGTGATCGCCGCCAGTTCCCGGCGCATCGCCCCCAGCTGGCGCCCGTCGTAGAGGTCGTAACACCCGTCACCGGCCAACATTGCCGTGTGCTCTTCGGCCGGGGTCGCACCCAGGGCGACGATGAGACCTTCGGCGTCGAGCTCCCCCTTGCTCGTGGTGACCGAGCATGCCCTGGGGTTGATCGCGACGATGTCCGCTTGGAGAAAGCCGATTCCCCGGTCAGCAAGTTGCGACAGCTGCCGTGTGCCATCGGCCAGCGGTCGCTGGCCGGACAGTGCCCAGAGCTTGGCGAAGCCCATGTAGAACTCGGGGCGCTGGTCGACCAGGGTGATCTGGAGGTCGCTCGGCAACAGGGTCCGCAGGCGGGCGGCGGCCGCGAGGCCCCCGAACCCGCCGCCAAGGACCAGAACGTCAGCCATGCCGTACTCCTCGGGCTGCGCCGAGCCGTGGCGGCCACGACGCTGCGCTGATGCTAGTGACGCTGCTGCCCAGCATCAGCCGTCCTGAAGTCGCTGCACCAACGCGGGGACCGCAGCCCCGTCACTCCGGTCGTACAGGACCAGGGCGGTCCGCTGGCCAATGTCGCCGTTGCGGGCGAGCAGCTGGTCAGCGACGTCGTCGGCCCCGCCGCTGACGGTCAGCAGGTCCACCAGCTCGTCGGGGACCTCGCGCACCAGATCGCCCCACCGTCCCGCGCGCGTCAGGTCGCGCAGGCGCGGCTGCAGCTCACCCAGGCCATGGTGGTCGAGGACACCTCGATATGCCGGCGTCGATCCGTAGAACGCCAGTTGCGCCCGTGCCGCGTTGCGCGCGTCGGCAACCTGCGCGTCGTCGCTGCCCAGCGCGACCATGGTCTGGCACACGACTTCCACGTCCGCGCGCCCACGCACGGACCGCGCGAGGCCGCGATCGAGCGCTGGCAGGGTGTCAGCCAGGAGGAAGTCCCGGCTGTGGAACGGATGCACGATGAACCCGTCGGCCACCTCGCCAGCCACCTCGACCATGCCCGCGCCGACGCCCGCCAGCAGGATGCGTGGGTCACCGAATGGGTTCGGCCCCGGGTTGAAGAAGGGGGTCATGAGGGTGTGGGAGTAGAACTCGCCCGTGAAGTCGAGCGGATCACCGGTGGCCCAGGTGTGCCAGATCGCCCTGATCGCGAGGACGAACTCGCGCATGCGCGGCGCGGGATGCGACCACGGCATCGAGAACCGTCGCGTGATGTGGGCGCGGATCTGCGAACCCAGTCCCAACGAGAATCGACCCTCTGCCAGGAGCTGAAGGTCCTGCGCCTCCTGGGCAACCACCATCGGGTTGCGGGCGAACGCGACGGCAATCGCCGTCGACAGTTCGATGCGCTCGGTTGCGGCGGCGGCGAGGGCCAGCGGAAGAAACGGTCCCCGTGGTCCCTCGAAACTGAAGGTGCCGTCGACGCCGAGGTCCTCGAGTTCGCGTGCTCGGGCCGCCGCTTCGCGCGGGTCGCTGACGATCAGGCCGAGGTCGACCTTCACGCAGCGACCTCATCGACGGAGGCGGCGGCGTCACCGCCCCCTGGGGCGCCCGGCTTGCCACGCCCGATTGGAACCAGGCGGTACAGCGCACGGTCCACGGTCCGCAGGACGTCGAACGCCTTCACGCCCAGGCTGGCGCGACGACCCTCCAGGATCATGGCGCGCCGTGTGGCTCCCTCGGCGGCGAGGATGGCGTTGGCGGCGCGCCGACCGGTTTCGTTGGCGCCCTCCATGGAGTCACCACACCCAAAGGCGTTGTGGACGTGGCAACCGGCAAGAAACAGGTTGTCCACCCCCGTTGCCGCACCGGGCATCCGCAGCGAGTAGCCGGCGGGCAGGTGCGCGAGGGTGTCCTCGTTTTCCACGATCCGGCCGTCGTCGCCGTAGACCAGCGATCCGTCGACCATGCAGCGCACCGTCTCCCCCGCCGCGTTGGCCGGGTGCACGTGGTGACGCGGGTCGAAGCCCGGCATGACGCTGGGGTCCTCGAGGCCCATCCAGCACAGCTCGTCGTACAGCTCGTCGGGCGTGCAGTCCGCCGCCGGCTTGCCCGTGTGCGGGCCGGGCGCGAACCAGTCGGTGATGACGTAGCTGATGACATCGCCGATGGCGCCCTTGGTTGCCCCGAGGCCATGGCCCGACAGGTCGAACGGCTCACGCCAGCGGTTGGCGTAGGACGTCACGGCGACCCGCCATGGGTGCCACATGTAGTAACCACCGATGACCCGGATCGGGCGGTCGTTGTAGACGATGACGCCGTTGTTCCACACGCGACGCACCTCGCCGATCGTGCGCAGTTCAGGAGCCGCCCTCTGGAGGTGGCGGTCGGCAAGACCGTGGATGATGTCGCTGGGCAACGCCGACACGACGTGATCGGGCCGCAGCCAGCGCGAACGCCCGCCAGCAGTGGGCGCGACCCGGACCCCGGTGATCCGATTGGCCGCCTGGTCCAGCGCCAGTTCGACGACATCGAGGTCGTGGCGGAAGGTGACGCCACGATCGAGGAGGTGTTGCTTCCAAGGCTCGATGTAGATGTCGCTGGTCGGGCCGACGGTCGCATTCCAAGCCAGTCCGGGCAGGCCGTGCATGAAGTGCTTCTCGACGAAGTTCAACATGACCTTCACGTCGGGGTGGACACGGTCAGCCGAGTACTCGACCTGCGACATGTCCTTGAGCCCCTGGAAGAGCAGTCCTCGCGAACCGTCATCGCGGCGCAGGAACACCTCCTCGAAGGTCGCGTCGCCCAGCAGCCCGTTGAGCCGCTCGTCGCTGGCGCTCAGCACACCCAGCAGGCGGACTGCGTCGACACCGAGACGAGCCCGCTCACGCCACCCGACCCTGGTGCCTTCGGTCGCCGACCGCAGCCAGCGCGTCACCGTGTCACTGCCCGTTGCCTGCAGGTCAGCCTTGGACACGAACGGCACCAGGTCGTTTCGGATCGTGCGGCCGGGGCCTGTGCTGACGCGCGTCATCGTGTCGAACGTGTTGTGGTAGGTCGAATGGAAGACCCGGAAGCTGTGCTCACGGAAGACGTTGAAATCCCCGTCGATCCAGGTCCGCGCCTTGCCGCCCGCGATCGATCGCCGTTCCACGATGACCACGTCATGATCCTCGCAGAGCTCCATCGCAGCAGACATGCCCGCGATCCCCCCGCCCAACAGCAACACCTTGCTCACGGTCGACCCCTGTCGTCGCAGGCGACACTAGAACACGTTCCTGTTTGTGGCGAACCAGGGACGGAGGCCAACGGCCCACAACCGTCGGGGCCATCGACCCGCGCGGGTTACGGTCACGCCCCTGAGCTGGGAGCGGCGCATGAAGTGGGGACTGGTCGGCGGCAACACGGGGGCCTTCGCCGAGCCCGCCAACGCGATCGCGTTGGCCACCGCAGTCGAGGCGGCAGGTTTCGACTCGCTGTGGACGTTCGAGCACGTGATCGCGCCCCTTGAGTACGACTCCGTGTATCCGTACTCATCCAAGGGCAAGGCGCCGGGGTTGCTGAGTGCGGACATGCCA
>Ga0326597_10004439_pt1 | contig 19744 bp, 18 predicted proteins | sample RVTome_12_FD_203789 | JGI IMG/M metagenome (GOLD analysis project Ga0326597, IMG submission 203789) | Soil microbial communities from uranium-contaminated site in the Upper Colorado River Basin, Wyoming, United States - RVT100D185 | ecosystem: Environmental > Terrestrial > Soil > Contaminated >...
GCGGCCGCAGCGATCCCGGCGATCTCACCTTCCACCTGGGCCAGCGGGCCGCCGCCGACGCCGGCACCATCCCCCACGGCATAGACGCCGGGCACGCTGGTCTGCATGTGCCGGTCGCGCACGGGAATCTCGCCGCCCAGGTCGGGGCGCCAGTCCTGCTTTGCCCCCAGCAGGCAAGACAGGGTATTGGACGGGATGAAGCCGTAGCCCAGGCAGAGCGTGTCGCAGGCCAGGGTCTCCTCGCTGCCCGGGATGGGCCGCCAGTGGGAATCCAGGCGGGCGATGGTCGCAGACTCCACCTGGGCCGCGCCGTGGGCTGCCACGATGCAGCAGCCCGGCCGGAACGGTACGCCCCGACGGAAGAGAGTCAGCCGGCTGCTCAGCCCCTCGACCAGCCGCTGCCACTGACCCCAGAGTGCACCAACATGAGGCGCGCTCTCCCTGAAGAGCCGGGCGCCTTCCAGCACCGCCACGACGTTCGCCCCGGCCCGCACCAGCTCCGCGGCCAGGACGACCTGGAGCGGCCCCGTTCCCGCCAGGAGGATGCGCCGGCCCGGCAGGATGCGCTGATGCTTCAGCAAGACCTGGGCGGCACCCGCAGTCATCACGCCGGGCAGGGTCCAGCCGGGAAACGCGACCGGCCGATCGTAGGCGCCGGTCGCCAGGATAATCGCCTGGGCCTGCAGGAAGGAAGGGGCCAGCGGACCGTGCAGCGCGAGGAGGTTTCCCTCGAAGGTGCCCCAGACGACGGTCTCGGGCAGGAAGCGCACGCCGGCCCCCATCACCCTTTGCCACAGGGCCTGGCCCTCCCGCTGGTGGCGCGAGGGGTTGCCGACCCAAAGTTCCGCCGCCGCTTGTTTGAAGTATTGACCACCGGGGCTCTGGTTACTGTCAATCAGTGTGACCTGTGCCCCGGCCTCGGCCGCCGCCAGCGCCGCGCTGAGGCCCCCCGGCCCCGCCCCGACGACGGCCACCTCGACCCGATCGGTCATGGTCCTATGGTTTCCCTCCGGTGTCTACGACCATTCCCGCTGCCACCGGGGTCAGGCACGCGCGCACGTTGGGCGTGCCGTTCACCGTCACCAGGCAGTCGAAGCAGAGGCCGATGCCGCAGAAGATGCCGCGCGGCTGGCCGTGCGACGTGCTGCGCCAGGCCTTGCGTCCCGCGGCGAGCAGCGCACCGGCGATGGTCTCGCCCATGCAGGCCGGCAGCGGAACCCCGTCCACGATGATGGTGATGGCCTGGCCGCGCTCGACCGCGGGTGACATTCCGACTCGCATCATGGGGGCCTACTTCCGCCCCTTCCTCTTTGGCGCCTTGGACCGCGTGCTCGCCGCCCTGGAAGGCCTGGTCGGGCGCGTCGCCTTCTGCTTGCGGACGGTCTGCCGCTTGGGCCGCTTGCCCGTCATCACATACTCATTGAGCTGCGCGGCCGACAGCCCGTCTAGCTTCAGATTCGCCAGGTTGCGCCCCGTCTTGTAGTACGCCGTCTCGTTGACTAGGGAAGCGACGTGAATGATCGAATCATACGTGGGCGTGGGGATGCCGAGCTTGCGCCCCAGCGAGGCGGTCAGCGTGACGCCCATGGGAACGTCCTCTGTCACGTAGCGGTCCTGCATGGAGAACGGTCCCTGGCTGGAGGCCACGGCGAACTCGGCGACGCTCATGTTGAACAGGTCGTGGAAGACCTGCTCGTACGTCATGGGCGGGTAGCCCAGGGCGGCCATGATCGCCTGGCGCTCGCGATCCATCCCGTTGATGATCTTCTTGACCGACGGGGTGATCCCTTCCTTGTACATCCAGAACTCGCCCTTGCTGTGCTCGATCCGGCCCATGTTGAAGAGGGCGCCGGCGGGATGGACGATGATGTTCGGATTGTAGAGCGCCGGCTCCAGGATGCTGCGCGCCGGCACCACGGTGTCGTAGACCCCCTTCAGGGCAGCCATCAGCGCGGTGGTGCGAGACGCCGGCAGCGCGGCCACCTGGTTGCGGGGGCCGTCAATTCGGTGGATGTTGACGGTGCCGGGGCCCTCCAGGCGGCGGCAACAGTAGGGAAAGGTCGCCGCCTCACTCAGGAGAACGTCGGCCTTCACCCCCAGCTCGTCGAAGATCCGGCGGAACTCCAGCGTACCGCCCGAGCCGGGCCAGAGGATGATGACCTGGCCAGAGCGCACCAGGGGTGCGATGGCGTGGGCGACCCGGGTGTGGGTCAGGGCCTGGGTGGCCACCATGATGAGTTCGGCGCCATCCAGGGCGGCTTGGATGTCGGTGGTGGCCAGGGCCACCTTGGCAAACCCGGTATGCGCCACGCCCGTCACCTTGATACCGCCCTTCTCGGCCACGGCGGTCACGTTGCCGGCCCAGTCCCCGAACTCGAACAGCCGGCACGTGTGCCCTGCCAGGGTGAGATCCCCGGCGATGGCGGTGCCGCCGTTGCCTGCGCCGATGACTGCGATCCGCTTCCCCATGATCTACCAGTCTCCTTCCTCGCGCTGTACGCGGATACCGCGCTGGCGCAGCTCTGTGAAGAACGTGTTGGTCGGGATGTCGGTGAGGGGGGAGAGCAGCCCACGCTTCCGGATGTCCCCCCGCAGGATCATCTGGGCGCCGATGCTGGCGGTGTATCCCACCGTGCGGTTCATGGCCAGCAGGCCGCTTTCCAAATCGCGCAGATCAACCACCTGGGAGAGCACCCGCCGCCTCCGGCCGTCCTTGAGGCCGCGCACGTCCACCCGGATCACCGCCACGTCGCGGTCGTCGTCTCCATACTGGAGCTGCGGCTCCAGGAGGTTCCGCACGAACTCTCGTGGCACGACCGGCGCATTCCCGACGGGGATCGGCCCCAGCTCCAGGAAGCCCAACTGGGACAGGGCGTACCAGAAGGCACAATGACCGGGCCAGCGCATGGCGAAGCGGCCCGCATTCTTGACCGTGCCCGCGACACCCATCGCCTCGAGGTAGTGGACGACGTCCCCGTTGGGATACGCTTCCAGTGCCCCCCAGCCCTCTATGTCCACCCTGTGGATATTGGACGGGGCGAAGATCTCCCGCCCGGGGATCGCCACCGTCTTCCCCTCGCGGATGACATGCGCGTCTCGCACGTACGATTTCAGCACCCCCTCGAAGGTCCAGGAGATCTTGTAGCGGAGGGGGCCGTTGGCCGCCCTCGGCTCCGGGAACCCGGCGCCGTACGAGTAGAACTCGTGGACTTCGTCCAGTTCTTTCACCGCCTGGCCGGCCAGGACCAGGTCAATCCCCGGATCAAAGCCGAATTCGGGAAGGATGGCCAGGCCGCGGGCGGCGGCGTCCCGCCCGATCTCCTGAAACTCCGGAGGGACGTAGGAGGAATTGACCAGGTGGATGCCGTTGGCAATGGCCAGACGGGTAATCGGGACGTGGAATGCGGTCGGAAGCAGGACGACGACCGCCTGCACCTTCCGCATGAGCGCTGCGACCCGGTCGTGATCGCGAGCATCCAGACCGACGGGTTCGACCTTGTCCGTCTTCAAACGATCGAGATAGCGGCCCAGCCCGGCGAGGTCCGCGTCGGCGGCGATGACGTGGGACACGGTCGGGCTGCGGGCCAGATCGTGCAGGGTGGCCCGTCCTTGCAGGCCCGTGCCGAGGACCAGGATTCGCACAGTCCGTCTCCTTCAGAATGCCAACAGTCGCGTGAGCGAGGTCACGTCCTTCGCCCGCGCCAGGTCGAAGATGGCGGCTTGCAGCTTGTCGCAGGTCCCCTCGCCAACGATCGGCGCCGTCAGCGACCGGAACTTGGCCGCCAGATCCTCGTCGCTCAACGGATTTTCGGGGTTCCCGCGGGGGTATTCGACAGTTGCCTCGAAAGATCCCCGGGTGGTGTGCATCGTCACCCGGGCGATGGTCTTCGCCGGAAACTGGCTGTTGATGTCCGGGTCCACGGTCACCTCGACCTTGCGGGCTAAGGCCAGGATATCCGGGTTCCGTAGGTTCGCCTCGGTCACGTCCTCCGGTCCGATCTTCCGAGTGCGCAGGGCCACGGCCAGGGCGAAGGGGATGCTGAACTGGGCGGCGATGGCATTGCGTGGCTCATAGTTGACCAGGCGGGTGACCTCGTAGAACGTCTCGACCTGGATCTTCGCGATCTCCCCGGGCTCCACGCCGTGGCGCGCGGCCAGATCCAACACCGCGTCCACGGAGGGGTGCGCCCAGCGGCAGACGGCGTATGGCTTGAAGTAGGCGCCGAGGATTGCGTATCCGTCCGGGTCGCCCAGCCCGTCCAGGAGTTGGCCGGTGTCCCAGCGGCCGGAGTAGTCCATCACGTCCTCCGGGCCGATGAAGCCCTGCTGCGCCAGGAGCGCCGCCGCGCACCCCGTCATGCCGGCCCACCCGATGACCTCCTTGACCATGCTGTAGTTCGCCTGCAGGCCGCCTGGGGGGAAGGAGCCGTGGGAGGCAGCGTTGCCGATGGCGGATTGCAGAGTGGTCTCGTCGAATCCCAGCAATGTCCCGGCCGCGGCGGCGGCGCCAAAGACGCCCCAGATGCCGCTGGAATACATGCGATCCTTGTACCAGGGGACGCGGGCGACGCTCGCGCGAACCGCGACCTCATACCCGGCCACGATGGCCGCCAGAAACTCCCGCCCGGTGGCGCCCGTCATCTCGGCGATGGCCAGGGCAGCCGGGATGACGACGGCACCGGGATGTCCCATCGCCATGCGGTGCCCGTCATCCAGGTCCAGTGCGCTGGCGGCGTTGCAGTTGATCCACGCGGCGCCGGTGACGCTCAGCGGACGGCGGGAGCCGATGACCGTGGCCTTGCCGGGGCTGAACTGTTCGTAGGCGAAGCGGGCGCTGATTTGCGTCATGGGGGTGCGGGTGCCGGCGACGGCGACCCCCACCACGTCCAGGACACAACGGCTGGCCTGGTGCAATACCCGCTCGGACAGGTTGGCGGGGTCCAGCCGGCGGACGAATGAGACCAGTTCTCCCGTTGCGGACACGGTGTTCCCCTCGTCGCTATTCTCGGAGGTGCGGGTCGAGCACGTCGCGGAGCCCGTCCCCCAACAAGTTGAAGGCCAGCACGGCGACGAGGATCGCCAGGCCGGGGAAAACGGACAGCCAGGGGGCGTTCAGCAAATGCGGCGTGCCGTCCCGGATCATGTTCCCCCAGGTCGGCGTGGGGGGCGAGACGCCCAACCCGATGAAGCTGAGGTTCGCCTCGATGCGAATGGCAGAGGCGGTCCAGAGGCTGCTGAGCACGACAACCTCGCCCATGACATTGGGCAGGATGTGCAGGCCCACGATCCGGACAGGGCCCGCCCCGACGGATCGGGCCCCTTCCACGAACTCCCGCTTCTTCAGGGACAGCGCCGAACCATGCATCACTCGCGCGAAGGCGGGGGACAGCATGATGCCGATGGCCAGGATCATCTTGAGCAGTCCCGGGCCGAGAACCGCCAGCACTAGGAGCCCGAGGAGCAGGCTTGGAAAGGCCATCAGGATGTCCACGAACCGCATGATTACGTTCTCGATTTTGCCGCCTGTGTAGCCGGCGACCAGGCCAAGGGTGGAGCCGATCACCCCTCCCAAAACGACGGAACACACGCCCACCAGGAGCGAGATCCGACCGGCGTAGAGGACGCGGGCGAAGAGGTCCCGCCCGAAGGTGTCCCGCCCCAGGATGTGGGTCTGATCCGGCGGCTGGAGGCGGAATCTTGCCTCCTGCGCCACCGGGTCGTGCGACGTGACAAGCGGCGCGGCAACGGACAGGATGGTCACCAGAATGGCCAGGACCAGTCCGACCACGGCGGCCCGGTTCCGGGCGAATGTCCTCCACAGCCGCCTGCGCTCACCGCGGGCTTTACCCGGGGTCCCCTCTGCATCCATCCGTCCGACTCACCCTAGTGCCTGATCCGGGGATCCACCCATCCGTAGATCAGGTCGATCATCAGGTTGATGACCACAACGAAGCCCGTGTAAATGACCATGATGGACTGCAACGCCGTATAGTCGCGCTGGAGGATGGCGCCCACCATCATCTTCCCCAGCCCTGGCCTGGCGAAGACGATCTCCACGGTCACGGAGTCACCGATCAGGCTCACGGCCCAGATGCCGGTGACGGAAACGATGGGGATCAGGGCCGACCGCAGGGCATGCCGGAGGTGCACGACCCGCTCTTTCAGTCCCTTGGCACGGGCGGTGCGCACATAATCCTGGCGGAGGACGTTGAGTATCGCGGAACGCGCCAGCCGGGCGACTGAGGCCGTCATGACGAGACCCAAGGTGAGTGCTGGCAGGATCAGGTGGCTGATATTCTCGCGGAGATCGTCCATACCGCCGCCCCCGGTCGCCGGCAGCCACTGGAATTGAATAGCCAACAGCAGGATCAGCAGGATCCCCAGATAGAAAGCCGGCACGGACAGGCCGGTGAGTGAGAGGACCCGACCGATGTAGTCGGCCATCCGGTTGCGGCGGATCGCCGTGTAGACACCGATGGGGATCCCCAGGAGCGTGCCGATCAGGATCGCCAGGACAGTCAGTTCAAGGGTGTAGGGAAGGGCGTGAATGACCTGGTCCCGGATGGAGGAGCCGGTGATCATGGAGCTGCCGAGATCCCCGCGCACCAGGCTGCCCAGGAAGCGGACGTACTGGACGGGCAACGGCTCGTTGAGGCCCATCCGCTGCCGGAGCGCCTCGACGGCCTCCTTGGATGCATAGTCGCCCAACGCAGCGACCGCGGGGTCACCGGGGATGACTCGGACCACGAGGAAGACAATGGTGACCACGCCCAGAAAGACGGGAATCGAGAGGACGAGTCGTTGCACGATGTATCTGAGCACGGTCTTTGATCGGCGGGCGGCCAGGCGCGGTGGGCGCAGCCGCCTGTCGGCACGCCCACCGCGCGGATGAGGTTCAGGCTACTTCGTCAGGCGGGTCTTCTCGGTGATGCCGGGATAGAGCGCCAGGACCGAGATCAGCTCGTGCCCATAGTCCACGGCAGTCGAGCGGGCATACACCTGGTTCTGGTACTGGATGGGATAGACGGCCATGTCTTCCAGGGCCTTGATCTGCGCCTCTTTCCAGAGGGCCACCTGCTTGGCCTGATCGGTCTCGTTCCGGGCCTGTTCGATGAGACCGTCGATCTTGTTGTAGTGGGAGAAGTTGGTGTTGGGCTTCTTGCCCGTGACCACGATCGAGTCGGAATGGAGGAATTGCGTGAAGAAGATGTCCGCGTTGGGGCGCCAGGCGATGTAGATCACCATGGGGTTGGCGTCCTTCCGGATCATGCTGTGCATCGTGGCGTGGTCCACGAGCTTCAGGGTCACCTTGATGCCCACCTTGGCGAGCTGGGCTTGCATGGACTCATAGAGCACCCGGTACCCGGTCATCTCGGAGGTGACCACTTCCAGGGGGAACCCGTTGGGGTATCCGGCGTCGGCCAGGAGCTTCTTGGCCTTCTCTCGATCCGTCTTGTAATCCAGGCCCTTGGCGGCCAACTCCTGGCGGGTAAGGCCGCCCGCCAGGAACTTCACCGGGACGGGCGAATAGACGTTCTCGGCAATCCCGGGACCGATGAGAGCCAGGAACTCATCCCGGTCCAGGGCATAGGCGATGGCCTTTCGCACGTCCAGCTTGCCGAGCGGCGCGGCGCCCGTATTGAAGGAGATCACCGCCACCTCGCCCACCCCGAAGACATCCACCTTTACCCCGGAGACGCCCTTCATTTTGTCCACCCAGACCTTGTCCGGTGCCCCGTTGATCACGTCCATCTGGCCATTCCGCAGGGCCAGCTCACGGCTGCTGATGTCGGGCATGAAGCGGTAGTCCACGCCGTCCAGTTGCGGCTTGCCCCGGAAGTAGGCGGGGTTGGCCACCAGTTGCACACGCTCCTGGGGGCTGTAGCTCTTGAACATGAAGGGGCCGGTACCCACGGGCTGCGTCTTCATGCCGTCGGGCCCGAGTTTCTCGGCGGCCTTCTTGCAGACGATGAAGCCCCCGGAGTAGTTGGCCACCTTGGCGGAGAAGAGGATCGGGGACAGCGGCTTGTCCAGGGTGACCTTCACCGTCTGGGCATCCGGGGCCTCCACGGTCATCCCCGCGTAATCGGCGGCGTAGGCGGAGCGATTCTTGTCCGCCGACTTCTGCAGCGAGTAGACCACGTCCTCGCTCGTCAACTCATAGGTGGGCACGCCCGGGCTCGGATGGCACATGACCCCTTTCCGGAGCTGGAACGTCCACGCCTGCTTGCCGCCCTCCATCCGCGGCGCCGGCAGGCCCGTGGCCAGATCCGGCTCGAAGACCGAGCCGTCGCCGGGCTTGTAGCGGACCAACCCATTGAAGATCATGTCCACCAGGCTGCGATCCTGGGTGGTGGTGGCGAAGTGGGGATCCATGCTCCTGAGATCGGAGGCGTTCTGGGCGATGCGCAGAATTCCGGCTGCGTGAACGGACCACGGGACAAGAACCAGACCGACCATCGCGAGGGCCAGGACCAGCACGAGCTTGCGTCTCATCGGGTCTCCCCCCTTGCTCCTTTCGGAGGCAGCCTACAGCGGAGTTGCCGAACCGTCCATCCTTGTCACCCAGCACCCTCGTGGATTCCTGCCGACTCCCTGCCCGCGGCGCGCTCGCCTCGTGCCGTCAGGCTGGTGGGAAATCGGCATACGGGCACGCTATTCAATGCGTTCTTGCTTGTCAAGGGTGAACTCAGCCCACCCTTGCTTTGTCCGCACAGGCGCCGTCCCCGAGGCCACGGCTACCACCCGTGACGAGTGCCACCCGCCCGGTCAGATCCTCCATCTGGACCTTCCTATGAGGAGCCAAGGATGAGCGGTGAAATCCCGCGGCGACAGCTTTGCCAATGTTCACCTCTTGACCTGCGCCAGCTTACGGGGCTCTACCCTGGTAATCCCTTCGATAGCATCGAAGTGGCCGTCGGCACTGATGAGGTGTGTCAGGCCATTATTCAGCATGGTCGCCGCATGGACGGCATCGCGGCTTTTGATGCTGGCCCCGTACCGGGCAACCAGATCGAAGGCCAGTTGCATGTCCGCCAGGGTGACCGGCAGCACATCCTCACCCACCTGGTCCACGGCCAGCCGGGCCAGGTGGAGACCCCGTTGGGTTTCCCCGAGGGCACGATAACGATAGAGAATTTCCTGCAGCACCTCAGCGTTGGTTACGACCTCCAGCTCCTCCTGTGCTACGCGCCTGAGCAGGGCAACGCAGGGAGATTTCAGGGAATGCTGCCGCCCGGCGGCGTACATGAAGATATTCGTGTCCAGGAAATACTTCACCGCCTCCGGCCCCCGCCGTGGGTTCGCTCGATCTCCTTCTCCATCTCTGACCATTCGCCCACGGGGAGGTCCATGGCAGCTATCTCCTCGAAGGCCTTCTGCTTGGCGGTCCGTCGGGCCTTCTTCAGGAGCTGCTCCACAACGGCCTCCCTCAGAAGAACGCTGAGCGGTTTCCCTTGAGCCTTTGCCAGAGCCAGGAGCGCCCTGTGCTGCTGGTCATCGACCAGAACTTGAACCTTATGAATGAGGGTTGGCATCTGTTCAACCTCCTCCGCTTGTTTTCATACTCTGAAAAGCAGAGTATCTCAGATCGTTCGTCCCGTCAAGCAGACGGTGGCATCGGGCCATGCCTCGACCGATTCTCGATCCCCCCAAGAGGATCGCCGGAGCACGCGGCACACTTCAAACGATCCCAACACTGAATCGCTGGCCGACCTTTGCCATTGACGGATGTTTCGGACGGGGACTATGCTTCGCGGAGGAACTGTGGAGGAAATAGCTCATGTCCCCTGTCCTGCTGGATGGTGAACGGTTGACTCTGAATGACGTCGAGCGGGTGGCCCGGCACCGTGAGGCGGTTGCGTTGGATCCGGCCGCCCGGCCCAAGCTAGAGGCGTCCCGCAGCGTCATCGAGGCCGCGCTGGCCGCCGAACGACCCATCTACGGCGTCAGCACCGGCTTCGGCCCGCTGAGTGACGTCTTCGTGGGTGCCGCCGATCGGGAGGCGTTGCAGCGGAACCTCCTCCGCAGTCACGCGATCGGCATCGGCGAGCCAATCCGAGAAGCGGAGACCCGGGCCACTGTCCTTCTCCGGGCAAACGTCCTGGCCAAAGGATACTCGGGCGTCCGGCCGGAGATCGTTGACCTGCTTTGCGAGCTGCTCAACCGTGGGGTGCATCCCGTGATCCCGGAGCGGGGCTCGGTCGGGGCAAGCGGGGACCTGGCCCCGCTGGCGCACCTGGCGTTGGTCCTGATCGGCGAGGGAGAGGCCAGCTATCGCGGAGAGCGGCTGGCTGGCGCCGAGGCGCTCCGGCACGCCGGTCTCGCGCCTGTCACGCTGAAGGCCAAAGAAGGCCTGGCGTTGATCAACGGCACCTGCGGCATGACGGGAATCGGCGCATTGGCCCTCACCCGGGCGGAGCGGCTCGTGAAGCTCGCCGACGTGGCGGGCGCCATGACGCTCGAAGCCCTGCGCGGCTCCCAGGTTCCCTTTGACGAGCGCGTGCAGGCGGTCCGCCCCCATCCGGGACAAGCCGCCTCGGCAAGGAACCTTCGGCTTCTGCTCCAGGACTCCGAGGTCATGGTCTCGCACAAGGATTGCGGGAAGATCCAGGACAGTTACACCCTTCGCTGCATCCCGCAGGTCCACGGCGCGGTACGGGAAGCCCTCACCTTTGCCCGAGCCACCCTCACTCGGGAGCTGAACTCGGCCACGGACAATCCGCTGGTGTTTCCCGAGTCGGGGGACATCCTTCCGGGGGGTAACTTCCATGGGCACCCCGTCGGCCTTGCCCTGGACTTTGCCTCCGTCGCCCTAGCGGGTCTCTGCGGCATGGCAGAGCGCCGGATCGAGCGCCTGGTCAATCCCCAGCTCAGCGAGCTGCCGCCGTTCCTCGTGAAGGCGAGCGGGCTCCACTCCGGATTCATGGTGGCGCAGATCGCGGCCGCTTCCCTGGTGTCCGAGGCGAAGCTGCTGGCCTCACCTGCCACCGTGGATTCGATACCTACCTCCGGCAGCAAAGAGGATTTCGTCAGCATGGGCTGGCTGGCGGCTATCAAGGCCGCGCAGATTGTGGATCGCCTGGCGGCAATCCTGGCCTTGGAGTTCCTGTGCGCCGCCCAGGGTTTGGACTTCCTCTTACCGCTGAGGCCCGGACGCGGGGTGCGCAAGGTGTACGAGATGGTTCGCAGTCACGTGACCCACCTCACCGAGGACCGTGTCCTGCGATACGACCTGGACCGGGTACTGCCCCTTCTGGAAGATGGCACCCTCCTAACCGCCGTGGAGGGGGCCGTAGGCCCGCTTGCTTGACAAGGACACACAACCTCCCGCCGGGTCCTTGACGAACCGACACGACCTATGGCCTAATCAAGAGGCCTGCAGACCGAGAGTTCGACCGCAGATGGAGGCAAAGATGCGCACATGATTTCAGATTCCTTTCCAATTCACGCCTGTACTATCTGAAGGAGGAGACAGCTATGGGCCGGATGATCTGGAGGAAACCCGCAATCCTGGTGGTTTTTGCTGCGATGGCTGCGCTCGTGAGTACGCCCGCCCTGGCTCAGGAGTCCATCAAGATCGGCTTCTTCGCCCCCATCACCGGGCCGGCGGCTGCGGACGGTGCCAGCGCCCAGCACGCGGTGGAGCTGGCCGTCAAGGAGGTGAACGCGGCTGGCGGGATCAAGGGCAAGAAAGTTGAGCTGATCGTGTACGATGACCGCCTCAACCCGCAAGAGGCCGTGGCCATCGCCAACAAGCTCATCGAGAAGGATCAGGTCATCGGAGTGGTCAGTGGATCGTACAGCGGGCCGACCCGCGTGACCGCCCCCATCTTTGCCAAGGCCGGGGTACCGATGGTGGCGGGCTACGCCGTCCATCCTGACGTGACCAAGGCAGGCGAATCCAACTTCCGCAACGGATACCTGGGGACAGTGGAAGGGGCCGCCGCGGCCGAACTGGCGGTGAAAACGCTGAAGGCCAAGCGGATCGCCGTCCTCAGCATGGATAACGACTATGGTCGGGAGCTGGGAGACGGGTTCAAGGCGCGGGCCGAGAAGCTGGGCGCCACCGTCGTCTCGTACCAGGCGTACAAGTTCCCTGGAGAGCGCGAGTTCCGTCCGTTCCTGACCCGTGTAAAGGAGGCGAATCCTGACTTGCTCTTTGCCTGTGGCTACTACAACGAGGGCGCCCTGATCACCCGCCAAGCGAAGGAGCTCGGGCTGAAGGTCCCGATCGTCGGCACCGAGGGGATGGACTCGCCCAAATTCCTGGAGTTGGCGGGTCCTGCGGCCGAAGGGCTGATGATCACCACCAACCTGGATCGGGATGATTCTCGTCCCCTGGTTCAAAACTTTCTGAAGAACTACCGGCAGGCGTACAGCATTGACGCCGACATGGTAGGCGCCAGCAGCTTCGACGCCTTCAAGATCTTGGTGGCGGCCATCGAAAAGGCCGGGACCGACCAGAAGGCCATTACCAAGGCCCTGATGGAGACCAGGGACTACAACGGTCTAACCGGAAAGATCAGCCGGTTTATCAAGGGCGAGGCGATCAAGCCAGTCCAGATCCAGGTAGTGAAAGAGGGCAAGTTCCGCCGTCACTCCATTATTGACAATCCCGAGGTGATCACGCCGGCGCAGTAACCGGGGGCGACAGCGATTTCCGATAGCGACAGGGAGGGGAGAAGACCTTCGTCTCGCTGTCGGATTTCGCTATCGCTGTCGAACGGCTTTGTCGGCGAGGGCGGGGGGCTGACCTGTTCGGCCTCCCGCCTTCTCGTGTCCGCAGACCTCGAACGATCCGCAGATTACGCAGATTTCCCGCTGGGCCTCTCTCGAAAGAATCTGCGTAATCTATGAAACCTACGGATAATTTGGGCCTTTTTCCATGATCTGGCAGCAGATCGCGAATGGCATCGCGACCGGGGCGGTGTACGCCCTGACGACGCTGGGCCTCACCATGATCTACGGAGTGCTCCGCGTCCTGCACGTGGCCCACGCGGGCGTCTATGCCCTGGGCGCCTACGTGGGGCTCTGGGCCTTTCGCGCGCTGGGAAACTTTTGGCTCAGCCTGGTGGTGGCAATGGTTGCCTGCGCCCTGGCTGGCCTGCTCATCGAGCGGTTCCTTTACGCGCCCCTCCTTCACCTCCCACGGATCATCCCCCTCATCGCAAGCATCGGCCTGTTCATCGCCATGGAGGAGGCGTTCCGCATCGTGGCGGGGCCATACGCTCACGCCTACGACGCCCCGGTCCGGTTCGGGGCGCTGACCCTGGGGCCCCTTCACCTCACAGCCCCGCAGACGCTGATTCTCACCGTAACCCTGGTGCTGCTCGTATTGCTCTGGCTGCTCCTGGCGCGTTCCAAGGTGGGCCTGGCGATGCGGGCTACCGCCATGGACGCGGAGATCACCTCCAGCTTTGGGGTGAACACCCGAGGGATCGTCACGTTGAACTTCCTCATCGGGTCCGCCATGGCGGGAGCCGCCGGAGTCCTCATCGGCGTGTACGACAACCAGGTCTGGCCGACCATGGGGAGCGTGCCGGCCTACAAGTGCCTGGCCATCGTCGTCCTGGGCGGCCTGGGCAACATCCCGGGCACCGTTCTGGCCTCATTCCTTATCGGATTGGCTGAGACCATGCTGATCGGCGTCCTCGCGATCCCATTTCCCCGCGACGCCCTGGCCTTTGTGGCCATGATCCTGGTGCTCATGTTCCGACCGTACGGCCTGCTTGGAAAAGCCTAATGACGACAGGGACAGCGATAGCGACGGCGATCGGACGGGACGTTCAGAACCTCACAGGCTCCCTGTCCCTGCCGGATCTTCGTTTGATGGCAGTAGTTCGTTCCCTGTCCCTATCGCTGTCCCTGTCGGTTGTTCGATGTTAAGCGGTTATTTGATTACCGTCCTGATCACCATCGGGATCTACGTGGTCCTGGCCCTCAGCCTGAACATGATCACGGGCTACGCGGGTCAGATCTCGCTGGGCCACGCGGCCTTCATGGGGATCGGCGCCTACACCTCGGCCCTTCTCTTCACCAGGGCTGGCTTCAGCTTCTGGCCTGCGTTCCTTGTCTCCGGGGTCGTCGCCGGTCTGGTGGGGGCCATCCTGGCGATCCCATGCCTCCGGGTACGGGAGGACTTCCTGGCCATCACCACCATGGGCATCAACTTCGTGGTCGAGGCCATCTTCCTGTACATCCCCTTCTTCGGCGCCGGCATGGGGATCGGCGGCATCCTGCCCCCCACGGTCTTCGGAAGGGAGATCAGCAAGCCGGAGTTCCTCCTGCTGGTCATCGTGCTGATCTTGGCCACCATCGCCGTGGACCGGTGGCTTATCCGGTCGTGGATCGGCCTTGGATGGGCGGCCATCCGGGAGGATGAGGAAGCCGCCGGCGCCATGGGGATAGATGTCGTGCGCTTCAAGGTCCTGGCCTTCACCCTCGGCAGCGCGGGGGCTGGCTTGGCGGGGAGTCTCTACGCCCATTTCCTTACCTTCATCATGCCGGTGAACTTCGGTTTCGGACAGTCCATACTCATCCTGTCCATGGTGGTCTTCGGCGGGATCGGGACGCTTCGCGGTCCGATCCTGGGTGCCATCTTCCTGGGAGCCCTGCCGGAAGTTTCCCGACCGGTGATGGAGTACCGGACGCTCCTGTACGGGGTCCTGCTGCTTCTGCTGATGCGATATCAGCCTGGCGGCATTCTGGGGGAGGATAGTGTACTCATCCGCGGATGGCGACGGCTCTGGCCGGCCGCAATGCACAGTTGAAAAACGACGACCGGAACCGCCAGTGTCCGGTCCTCTATTGTCGATTTTTCCGCCTAAGGCGGATCAGTTGGTCGACACGGAGTGAGGGATGGCTTTGCTGGAGATCGAGCACCTGACCAAGGAATTCGACGGCGTCACCGCGCTCCAGGACGTGACGCTCGAGATGCGGGAGGGCGAGATCCTCGGGGTCATCGGCCCGAATGGCGCGGGAAAGACCACCCTGTTCAACTGCATCACCGGGATGCACACGCCCGACCGGGGAACCATTCGATTCCGTGGAGAACCTATCCAGGGGCGCATGCCGTTCGAGATTGCCCGCCGCGGAATCGCCCGCACCTTCCAGATCGTCCGGCCGTTTCCGACGCTCTCCCTCACGGACAACGTCCTCGTGGCCTACGGCCATCGATACTATCCTCGCCTCGGCCTCTCCACCACACGCTCCCACCATCCGGCCAGCCTGGGGGCGGCGGCGGCCCTCCTGAACCGCGTGGGCCTGGCCAGCGCGCAGGAGCGACCCGCCGGAACCCTTCCCCTCGGGCTGAAGAAGCGACTGGAGATCGCACGCGCCCTGGCCCTCAACCCCTCGCTTCTTCTGCTGGACGAACCGTCCGGGGGGCTCCGGCACGAGGAGTCGCAGCAGCTCCTGGACCTGATCCGTGGCCTGAATCAGGAGGGCATCACCATCGTGCTCATCGAGCACAACATGCCCATCGTCATGGGCGTCTGCCAGCGCTTGGTGGTTTTGGATCACGGCGTCCAGATCGCCGAGGGCGATCCCGCCGCGATCCAGCGCAACCCTCTCGTAATCGAAGCCTATCTCGGCAAGTCGAGTAGTCAATCTGTCGAGTAGTCAATTCGTCGTTGGGCAACGCCCAGGGTCCTCTTCTGATTTCTTACCAATCGACCACTTGACAAGTTGACACATTGACCATGTTGGAAGTTCTGAATCTTGAAGTGACGTACGGGGAGTTCGCCGCCGTTCGGGGCATAAGCTTCGAGGTCCGTGATGGCGATCTGGTGACCATCATCGGGGCGAACGGCGCCGGAAAGAGCACGACCCTCCGTGCAATCATGGGTCTCTCGCGCCCGCGCAGCGGCCGGATCCTCTTCAATGGTCAGGACATCACCGCCGAGCCAGCCCACCTCCGGGCGCGCCGCGGCATCAGTCTGGTTCCGGAGGGCCGCCGGATTCTGCCGGACCTCACCGTGGAGGAGAATCTGCGCCTCGGCATCTATCCCCTGCGTGACGGGGGCGATGCGCGCGCCGGGCTGGATCGGGCATACACCCTGTTCCCGCAGTTGCGTGCCCGGGCGCGGCAGCGGGGCAAAACCCTCTCCGGCGGCGAGCAGCAGATGCTGGCGATCGCCCGGGCCTTGATGGGAAGACCCAGGCTGCTCCTGCTGGACGAAGTCTCCCTGGGCCTGATGCCCACCATGGTCGAGCAGACGTTCCAGACGATCCGGGAGCTGCACCGACAGGGCGCCACAATCCTGCTTGTGGAGCAGAATGCCCGTATGGCGCTTTCCGTGGCCACCCGCGGCTACGTCCTGGAGACCGGAACCATCATCCTGAGCGGCTCGGCGGACGAGTTGGCCGCCGATCCGAAAGTCAAGCGCGCGTATCTGGGCGGCTGAGCCGCTCAAAAAAGCGTTCGGCTGTTCGGCAGTTCGGTTGTTCGGCGGTTCTCCGGGAACAACCGAACCGTCGAACCATCGAACGACCGAACGCCCTGGAGCACTGCAGGGGCCATGGTGAAAGAGACGCGGGCGGTCATCACTGTTCTGGCTGGTGCAACGATCTTGGGCTCGCTGGGGGCGTGGGGTCGGACCATCTACCGCTACGAGGGGAACCCGATGGTTGTCGTCACCTGGCGGGCACTGATCGGGGCGGTGGCGTTGGCCGGCCTCCTCGCCATCCTTCGACCCCAACTCCTCCGAATCCGCCCTGGCGACCTTCCCTTCTTTGCCTTGTACGGATTCGTCGGGGTCACCATGAACTTCTGGGCCTACTTCTCGGCCGTCAAGTTCACGACCCTGGCCGTTGCGATCACCCTGCTTTACACGTATCCGGCCTTTGTCGTGCTTCTTTCCGCCCTTTTCCTCCACGAACGCCTTACGTCCACGAAGCTGGTGGCCGTCGTCGTCACGCTCCTGGGCTCGGCGCTTGTGGCCCAGGTCCACCAGGTGGACTGGCTTCGGCTCAACCTGAGAGGGATCCTCTTTGGACTGCTGGCCGGCCTCAGCATGGCAACCTACAGCATCTTCGGCAAGCGCGCCTTGTCCCGATACGCGCCGTGGACTGTGGTGCTGTACGCCTTCGGCGCCGGTGGACTGTTTCTGGCCGTGCTGAGCGGGCCGCGATTGGTGCAGGCGATCCGCTACCCCGCCGTGGCATGGCTGTGGATTCTCGGCCTGGCCCTGATCCCGAGCCTGGGTGGCTACGCCCTCTATACCTTCGGCCTGCGCGACCTGCAGGCCAGCCAGGCCAGTATCATCGCCACGTGGGAGGTCGTGACGGCCGCCTCCCTCGGCTGGTTCCTCTTCGGCGAGCAACCCGCGGCGGTCCAGTACCTCGGCGCGGCCCTGGTGTGCTTCGGCATCGGCTGGATCCAGCGCGCCGAGGGTTGATTGCATCCACAGAGCCTCGGGGATATACTTTATCCGCAGATTTCGCAGATTCCACAGATTCTCCTGACTCCGCTCTTCCCGAAGAATCTGCGCAATCTGCGTAATCTGTGGAGAATACCGGAGCCCTTTCCTCTACGATCTCCTGTGGTATCTGAGCGATCCCGACTGGCCGTCACCGAATCTGACGCTGCTCAACAACGCCCTCCGGCAGACGGGCTGGCGGAGGAAGCCCTTGTCGGAAGACACGTGGCGGGAGGTTGTCCGCAAGCGGTTGGCCAGGGTAGCCTGGGGGCAGGCTGTGGCCGACATCCGTCCGTTCCTCGAGCCGAGCGCCGATCCAGCGCTCATCACGCACGAGAATCTGGTTCGGCTGCTCTCGGCGCGTCGGGCGTGATGGAGGTGAACGCTCAGAGGGTGTGCGGCCTTCACGCGGCGTCAAGCCCATTTCTGCTTGACACGCGGCCCAGGCCTGCGGTACCCACGAGGTCAGGTGGTCAGCGGCACCGCAACTTGGCCATGGAGGCCCCGGCGTCCGTGGCGCGGCCGCCCGCGGGGCGGAGCCGGGGGGTTCCGGCGCGCCGCCCCGAAAAGCAAATTCCTATCGCCTGCTGTCGGTCCGGCCCGTTCGACCACGACACCACCCTGCCTACCCCGCTGTTCCCCGGCCTAGATCCGTCGCCTGGGCGCCGTCTCCCCGAAGAGCGACGAGGCGCTCCAGTTCGCCGGCGGTCTTGCCCGCCAGCGGAACACGGTTTGTTACCACCTGGACAACGCGCTGGCCACGGTCCAGGCAATGCTGGCCGTATTGCCACAACCGCGAGCCATTCGTCAAAAGCACTCCGCGAAGAATGCGGCCACCAATTGAACCGATGGCGCGAGAGGAACACGGGATGAAATGGATTTCGCACGAGCTTCTGATGAAAGAGCAGGCTGCAGAGCGCTGGCGTTTGCTTTCTGTGTTCTGCCTCATCATATACGGAAAGACCTTATCGCCCATTGAGGTGCCGAGAGAACGTACGGATCGTTTTGTCAGAATCGGCCAAGAATTGGAGATATTGGAGCACGATCTGACCGAATGCATAAACGAATTCACAATGGCTTTCCGCGTTTACTACTCGGAACTGCAGGATCTCGAATTGAAGAAGTTCGCCGTGGTCTATCACGCAGACAACTTTTTCGTACGCGTTCACAAGTTGGTCGAGAATACGTACGGCCTGCTCTCTTTAATGGTTGGGCTGGACCCTGCACGTAGGCGGCGACGCAATGAACCATCTCTACGGGATGACCTCAGAGGGAAAATGAGGGACCCGAGACTCATACAACAGAACCTGGGGCCTATCCTTGTGGCTGTCACCGTTTTTGAAAACAGCAGCGCGATCAGGAGGTCCAGCAAGGCACGTAATCTCTTTGTCCACCTATTTCGAGAAGAACCAAAGTGGCCAATGCTTAGTCCGGAGCGCCGCTTTCAGGAACCAGAGGATCCCTTGGCGCGTGACATACGAGCAATCGAACAGGCCCCACAGCTCGACGAGTATGCCAACGAGAAACGCCAAGAATTCGTAGAGACACTAGAGGCAATTCGCCGATTTCGGGACGAGCTTTTCGACCAACTTCACACTACGTTCCAAAAGCTTCAGTGAGCCTACGGGAAAAGGTGGTCATGGCGCGTTGTTGAATGGGTTTAGTGGAGGGCCCAACCTCGTCAGCTCGTGCACAGCGCATTCATCGCCTGTATCGAGCAGCCCGAGGTAATCGCGAAGATCCTGACCCACCTGGGCCTCTGGGCTACCCCAGATCATAGCCCACCCGTCGCGGGTCCCCGTCGCCGTCCTCTCGGCATTAGGTTGTCGCCGCGTAATCAGCTCATCAGTTCGCCGCAGGTCGCTCGCCTCATCCGTCATCCGGGACGTTGCTTCCCAATCATCCTTGCGCGCGGTCCGAACCGAGCGTCATGGGAACCCGACGGAGCGGGCCCAGGCGGCGCCTCCCGTTTACTTCGTAGCCAAACACGTCATATTCTTTCACGGCCACGTTACGCCCAGCCACACCGTTCCCCCCATCCTTCTCCGCACCGCCTAAAGCGGCGAGCGCGTCGGCCAGCCTTCCTAGGGCTGCTCGCCCTTCCCCGAGTGCCGCGCCGTAGTGCCCCTGCGCTAGCGGCCCGGCCTCCAGTAGGAAAACGGAGACGCCGTGACGTCATGTATCTGTCACCAGGACGCTGGCTTCGAAAACGTGCCCTGGCTGTCCTGCAACGTGGGTGGGGCCCGCGACCCCTGATTCCGCCGCGATCGTGAGCGATATCGACTACCTCACGCATGTCGCGAAGCTGTGAATTCACGGGCACA
>Ga0326597_10004440_pt1 | contig 19744 bp, 21 predicted proteins | sample RVTome_12_FD_203789 | JGI IMG/M metagenome (GOLD analysis project Ga0326597, IMG submission 203789) | Soil microbial communities from uranium-contaminated site in the Upper Colorado River Basin, Wyoming, United States - RVT100D185 | ecosystem: Environmental > Terrestrial > Soil > Contaminated >...
AGGCATCGCGCATCATCCCCTGTTCCATGGACAGATCCTGCGTCGCCAGTTCGGTGCTCATCCGACCTCCTCGTCGTAGTAATAGTGCCGCGGCGATCTCGCCACGCCCGCCGAAGCCTGGACCTGCTTTGGCGCACAAACGGCCCACTCGTCAAGCCTATCGACGAGGACCTCTCGATTTGCCCGCGTGGGAACTGCTATCTGATCTGAACCGCGGACCGAAGGAAGTCAGCGTTGGGGGTTTGTCCCGTTTTTGAACGGCCACGCATGACGGGGGGTGTTGAGCCCAATCGCCGGTCGCCTTTACCGCAAATCGGGGAATACCATTGGCGGAAGGGCGTTGTAATCTGGTAATTACCATTTCTAGTCTTGTAATTACGATTACGACGTCCGAAACGAGGTTCTCGTGTCCACCATCAACTCGACAACACTGCCCCTTCTTCCTCTTCCTCACGGTGTCTTCTTCCCTGAGATGGTCGTGACCGTTCGAGCCGAGAGTTCCCTAGCCCGCGCCGCGTTTGAGGCGGCCTCGCGACGAGCTGGTTCCAGTCCTGCCGAGCTGGTCGCCGTGCCCCAGATCGGCGGCGAGTACAGCCCGATCGGACTCGTGGTGCGCATCGAGCAAGCGGGCCGGCTGCCCGGTGGCGGCGAGGGTGCCGTGTTGCGAGGACTACGACGGGTACGGGTCGGCCAAGGCGAGGTCGGACCAGACGGTGTGCTCTTGGTGACGGTCACCGAAGTCGACGCCGATTCAGCCGGCATCGAGGCAGAGGCCCTGGCTGTCGAGTATCGCCAGGTTGCCGGCGAACTGCTGCAAATCTTGGGCGGTGGGCGACTCGCCGGATTGCTTGATGGACTCGAAGACCCTGGCGCACTGGCCGACACGCTCGGCTGGTGGCCGGATCTCGACGAAGAGCGCCGACTTGAGCTCTTCAAGACCGTCGACGTTACCGAGCGAATCACCCAAGCACTGGCCTGGGCCAAAGAAGCGCTGGTGGAAGCGCAGGTCACCAGGGACATCACCTCGGACGTTCAGGAAGGTTTCGAAAAGGACCAGCGGGAAGCGATCCTGCGCCGCCAAATGGAGTCGATCCGAAACGAACTCGGCCAGACAGACGACGACATCGTTTCCGAGTACCGAACGCGCCTGGCCGACGGCACCCTGCCTGAGAAGATGGTGACCGCCGTCGGGAAGGAACTCGATCGCCTCGAACGTATGGGTGATCAGAGCATGGAGGCGAACTGGATTCGGACCTGGCTCGAGACGGTCTTCGATATCCCATGGGGCGAACGCAGCAGCGACTCGCTCAACCTTGCCAACGCCGAATCCCAACTTGATTCCGACCACACCGGGCTTGAGAAGGTGAAGGAACGCATCCTTGAGTTCCTCGCCGTGCGTAAGCTCCGCCAGCAGCGCGGCATCGACGAGACGGGCGGCCGTGGGGGCGGCACCATCCTGGCGTTGGTCGGCCCGCCAGGGGTCGGCAAGACCAGCCTTGGCGAATCGATCGCCAAAAGCACCGGTCGCCGATTCGTTCGGATGTCGCTCGGCGCCATCACGACGAAGCCGAGATCCGTGGCCATCGCCGCACCTACGTCGGTGCCCGCCCTGGGCGTATCGTTCGGGCGCTCATCGATGCCGGCACCATGAACCCGGTCATTCTCCTCGATGAGATCGACAAGGTCGGGGCAGACTGGCGGGGTGATCCGTCATCGGCGCTGCTCGAGGTACTCGACCCGGCCCAGAACAGCACGTTCCGGGACCACTACCTTGAGACCGAACTCGACCTGAGCGAGGTCATTTTCATCGCCACGGCAAACGTGATCGACACGATCCCGGCGCCCCTGCTCGACCGGATGGAGGTGATCACCCTTGAGGGTTACACCGAGGACGAGAAGGTGGTCATCGCCCGCGATCATCTCTTGCCGCGGCTCTACGACCGCAACGGCGTCACCGCCGACGAGATCGAACTCAGTGACAACATCATCCGCACCGTGGTTGGTGACTACACCCGCGAAGCGGGCGTCCGCCGCCTCGAGCAGCGTCTCGACCGGCTCGTACGCCGGGCGGTCAGCTTCCTCGTACGCAACCCTGATACCAAATCGGTTGCCGTTGGGGAGGAGGATCTGCGCCCAGCGCTCGGCCGCACCGCACAACGGGATGACCCGGCCGAACGGATTGTCATTCCGGGCATCGCCACCGGTCTGGCCGTGACCGGCGCCGGGGGCGATGTGCTGTTCGTCGAAGTGTCCGCCAGCGACGGTGAGCCGGGACTCACCCTGACCGGGCAACTCGGCGACGTGATGAAGGAATCGGGCCAGATCGTGCTCTCGTACCTGCAGGCCAACAGTGAGAAATTGGGCTTCGAAGGGGCACTTGGCCGCCGTTTCCACATCCACTTCCCCGCCGGTGCCATTCCGAAAGACGGACCCTCGGCGGGCGTCACGATCACCGCGGCGTTCGTGAGCTTGCTGAGGCGCCAACCGATGCGGTCCGACGTTGCGATGACCGGAGAGGTCACTTTGCACGGTCGCGTGCTGCCGATCGGCGGTGTCAAGGAGAAGGTGCTCGCCGCCCACCGGGCCGGTATCAAGCATGTGATCCTGCCCGCAGGCAACCGTGAAGACGCCGAGGACATCCCCGAGCATGTCCTCGATGACCTGCGGCTGCATTTCGCCACGACGGTCGCCGACGTCTTGGCCGTAGCCTTCGCCGACGAACTAGAGGAAGCCGTCTAGACAAGCGGCTTCGAATCCGAAAACCGGTCGTTTTCATCGGCCTGGCAGCTCATCTCGTGGCGTCGACGCCCGGGCAGGTGGGAGAATGTGCCGTGCGCGTTTCGGATGCTGTTGCCGCGATAACGGAGCGAGTCGAAGCTGAAGGCCTGCTGTTGGTACACGATCAACGCTTGGCGTCGGTAACCTTACTCATCTGTGGAGAACCAGTCAGGGGTTCGTGGTGGTCCCATCCCTCGCCAATGTCATCTACGTCATCTACAAGGCGCTCAGCACCCTTGATGACCGGTTCGCCACGTGCAAGCTGATATCGAAAAAGCCGACTCTGGTCGCTCCCCGCCTCTCGCCCGACCTCGCCGCAGTCGGCCGGTCAAAGGAGGACTGGCAGGTCGACGGGCTTTCGCCGACTGAACTGGCGTTGCTGGACGAGGTGGACCCATCGGCTGGTCCGTCCGTGCTCGACGGGCCATCGTTGCGCGCTGACGGCCGTTCCTGGAGGACCGGTTGCTTCGTTACCGGTGACGAGGTTCACGGCGACGCCGGCCATCATTTCAAAGCGCTCCTCTCCTGGAACGTGTGGGAACACGAACGCGGCGTGATTCCCCCACTGCCCCACCCCCGGGCCGCCCTGGCGCGTTTCGAACAGATCGTTAGAGGGTTGGGAACGACGCCGATCACTCCTTCCGTGGCCGCCCCAGATGACGTCAAAATGAAGGGTCGCCCACGGCGGAAGCCGAACGGATCGGGCTTGGCCGCCTTACGTTTGGTGCCGCAACATGCCTCATCTGATGGAGTTTCTCGGAATCGCACCTGGATCCGACCGGCCAACCGCAGACCTCCCCGGGAAGCAGGTCGATGAGAACCGATCGTGCCCATCGTTACGTATTCTCTCTCGCCAAATGTTAAGGACCTCAATATGAAGCGCCTGATTCTTCTGGTCTCAGCCCTGGCCATGGTGGCGTCCGCGTGCGGATCCGGAGAGACAAAGGGGATGCAGTCAGCGGAGACCGATCTGGGATCGGTACTCGTTGACGGGTCCGGATTCACGTTGTACGTGTTTCTCCGAGACGAACCAGGCACGAGCAGTTGCATCGATGATTGTGCCGTTGCCTGGCCTCCGTACCGAACCGATGAGCTCGGTGTTTCTGGAGCGGGAATCGATGCTGCCCTGGTGGGAGAGATCATTCGCCCCGATGGAGACCGTCAGGTGACCTATAACGGCAAGCCCCTCTATCGATACGCCGCCGACGCTCCGGGCGGCATCGCAGGTCAGGGAGTCAACGATGTCTGGTTCGTCATCGGTGTCGACGGGAATGCTGTCCGGGTTCCCCAACCCGAAGTTTTCGACCGCTCCGACTACTAGCACCAGGATGCCGCGACGGGACATTGTGCGCCCCGGTGGCCGAGAATGGCCGGCTCACCCACTCCGATCGGACGACGCGGCCCGGCACCCGTTCGTAAACGCTCTAGATCGAATGAGGTTGCCAACGCCAATCGGCCCACCAGACCCGCACCGGTAACCGCCGGCGACGCGGATGCGGGTCGTAACACGGAACGAAGCGTGTGCCGCCCCCCCCAGGCAGGGCCGACCAGCCGCGTCCAGAATGTGCCCCGAAACAGCATTTGACGCAACGAGGCTTCGTAACGGTCACGGGGCACCTCGATGGGGATACCGCCGGCATCGGTAAGGACCTGCTTGGGATACGAGCCGTTGCCGACATTGCCCGCCCCCAGCCCGAGAGGTCGCCTCGCTCGTAGCCGAGATGGTCCGACATCTCGACCTCGAGGGCCCGGTTCACGATCCGAGACGTCAACTCGGTCAAAACCCCATCAGGGCCCAACAACTCCAGACCCTCGGCGTCAACCCGATCCATCACGCCTCATCGTCAGGGCGGTGACCTGTGAGCGAACGATCAACGATGTCCCCGTGTCTTTCGGCACATCGGGCAGGCTCTGCGCCGTCGCACTGGTCATGTACGACCGGGAAACCGAGAGACTGTGGACGCATTGGGTGGGCGATCGCAGGCGTGTTGACGGGCCATCGGCTTGAGCCGGTTCCTTCACCTATGTTGGCCTGGAGTGAGTTCTAGGCCGTCTACCCGGATGGTCAGGTGCTGAGTAGGGCCACCGGCTTCTCTCGTCAGTACGGACGCAACCCCTACTACGGATACGACGACCCGGATACCCGTCCGTTCTTCCGGCGGGGCGATGGAGGTCAGAACAGCGCCCTTGAGGGCGCCGACACGTCGAAGGGCGGAGATGTGGGGTCGGTGGGCGCCTTCCGTGCCGACGGCGGCATCTCGTCGTTCCGTGCCGACGGTCCGTCTTTCATCGATCTTTCGGCGGGGAGCGAGTGGGACATCACCGGTCGTGCGATCTCCGGTCCTCTCGCGGGGGAGCGGCTCACCGTCGTTCCGCATCTCGACACGTTCTGGTTCGCGTGGTCGACGTATCAGTCCGGGACGACGCTGTTCGAGAGGTGAGCACGGGCAGGGGCATCGTGCTTCGTCGTCAGCGGGATGCGCACCTCGAAGCCGCCCGCAGGGCCCCGGTATTGAACCGTTCCACCCTGACGGGAGACGAGTTCTCTTACCACCGCCAGTCCGAGACCCAGACCTGCCTCTGACATCGTCTCGTTCGACACGAATCTCGTGTACAGCTCGAAGGCAGATTCAGCGGTGGCCGGGTCGAGGCCGGGACCTCCGTCGGCGACCGTGCAACGGAACCATCCGCCTTCGCTGTCCCCGGAGACGGTGACGGGATGAGCTCCATACTTGAGGGCGTTGTCGACCAGATTCCGAATGACTTGTGACAGTCGAAGCGGATCGGCCAGCACTTCGACGTCGGGATCGATCTGGACCGAAACGTGCCGGGCCTGCGGCCCCATTCCCTCGACAGTCGACGCGATCAGAGGACAAGCCCTGACCGGTTCGAGTTTCACCGAGAACTCCCCTGCCTCAATCCGGCTGAACGTGATGAGGTCCTCGATCAGGGTGTGCATCGCCTCGGTCTGTTCCACGACGATTCCGATGTACTCGGCCCTATCGGGTGCGGGGACATCCTCGTCAATGAGAAGGCGGGAAAAGCCGCGCAGCGCCGTCAGCGGAGTTCTCAACTGGTGACTGGCAGTGGCCAGGAAGCTGTCCTTCAAGCGGTGCAGCTCGCGCTGGCGCTCCAGGTCCGCGGAGAGGGCGTCCCTTCCGGCGCGCAACGCATCGGCGATGCGGACCATGAGGGCGCCGACTCCGACGAGGAGAATCAGCTGGATGGCGATCCCGACGAGAAACGTTCCGTCCGGGATCGGGTCGGGAGGATGGAAAAGCGGGAGCGCGAGGAAGTCGGACGCGAAGTGGAGGGCGGCCTCCGCGATGACCGTCGCCACGGCGGTCACCAGCAGCACTCGTGCGCGGCGCGGAGAGAGAACCAGGGGTCCCAACGACACGACGACGTACGGGAGGAAGCTGGCACCCGAGACAGGCCCGAACAGCCACCACAGGCCGAGGGCGAGAAACAGGTCCGCCCCGAGCAGCGCGAGAATTGGGGCCTTCGTGCGGGTGAGGGCGGCGACGGCCGCGGACATCGCGACCGTCGGCCAGGCGCGAATGCCGACCAGTGGGGCAAGCATCGCGAGGGCGGCGACGGCGAAAAGGAGGATGGCCCCATGCAGCCGCCGAATCAACGTCTCGAGGGCGCGGTCGTGGGCAATCATCACCATGTGATATCGGCCGACGTTGGGCGGTCCTCAACCCATTTGAGTCGAGACTCGATCACCATGAGCGAACCGACGGACTTCGCTCTCCGAGAGCGAGGGGACTGTTGTGGCGTTCCCACCGCAGTGAGTGCACGTCATGGATTCCGTCGGCGGACTTCGCTGGTGTGGATCGTGGCCGCCACCATCACAGCGGATGTGACATACCATCTCGCTCCGGTGATCGTCGCCGCTGCCCCCTTGTCGTCACGGGACCGATTACCGGCGTCCTGGCCCCGGTTCGCGTTTGCATTCACGGCTGTCGTGGCACTCGGACTCGCCCTTTTCGGCCTCCTGCAGGACCCGTCGTTGCTGCCGGTGGGCAGTGCGTTGTTCGAGTCCGTCGTCGGCGCTCTCGCAGCGAACGGTGCAGTGCCGGTGAGACGAGACGTGACTGCACGCGACGCTCAGGGGGCGGGAGGGGGAAGGTCACCTGACCCGAGATAGCGGCTGGCCCACGCGGCGATGACCCGGGCAGCGAACGTTCCGTCTCGTGCTTTCGTAAGCAGGTGGTCGGCATCGTCCAATGCGACGAAGCTCTTCGGATGCCGCGCCGCCTGGAACAACTGACCGGCGTTCTCGACTCCGACGGTGAGATCCGTTGGTGAATGGAGGAAGAGCACCGGTTTCCGAATGTTGGCCACTCGATCCGTGAGTCGGTTGGCCCGTATGTCCTCGAGAAACTGACGGCGGATCCGGAAGGTGCGTCCGACGAGCACGACATCGGCCTCGCCCTGCTGTTCGATCTCTTTCACGGCCCCTCCGAGAAGCCCTTCGACGTGAGCAACGTCCGCGGGTGCTCCGATCGTCGCCACCGCCCGCACCTCGGAGAGGTCTCCCCCCACGCTGAGGACCGCTGCTCCGCCGAGGGAGTGGCCGACGAGGAGGGATGCAGGTCCGTGATTGTTCGCGAGCCATTCCGCGGCGTGGCGGATGTCTTCGGTGTTCGACGAGAAGTTGGTGTTGGCGAACTCTCCCTCGCTCGAGCCGAGGCCCGTGAAGTCGAACCGCAGCACTCCGAGCCCCTCCGACACCAGTTGCGCCGAGATGCGCGATGCGGAGAACAGGTCCTTGCTGCACGTGAAGCAGTGGGCGAAGAGCGCGTATGCGCGTGGTTCTGCCTCGGGGAGATCGAGCCGGGCGGCAAGGCTCGCGTCACGACTGCCGGGGAAGGTCACCTTCACGACGCGCCCGGTCATCGGCTGCTCGAATCGAGATCGGGGGTCTGTCGCGCCGTCATGATCCCTCGTCCAGGTGGTCGAAGCGGTCGAGACCGAGGTCATCGATCAGCGAGCTGAGCCGGCGGCGGGTTCCTGTCCCGACAGGCATCCCCGTTGCATCCGCCACGCGATTCATCATCTGAAAGTTACCGAGAACCCCTGCCGCGGTTGCCAGACCGCGCCATCCCACCTCAGCTTCGAGATTCGTACGCACGGACCCATCGGGACGTGTGATCATCGCATCCACGAAGGACACCAGGGCACGCCCGGTGGACACGAGGGGATCGACCGTCGGATCGACGACGCCACGGAGATCCACCGGCGTGGCTGCGTGCTGAGCGCTCCAACTGAGCAGCTCGGTGTGTGCCAGCACTCAATAGAAGCACTCGTTGATGGCGGACGTTCGGGCGGCAACCAACTCCATCTGTGGTCGGGTGAGGTCCTTGCCCGAGTTCGGATCCGACATCTCCTCGTACGTTAGGTACAGGGCGCCGTGCAGCGTTTCCAACGCCGTGTTCTCGGAGGGGACCAGTGACAGCGCCTGGATGATGCTTGCTCGCCCCACCGTCGGAACCCACGCTCGCACACGGCGAGCCCGCTCGTCGACGGCCCCGGTCGGCATTCCATCCTCGGGATCCGGGAGTTGCTCCTCGTCCAGGCCGAGGGACTCGAGGACGGTGTCGATGGCGACGGCACGCGCGACGACGCCGACCGCTTCCACGTATTGGCGCATCTTCATCCCGTCGGCGGCGAGCGACTCCACCCAGGGGCGGCGTATCGTCCAGGGGGCGGAGGCGATGGTACGAACCGCTCGGGTCGTCGCTTCGTCGAGTTCGCCGGTGACGGGGTCGTCCCGCCGGGCCCTTCGGGCTTCAGCGACCATCGCAACACGCTCCCTCCCCGTCCACGCTGCCCCGGGGCTGGCCAGCGATCTCCAGCTCTGGAGAATCGTGTCGCGCTGTGCGGCGTCGAGTCCGCCTTCCATCTCCAGGCTGCTCATCGTGGTCGACGGCTTTCGCGACGAGCGAGAAGGAACGGTTCGGTGGCCACGGGATCACTCTGCCAGACGCTTCGCCAATCCCCGGCCGACTCGGTGGGCATTGTCGGATTCTTGACAATCTGGATGATGGAGTGCACCTGGCGGCGCTTGCCGACGAGACCGTGCCGTCGCGGTCCGGGACTGAAAATGCCATTCCGCGGTGTTGGTGACGACGAACAGAGGATTCCAGTGTGAAACACAGTGCGCCACGAGACCCCCGGCGGGAGGCGAAGCATCACCTGCCCGGCGGGTTCGACGCGCGCGTGCTCGAGCCGTCCCAGCCGGCCGACGCTCGGTTCCCGGCTGACTCCTCCGGAGGGACAACACGATGATCACCAGATCAGGGGTCTCATGTCGTATGCCCGATCGGTGATCGCGGCGGGGATAACGGCTCGTGAGTCGCTCCCCGTTCTGTGTCGCGACGTGGGTGCGACGATTGCCATCCAGGTCGACCGGCCACCCTTGGTTTCGATCTTGGTGCGGAGGAGGCGAGCGCGATGTTCCGCGACGCGTTCGTATCCGCCCAGGCACAGCTTGAGTCGATCGTCCGTCGGCGACTCCCACGAATCGACCTTCGTAGTCCGGCGTCGGCCTATCGCCGCTGAAAGATCCACCAGAACGGCACCGCGACGAGCAGTGCCCCGCCGATCACATTGCCGATCCCGGCCGGAATGACATTCCAGAGAAGAGCATCGCCCCACCCGGGACCGCCTCCAGCGGCGATGGAGATCGCGAAGTAGCCCATGTTGGCCGGGCTGTGTTGGAAGCCTGCGGCCACAAACATGGTGACCGCCAGGAAGACAGGGATGTACTTGCCGATGATCGTGCGTCCCATCGTCGCGTAGAAAGCCGCCATCCCGACAAGCCAATTCGCAAGTACGCCCGACAAGATCACCCGGAACCAGTTCTCCGCCCCGCCCAACGCCTGGTACCGCATCTTGGCGGCGATCAGCGCAGCGAGACTCTCGTCGAAGCCCGGAGAGTTGTATTGCGCGGTGCGGATCATCCACCCGACGACCACCGCTCCGGCGAAGTTGCCGAGCCACGCCAACGCCCAGAACCGCATCACGTGGCGTGCACGAGTCCCGCGGGCTAGCAGCGTCGCGGGCATCACGACGTTCGCCTCGGTGAACAGGGCGGCTTCAGAGAGCACGACGAAGAAGAACCCGGTCGAGAATCCGAACCCGGTGGCGAGGGCGACCGCACCCGGAGCATCGAAGCCCATCGAGAGGTGGACCGAAAACAGCGCTCCGGCCGTGATGAACGCTCCGGCCATGAACCCGAGCACAAGGATTCTCGAGGCTGAGAGCGAGTCGATCCGGTTTCGTCCGAACTCGGCCATCTGGCCGATGACCCGATCGGCCGAGATGTACCCGGCGGGTGGTAGTCGTTCGTGATCGGGGGGCATGGAGGACATCTCCCGTCACTCTGCCACGGTCTCGTCCGAAGGCCTCGCCCAGGCCCCCACCTGTGTCAACGATCCGACAGTCGGTGAGGGTCCACCAAGCGACCCAGCCGGATCGGAGGCTCGGAGGGGCTGGTTGAGCGATGTGATTGGACCGCCCCAACAGGAGGTAACGCAATGACCACAATCACGCACGCCGTGGCGGGACGGACACCGTTTGCTTCCAGGGCCGCCGCCTGATGAGCTGCAGCTCCGGTCAGGCATCCAGGCTCGCGATCGAGCACGACCTCGACGTCGAAGCCGGGTCCGGCGAGCCGGCGCGGCGCCAGGGGTGGCCTGGACCGTACGTGCCAAGGCGCGTCCAGCCAGTTCCATCATCTGGAGGAGGTCGATCCCGTACGGTCCGGTGGCCAGTCGATCGACCTCCGCCATCTGGTCCGCTGTAACGGTGGGCACCGATCCGGTAATCCGGCGACGGCTCATCGCGAGCTACCACTGTCAGCAAACCGACAGAGTTGGGGTCGGGCTGCGGTATACGACGTTGATTCGACCATGTCGAAGACCGCCACATCGCCCAACGTCCTGCGTGCCGGACTCTCCATTGTTTCTGCTCTCGTGAAGGTACGGCCGCCTGATGGCTCCGGGTTCGGTTCGGCGAACCACGATCGATTTGCCTCAGTGCTGGAGTTCTTGCACGGCGATGTGGTGCGACGGCTACCGGATGCGGTCGAGGAGCTCGATCGGTACCTGGAGGACTTGGCATCGGTGGAGCCCGAACACCTCAGCAGGGACGAAGCCCTGGCGTTCTGGATTAACATGTACAACGCAGCCGGGCTTCGGCTCGGAGCCGCTGCGGCCCGTGAGGGCGCCGCGACCGTCTTCGGTGTCCCAGGTGCCTTCACCGCTCCTGTGGTCACTGTGGGTGGGGAAGCCCTCTCGCTCGACCAGATCGAGCACGGAAAGATCCGCCGATTTGGCGACCCTCGCATCCATGCGGGGCTCGTGTGTGGAGCGATGTCGTGTCCGACGCTGCGACGGGAGCCGTACAACACCGAAATCGAGCAGCAACTCGACGACCAGATGCGGCGGTTCCTCGCCGATGGGGCCGTTCGTGTGGTTGCGGCAGCGGGTGAAGTGGTGCTCTCGCCGATCTTCTCGTGGTTCGGAAGGGACTTCGTTGCTCCCCACCGCATGCCGGCGCTTCTCCCTGCTCGACGTCGCATGGTGCTCGAGGCGCTCGCCCCATGGCTCGATAATGAAACGGTCGGATGGATCGAGCAGGCCAAGCCCTCCATTCGATACTCCAGTTACGACTGGGGTCTCGGCTGCGCCATCACCTGATCGGTGTGGGTTCGCATCGCTTGCGCCCTGACGCCGAGTCCCAGCGTGGTGAGGGCGATCACGGCGGCCGCGATGTCGTATGGGAGGATGTAGCGCCACATGGCTTCGCCATCCACCAGCCACCCTCCCGAGGGCGTGTAGCCGACCGCCACCAGGTATGTGGCCACGGACCACACGCACACGGAGACCATCATCGTCCCCGCGATCCAGCCGATCGATCGTCCTTTGAGAAAGGTTGCGCCGATTGCGGTGGCCCCCACGACCCAGGCGATGTCGAATGCGGACAACAACTGGAGGAATTGAAGCGACGGATCGAGGCGGAGGGCCGCCGACGATGCGAGCGTCACGATGCCCACGACGCCCGTCACCAGCGCCACGATCGATGCCGCCGACGCAAACAGCGATCCGACCGGCCTGAGAGCGGGGAACCAGGGATCCCGGAGGTATCGGACGAGAGTCATCGTGAGGGCGAGGCCGCCCGCCACGATGACGCTGAGGTGGAACAGGATCCACGGCGTCGAAGTGTGCGGGGTCGGGGCGGCGAGGAGCAGTGGCGTCAGGAGCAGGCCTGCAACCAGCCAGCGAACCGCCTGGCTGATCGCCTGCTCGAGAGCACTCACAGGAACTCGTGGCCGAACTCGTCCCGATAGGCCTCCAACAGTCGCAGCCACACCTCGCTCAAGGTCGGGAATGAGGGGACGGCGTGCCACAGGGTGTCGATCGGTACCTCGCCGATGATGGCCACGGTGGCCGAGTGCAGGAGTTCGCCGGACATCGGACCGACGAAGGTCGCACCGACGAGCACGCCGCGGTCGGCGTCAACGACCAGTTGGCACGTGCCGTGGTAGCCCTTGCCCAGGGTGGCGGCACCCGCGGTGTGACCGATGTCGTAGGACACGGTTCGCACCTCGATTCCCGCATCCTTGGCCTTGGACTCGGTGAGGCCGACCGCGGCGATCTGGGGGTTCGTGAACACCACCCGCGGAGTCGCCTTGCGGTCACCCCACGCAGACGTGGCGACACCGGCGATGTGAGCGCCGGCCACCCTTGCCTGATACTTGCCCGTGTGGGTGAGGAGCGAGCGGGCATTGACGTCGCCGACCGCATACAGCCAGTCCCCTTCCACATCGGTGGCGATGAGGTGATCGTCCACGTCGATATACTTGCCGTCCTCGAGCCCGACGGTGCCCAAGCCGACGTCGGATGTGTTGGGTTTCCGTCCCGTGGCGACGAGGAGTTCGTCGGCTTCGATCGTGACCGTGCTGTCGTCTGACAGGGCGACTTCGAGAGTGACGGGCCCGTCGGTGCCGTCGCGCCGGACGCTCTTGGTGGACGCGTTCGTCAGTACCCGAATGCCCATACGTTCGAAGGACTTCTTCAGTTCGGCCCCGACGAAGGGCTCTTCGAAAGCGAGGAGCCGGTCGAGGAGCTCGATGATCGTGACTTCCTCGGCGCCGAGCGTTTTCCACGCCTGCGCCATCTCGACACCGACGACTCCTCCCCCGATGATCGCCAGGCGTCGCGGAACTTCCTTTGCGGTGGTCACGTCCCGGCTGTCCCACGGATCGACGGTGTCGAGTCCCGAGATCGGCGGCATAGACGCGGAGGTACCAGTCGCCACGATGACACCTCGGGTGGCCTCGAGGCGGTCGATCGAGCCGTCGTCATGTTCGACCTCGACAACCCGTTCCCCGGCAATGCGCCCGTGGCCCCGGACGAGAGTGACGCCCGCACCCTTCAGCCAGTCCACTTGCCCGCCATCGTCCCAGTTCCCGGCGAGGGCATTGCGACGGGCGAGGGCCTCTTCGACGTCGATCCGACCGCCGACGAATCCGGGCGCCCGACTGGCCGAGTCCTGAATGTCGCCTGGTCGGAGCAGGCCCTTGGAGGGCATGCACGCCCAATACGAACACTCGCCTCCGACCAGGTCTCTCTCCACGATGGCGGTGGACAGACCATGGCGGGCGGCGATGTCTGCAGCGTTCTCGCCGGCAGGTCCGGCACCGAGAACGATCACGTCGAATTGTTGTTTGGTCATCAATCACTCCTGGCTGTCTGAATCCGCTTCAACCATCGACGTCACCGCCGGCCTGTCGAATCGTCAGGTACCCGACACTTCGCGAGACAGATGGACCGGGTCCTTTTCAACCTACCCGTTTTTGTGATGGATGGTCGGTACGCCGACACAAGCGAACGGTGTGCGGGCGGTTCGCGGGTTGTCCCGTGTGACAAAGGAGATCGCATGTTCCGGTGGAGGAAGTCGACCATGGTCAAGAAGGCAACACTCGGAAACGTCGTCCTGGCGGAGTCCGACGACATCGTGGCGCTGGAAGGCAACGCCTATTTCCCACCCGATGCGGTTCGTTGGGTGCATCTGGTGGAGAGCGATCACACCACCGTGTGCCCGTGGAAGGGTGTGGCGAGTTACTTCGACGCGGTGATCGATGGAGAAACCCATCGAAACGTCGGGTGGACGTACCGGACCCCGAGCGCGAAGGCTCAGTCGATCACGGGCCACGTCGCATTCTGGGGAAAGGTCAACGTCACATGAAGTGACACCTTCCGACCTGTCGGGCAGTCAATGGAGGGTACGAAGTGCCATGAAGGCAAGGGCGACCAGAGTGGCGCCGACAACCAGCAGCCGCCCGTCGGCATGTCGACGGGTGAGCGCAAGCCCGAGCAGCCCCGCGGCGATGACGGCAATCACCTGCGCGAGCACACCGGCGTCGGTGGCGGGGAGGAGGAGATCGATGATGAGGTTCACGACAACGGCAATGGTACTGGGGATGGCCGATTCCGATGATCACTTGCCCTTCGTGCGGGCTGGTTCCCGTTCCCGAAGATCAGCTCCCGGTCATCCACCCGGACGTCGAGGACTACGCGCCGGGGGGTCGATCGCCTTTGGCTGCGGTCGAGTCGTTCGTCAACGTCGATTGTCCATCGTGTGGGGGGCCGGCACAACGGGAGACCGACACGATGGATACGTTCGTGGATTCGTCCTGGTACTACCTGCGGTACACCGACGCCGGCAACCGGGAAGCGATCTCCGATTCGGCGAAGGCGGACTACTGGATGCCCGTCGACCAGTACATCGGTGGAGTCGAACATGCCGTACTCCATCTGCTGTACGCCGCTTCATCACCAAGGTCCTGGCCGACATGGGCATGGTTGAGATGCAGGAGCCGTTTTCCCGCCTGTTCACCCAGGGGACGATCGTGCTGGCAGGCGGCAAAGTGTCGAAATCGAAAGGCAACGTCGTCTCACCTGACGAGTTCTTCGTGACGCACGGCGCCGACGCTTTGCGGTTGTACCACCTCTTCATCGGCCCGCCGACGGATCGGGCGATATGGTCCGACAATGATGTCGACGGAACGTCTCGGTTCCTCGATCGGGTGTGGCGCATGGGAACCCGTGAAGTCGGTGACCTGGAGGAGCGCCCGCCGGATCCGACCGACGGAGAGATCCTGGCGGTCGCTCATCGAACGTTGCAGAAGGTGACCGAAGACATCGAAGGATTCTCGTTCAACCCAGCTGTTGCCGCGCTGATGGGTTTCTCCAATGCCTTGACGGACTATCTGAAGGCCGGGGGCAGGACCGAAACCTTCGACGAAGTCTTTCGCGTGCTGCTCCTGATGCTGGCGCCGATGGCGCCGCATGTCACCGCAGAGTTATGGGAACGACGTGGACTTGGTTCGATGCTCGCCACCGAGCCTTGGCCCGAATACGACCCGGGCCTGGTTGTCGAATCCACCGTGACCATGGTGATTCAAGTCAACGGCAAGGTTCGGGATCGCATCAACGTCAGCGCCGAGATCACGGCCGCAGACGCCGAAGCCCTGGCGCTCGGCTCAGCGAAGATTCAACCTTGGATCGAGGGCGGAGTCAGGACGGTGATCGTTCGATCGCCCCACGTCGTCAATCTGGTCGTCTGACCCAAGCCGGGAAGGCTGATTCCATGCTCAGAACCAAGCCTCCGGTCTCGGCTGGAGAACTCCTGGCCAAATGTGAACTGGCCTGCCCGCCAGGTCTCGAAACGACATCGGTGAGACCGGCGCCCCGGTGGCTGAAGCTCGTTTGGAGGGGGCAGTTCGCCGCCATAACCCTACCGTGGAGCATCTATGTGCGAGGTTCGGTGACCGCCTCACCGGAGTTCGGCGGAGTCCTCCTCCACGAGCTGGTCCACGCCGAACAATGGCGACGGCTGGGAATCGTCGGGTTCTTGCGGACATACCTGACCCAATACCTACAGGGGAGATGGAAAGGACAGTCTCATCTCGATGCCTACGCTGCCATTTCGCTGGAAGCCGAAGCACGCAATCAACCCCAGAGAGATCTTTGAGTCGGTTCAAGAGAAATCGATCGCCTTTCCGCGCTTGAATTTGAAACGGATAATTCGAAAGATCTCTTGATCTTCAGTCATTTGCCGCTGATAATGGGCCACAGTTGGACCTCTCTATGGCGCGAAAGAAGGGGTGAGGGCGTGGGATGCCCTGCCTGGGGAGGCTCAGCTCTAGGAGGATTGGGAGGCTCGGCCCGGGAGGGCTGGGGGGGAGCAACCGCTGCTGCGCTGTCGGCAGGGGTTGGTCGTATCGAGCATTAATTCGATACGGAAGGGGATAGTTCATGCGACTCATCCTGATGTCGTTATCCGCGTTCTCGTTGATCATGCCATCGATGGCGGGTCCGCCGGCCCAACCGGTCAACGCCAGTGCCCAGAAAAGCATCGGAGCCGTTGCCGCGCCCGTGGCGCAACCAAACTTTGTCGTGATCGTCACGGACGACCAGAAGTGGGATTCGATCGGGCGGTGTTCGCCAGTGCTGGATCCGTACGATTTCGACGCAGGCTCCAATGCGTGCATGCCAAACCTCCAAGACGATCTCATGGATGCAGGGACGACCTTTCTCAAAGGCGAGGTGACCCAGTCGCTGTGCTGTCCGAGTAGGGCCAGCATTCTCACCGGCCAGTACTCGACGACCACTGGCGTTACCGTCAACGACGGGGACAAGTTCAAAGACCAATCCACGGTGGCGACTTGGCTCAATGATGCCGGATATCGGACAGGGCTGTTTGGCAAATACTTGAACGGATATGGCGACGGCCATGTGAGCACGTACATACCTCCTGGTTGGGACGCGTTCGAGGCATATCACGGCTTCCGCAACACCAGTGGAGACAACCCGTACACCGATTATCCGTGGATCAGATGGGAAGCGGGTGGCGCCGCACCCCTCCTGACCCGCTACAAAGATGCAGATTCGACAAACGGGAACGCCTGTGCCGCTGGAAATCTCTACTCAACCGACCTCGTCTGCCGTCGTACCTTGGACTTCATCGCGGCTGACCAATCGAACCCGTTCTTCGTCTATGTCGCACCAGCATCGCCCCACCGTCCCTACTCGATTGCGGCTCGGCACAAGGGGAAATTCGCGAACATCACCGTGCCCCAATACCCTGACACCAACCTCGTCCCATCACCGAATCCACCTTCCTATCTACCCACCCAGGCGCTCAACACCAAGACGTTGAACGCTCAGACTGGCATCATCAAGGACTCGCTCGAACTGACGCTGCCAGTCGACGACATGATCGGAGCCCTCCACGATCAGCTGGTTTCAGATGGCCGACTCGACAACACCGTCTGGATCTTTATCTCGGACAACGGGATGGCCCACGGCGAGCACCGATGGACTGCCAAGCGTTGCGAGTACTACGTGTGCCACAGGGTTCCGTTCGTGGTGGTGTGTCCACCGGCGATCTGTGGCGGCGCTCAACAAGGCACCACCGATCCCAACAACTACGCGCTCAACATCGACATCGCTCCGACCGTGGCCGACTTGGCCGGGGTGACACCGACCTTGCCCGTCGACGGAAGAAGTCTTGCGCCCATCCTGGCGAATCCATCCGCAACCTGGAGAACCGAATGGTTCATGCATGGATCCGACCCTGCCTACGAGGGAATCGTGGGAGTCGGGCTCGACGCCAAAACGTACAAATATGTCGAGTTGGCCTCTGCCGGCCAGTTCGAGCTGTACAACCTCGACGGGGATCCGTGGGAACTGACCAACCTCGCCGGTAACGCCGGGTATTCGGCAATTCAGGCTGACCTGGCGGTTCGATTGGCGACCCATTTGGGCGGACCGCCGGCCAATCAGCCTCCAGTGGCTGCATTCACCCAATCGTGTTCCGACCTGACCTGTGTCTTCACAGATGCGTCGACCGACTCCGATGGTTCGGTGGTCAGCTGGGCGTGGAACTTCGGCGACGGCACGGCGTCGAGCGTTGAGGATCCAACCCACAGTTACGGGACAGCAGGCACCTATTCGGCCACGCTGACGGTCACGGACGACGAAGGGGCCACGAGTGCCGTCACCCACTCGATCACGGTCACGAACCCGAACGGGCCCCCGGTAGCGGGTTTCACGTCGGCCTGTACTGCGCTGACCTGTGATTTCACCGATACATCGGCCGGTTCGGTGGTCAGCTGGCTGTGGACGTTTGGCGACGGGTCATCGTCGACGGCCCAGGATCCGTCCCATAGCTACGGGACGGCTGGTACGTACACGGTGACGCTCGATGTGACCGACGACCAGGGAGCCACCAGCGCTGCCTCCAGCTCGGTCACGGTCAGCGAGCCCGGGGCGGCGACGACGATGCATGTGACGGATCTCGACGGGACCCGCGCCAATCAGCAGGGCTCATGGTTGGCAACCGTGCACATCTACGTAGGGAATGAGTTGGGAGGGGCTGTGTCCTCCGCGCAAGTGACGATCTCCAGACGGAACGGCACGACCAGTTCATGCACCACGAACGCAGTGGGCTATTGCTTCGTTCAATTCACGGTGCAGGGACCAAAGGAGGTCTTCACAGTGACCGGGGTCACCCACCCCACGCTCACCTATCAGGCCGGCGACAACGCTGACCCCGATGGCGACAGCACCGGGACTCAGATCACAATACTCCGGTCCTAGGTGCAACAATCCCTGAGGTTGTTGACGCGGGTGATGGGCGCGCCTTTGACTGCTGAGTGGTGTCGGTGGTGATTGTATCGGTGGATCCAGCGAGTCAGGTCGTCTTGGCGTTGCTGGTTTGAGGTCCATAGTCGGGCGGCGGCCCATTCCCGATTGACCGTCTGTTGGAAGCGTTCTACTTTGCCGTTGGTTTGGGGCCGGTAGGGTCGGGTGAACACGTGGCCGATGTCGACCGAGTCGAGCGTGTCACAGAACAGATTCGACCGGTAGGCGGGACCGTTATCGGTCATGATGGCCTGGATGTACGTCCTCTCGGCGCACGCGGTTGACCTGAAGGAACTTCCTTGACGACACACGAGCGAGGTCTTTGGGGTCGATCTGACACAAAGACCCCGCCCCCCGCTGACACAAACCGCCCACCCTCTTCGAGACCGTCAGCCTATCCGCGTCCCTGCCTCACCGACCCGGCCCCGGTCTCCCCGACCGGAAACCCGCCTGAATCATCAGTAGTGTTCGTTCCACGAAGTCTCGAAAGGCGTTAACGGGTGCAATGGGGAATCGTCGTCACACTTGCGGTAGTTGCCCTTCTTGCAAGCGCCTGTTCATACCTCCAGAACCTCGACCAGACCGTCAAAGCTTCCTGCTCAGTGCTTGGCAACCATCGATTCGACCTGTCATACACCGACGGACCTGATCTCACTTCCGACGAGATGCTCGACACATCGCAGGGGAAGACGCTCGATGCGTTCTTCAACGGTGGCCCCGACGAGGTTGAAGGCGAAGGGTATCTTGAGGCTGACGGCTTCTCGATCGTGTCGAACGGTTACGTATAGGGCTACCGAAATGGACAACCGATCTCAGATTTTCGTCTTGATGGTGACGACGTTGAGGCGTGGGGAGGCTGCCAACCGGTGCTCGTCCGAGGAGACCAGACCGCAAGCAGATGGAACCTCAGCTCCCCCGCCGATCCCGGCGCCAAGGAAATCGCGATCCTCGTCGAAGGCGGGGCCTGCGTAGAGCAAGACGGAACCCGCATCACAACCGAAATAGTCGAAATCGTCGTCGAGAACGAAGACCCGGTTCTGATCACCGCCTGGACTCGGGAGGTCAACATGCTTACGGGGTGTTCCGGTATCGGTATCACGTTGGAGGCGAAGGCACTGCTCGATCTCCCACTCGGTGACCGCAAGTTCCTTGACGGTGGGCTCATCCCACCCGCCAACATTCAAAACCAGCCATGACCCACTCATAACCAACACTACGAGAGGGAACCGGCCAGGCGAAAG
>Ga0326597_10004441_pt1 | contig 19743 bp, 20 predicted proteins | sample RVTome_12_FD_203789 | JGI IMG/M metagenome (GOLD analysis project Ga0326597, IMG submission 203789) | Soil microbial communities from uranium-contaminated site in the Upper Colorado River Basin, Wyoming, United States - RVT100D185 | ecosystem: Environmental > Terrestrial > Soil > Contaminated >...
AAGAGGGTGAGACGCGCGAACGGCGAACGGACCAATTCGTCGAGGGTGGTCGGCGCGGCGCGAGGCGGCATGCGGCCGTGTTACGTGATGGCGGCGTTGGCGGCAATGGCCGTCAACGGTGGCCGGCCAAATGAAAAAGCCCCGGCGAGAGGCCGGGGCTTTCAGTAAGAGCAAAAGTCAAGGGAGGAGGAGACTTAGCTCTGATTTACAATGGTATTTTCCCTCATTCGGTTCCGCGCGACGGATGGCTATGGCACCACCTCGCCGTGCAGGTTGATGTCGAGGCCTTCGACCTCGACGGCCTGACTGACCCTGACTCCGACCAGGATGTTCACGATAATCAGGATGACGAAGCTCGCCACCGCGCACCAGATGATGGTGGCGGTAATGCCATAGAGCTGGGTGAGCACCTGGCCTGCATTGCCTTCCAACAGGCCGGGTTTTCCGCCAATGGCTTCGACGGCAAAGACGCCCGTGAGCAGAGCGCCAATGATGCCGCCTACGGCGTGGATGCCGAACACATCGAGCGAGTCGTCATAGCCCAGCGCTTTTTTGACCGCGGTGGAGGCGAAGAAGCAACCGACACCGGCCGCAGCCCCGATCCAGAGTGCGCCTACCGGTCCGACAAAGCCGGACGCCGGCGTAATGGCGACCAGACCGGCGACGGCACCGGAGATGATGCCGAGCACGCTCGGCTTCCTGTGTACGAGCCACTCGACGAACATCCAGGCAAGCGCCGCCGTTGCAGTCGCGATCTGGGTTACGGCCATGGCCATGCCGGCAGAGCCGTTCGCGGCCACCGCCGAGCCGGCGTTGAAGCCGAACCAGCCGACCCACAGTAGAGAGGCACCAGTCACGCTGTAGACGAGGTTATGCGGCGCCATGTTCTCCGACCCGTAGCCATAGCGCTTACCCAGGAAAATCGCACAGACAAGGCCGGCGATACCGGCATTGATGTGCACCACCGTACCACCGGCGAAGTCGAGCACGCCGGCGCCTGCCAGAAAGCCGCCGCCCCATACCCAATGGGTGATGGGCGAATAGACCACGAGTGACCACAGCGCCATGAACAGGAGCAGCGCTGAGAACTTCATGCGATCGACGAACGCGCCGACGATAAGGACCGGCGTGATGATGGCGAATGTCAACTGGAAGGTGAAGAACACGCTCTCGGGAATTGTGAGTGTGAGACTGTCCTTCCCAACATCCTTGAGCAACGCCTTCGACAGGCCGCCGATATAGGCATTGAGGCCGCCGCCGTCGGTGAAGGCCAGCGAATAGCCTGCGACCATCCAAATTATGGTCACGAGACAGGTAATGGCGAAGCACTGCATCACCACAGTGAGCACGTTCTTCTTTCGCACCATGCCGCCATAGAACAGGGCCAGGCCTGGGATCGTCATCATCAGGACGAGCGCCGTGGATGCGAGCATCCATGCCGTATCGCCGGTATCGAGTGTCGGCGCCGGGGGAGTTGTCTCTGCGGCTTCTGCCGCCTCCTGGGCAAGCGCCGGGTCGATGTAGAAGAGCGCCAGCACAGCGAGCGCTGCGGCCGCGCCGAATAGATATTTGGCAAGCTTCATCTTGTCCCTCCCTTTAGAGCGCTGATTCGTTGGTTTCGCCGGTGCGGATGCGCACCGTCTGCTCGACGGGAACGACGAAGATCTTGCCGTCGCCGATTTGTCCGGTCTTGGCCGCGGCCACGATGGCGTCCACGGCTTTGTCGACCAATTTGGCAGGTACCACGACCTCGATCTTGATCTTCGGCAGGAAGTTCACGGCGTATTCGGCGCCGCGATAGATCTCCGTGTGGCCTTTCTGCCGCCCGTAACCTTTGACCTCGGTCACGGTCATGCCTTGCAGGCCAAGCTCGGTGAGGGCTTGGCGCACCTCATCGAGCTTGAATGGCTTGATGATCGCCATCACCAGCTTCATGTCTCTAACCCCTCCATGTTTACGGCTGCCGGGCTCTTGACCGCGTCCGTTCCAGCCGTGCGAACCCGAAAGCAGAGTCAAGCCTCGTGCCAACTCGACCGCAGCGCGGCAAGTGCTTGGGTTTAGTGACTCTTTTTCGGGCGGTGGAGGACCAGGCCAACCCGGGGGAGGGCTAGTTCAGCCTATAAAATAGGCAGAAATGGAAGTTTGCTCAGAAACTAGGCGCCCTTTCGGGCGTTGCGCTCACGCACCAGCCCTTCCTGCGCCGTCGAGGCCACAAGTTCGCCGTCCCGAGTGAAGAGCGTGCCGCGGCAAAAGGCACGGCCGGCGCCTGAGCTTGGGCTATCTTGGGCATAGAGCAGCCAGTCGTCCGCTTTGAAGCGCCGATGGAACCAGATGGCGTGGTCGAGGCTCGCCAGCATCAGCCTTGGATCGAAGGCGAAGCGGCCGTGAGCAATCAGCGCCGTATCGAGGAGCGTGAAGTCCGACGCATAGGCCAGCACGCATTGGTGGAGCGCAAGATCGTCGCCGAGCCTGCCCGTGGCCTTGATCCAGACCTGCTGCGTGGGGGCGCGGTTCTCAGGCGAGAGATAGCGCGACAGGTCGACGGGTCTGATCTCGATTGGCCGCTCGCGCTGCCAATAGGCTTTGACCGGCTCCGGCAAGCGGTCGATGAGCTGCTCCTTGAGCTCCGCCTCGCTCGGCAGCGATTCCGGCGGGGGCACCTCCGGCATTTTGATCTGATGATGGAGTCCCGGCTCGTCCTTATGGAAGGAAGCGGCCATGGAGAAGATCGCCTGACCGTGCTGGATGGCCACCACGCGGCGGGTCGAGAAGCTGCCCCCGTCGCGAATGCGGTCGACTTCGTAGATGATGGGCACCGCAGGATCGCCGGCGCGCAAGAAATAGGCGTGCAGCGAGTGGGCCAGGCGGCCCTCGACGGTGCGGTTGGCAGCAACCAGCGCCTGCCCGATCACCTGACCGCCGAACACGCGCTGCCAGCCGACCTGCGGGCTAAGCCCGCGGAACAGGTTCACCTCGAGCGTCTCGATGTCGAGGATGGATAGCAGCGTTTCCAGCGCGCGGCTCATGGGTGAAGCCTTTCCTTAACAGGCCCCGCCCTTTAGCAGGTTCACGCGGCCTGCGGAACGTGGCATTCCTGGGAGATGGCGAAAGGAAAAACAAGAGGCCGGGATCGGTTCGACGTTTTGATCGTTGGCGGCGGGTTCGTGGGGCGCACGCTCGGGCTTGCGCTGGCCAAACTCGCGCCCAAAGGTTTCCGCGTCGCTCTGGTCGATGCCGAGCCGGCTCCTGCGGAAGAGAGTGAAGCCGAGGACGCCCGGGCGCTCGCCCTGTCGGCGGCGACCAGGAACCTCCTTGCGGTGCTCGATCTGTGGCCGGCGCTCGCGCCGAAAGCTCAAGCCATCGCGGCGATCGATATTACCGATAGCGACCTGAACGCTGCCTTGCGTCCCCATTTCCTCGGCTTCGACGACGAGCTCAAAAGCGACGGCGCGAGCGCCTTCATGGTCGAGCATGGCGACTTAAAGCGCGCGCTCGCGGCCGCCGTGGCACAGGAGCCCGCCATCGCGATCATTGCGCCCGAGACCGTGACCGATTTCAAGACTGACGCCTTTGGGGTGGAAGCGAGGCTCGGCAGCGGCAAAACGATCGAAGCGCGCCTCCTCGTCGCCGCCGACGGCAAGCGTTCGGCACTGCGCGAGCGCGCCGGCATCAAATGCGTGGGCTGGTCCTATCCGCAACTGGGCATTGTCACCACTGTGGCCCATGCTCGGCCCCATCACGGCAAGGCCGTGCAGCACTTTCTCCCTTCCGGACCCTTCGCCATGCTCCCCCTCACAGGGAATCGCTCCTCCATCGTGTGGACCGAAGAGACAGCGCGCGGCGAGGCCATCATGGCTTTGGACGAGGCGGGCTTTCTCGACGAGTTGACCAAGCGCTTCGGCTTGAGGCTCGGCGAGATCGCCCTTGCCGGACCGCGTCAAGCCTTTCCGCTCGACATGCAAGTCGCCCGCTCCTTCGTGACGGACCGGTTGGCGCTGATCGGCGACGCGGCCCATGTGGTGCATCCGCTGGCCGGGCAGGGACTCAATATCGGCATGCGCGACGTGGCGGCGCTCGCCGAGACCATCGTCGACGCCACGCGACTTGGACTGGATATCGGTGCGGCGGCGCAGCTTGAGCGATACGAGCGCTGGCGGCGTTTCGACAGCGCCTTCTCGGCCGCGGTCATGGATGGGCTGAACCGCCTCTTCTCCAACGACAATGTACCGTTGCGGACCTTACGCGATCTTGGCTTGGGTCTCGTCGACCGGGCGCCGGGGGTGAAACGCTTCCTCGTTCGCGAGGCGGCAGGCAGAACCGGCACCGTGCCGTGTTTGCTGACTGGCGAGAGGCTGTAGCCTAGCTCTCGTCGAGCTTGCGCGCTTCTTCCGGCAACATGATGGGAATGCCGTCGCGGATCGGATAGGCCAGGCCCGCGGCGCGGCTGATCAGCTCCTGACGCTCGGCGTCGTAGTCGAGCGAGGTCTTGGTCAAGGGGCAGACCAGGATCTCCAGCAGCTTTGGATCGAGGCGGCGATCGCCGCCGCGCTCGGGCGCGTTGATCATGGGTGCGTCTCCTTGTCCGTCATTGCAACGAAGTCCCGGAGCCGTCGTCCGTGGCCGCAAGCTCCATCTCGGCGAGCGCGATAAGGGCCTCGGCGCGTGCCCGCAGGTCGCGGGCCTCGAGCAGGGCCTGCTTCTCCTCCGGCCCATAAGGGGAGAGGATCGACAGCGTATTGACCAGCCGCTCGGTGCTGGCGTTGTTGATGCGATCCCAATCGGCATTGAGGTTGTTGGCGATCAGATAGCTTCTGAGCGTCGCGATAAGGTGCGGGCGGTCGACGTCTTCCTCCCCGTGGCCCAAGACGAAGTCCTTGGCGTAAGGCGAAAAATCCACGTGCGCGATCCGGAATGGGCTCTTTCCCTCGACATCGCCCACGACCACGAAACGCGCGATGCCGGCGAGCGAGATGACCACCCGTCCATCGTCGCTCTCCGTGAAGGAAGAGATCCGTCCCGCGCAACCCACCCGCCTGATGGGAAAGCTCTTCCCGGCGGGCGACTCGGCATTCCCGGCTTCAGGGGCTGGCTGCACGACGCCCATCAGGCGGTCGCCGGCCAGAGCGTGATCGACCAGAGCGAGGTAACGCGGCTCGAACACATTGAGGGTGAGAGAGGCGCGCGGCAGGAGAATGGCGCCGCGCAGCGGAAACAACGGCAGCACCTTCGGCATGTCTGCGACGTTGCGATAGCGGTCGGTCACTCCCAAGAGAAGCGCTCCTTGGCCTTACGCGAACAACAGCGACGAGAGTCTTTGCCGGCCCACGATGGTGGCGGGGTCGCTTGCGCCCCACGCATCGAACAGTTGCAGGAGCTGCTTGCGCGCTGCGTCGTCGTTCCAGGTGCGGTTCTTAGCGACAAGCGTGAGCAGTTCGTCAGCCGCGCCGCTGCGGTCGCCTTTGGCGGCGAGCGCGAGCGCGAGGTCGAGGCGCGCCTGAGCGTCGTTCGGATCGGCGGCGAGCTTGGCGCGGAGAGACTCGATATCGCCGGCGCTCGGCGCCTTGCGCTGAAGCTCGAGCGCGGCGCGAGCGCTCGCCACGGGCGCGCTATCGGCCTTGGCGGGCGGTACCAGCGCGAGCGTCTGCTCGGCGCGGGCAAGGTCGCCGGTCTTGATGTAGCACTTGGCGAGGCCCGCGAGACTTTGCGCGTTCTCGCGATCGGCTTGCAGCACGTCGCCGAACATCTGCGCGGCGGCGTTGACGTCTCCGGCGGCCAGCGCCGCCTCTGCGGCTTCGAGATCGGCGGCAATATCGCCAGCAGTCTCGCCGATCAGCCGCGCGATGAAGGCGTTGATTCGGGACTCAGGCAGCGCCCCCATGAAGCCGTCGACCGGCCTGCCGTCCTGGAAGGCGAACACCGCCGGGATCGACTGCACGCCCATCTGACCCGGGATCTGCGGATGCTCGTCGATGTTGAGCTTGACCAGCCTCACTGCGCCCTTGGCCGCACGCACGGCCTTTTCCAGGATGGGCGTAAGCTGGCGGCAGGGACCGCACCACGGCGCCCAGAAATCGACCAGCACCGGTACCGCGCGCGAGACCTCGATGACGTCGCGCATGAAGTCCTGGGTGGTGGTATTCTTGATGAGGTCGGCGTCAGGACTGCCTGCACCGCCTTCCGTCAGGATGGGGGTATCTACGCTCATGCTCCTTGCCCGCGAGGGCGACCCTAGAGCCAAGTCGAGGCAGCGCCAAGACGCTAGAGGTCCGCTCCGAGCCCTGAAATAGGCCGGCCCAAGTCGTTTGGCAACCTGCCGGGAGGCGGCAAGCGGCCTCACCCAAGGGGGATGATGAGGGGCTCATGGCCGCAAGCTCTGATGAAGCGGATGAGGTCCTGAGTTGCGAGCCGCGTGGTAGCGGTGTTCTCCAGCGGATGGCAATTGACCTCGGCGAAGTCCACGAGCGCCTTATCGACCACTACCTTGACCCCCGCCGCAGACGCATTGATCAGCGCCAACGGCGTGACCGAGCCGGGCGGCACGCCGAGCACCGCTTCGAGCTGCTCGCCCTTGCCGAAGCTGAAGCGCCCCGCCGCGAGCCGCTTGGCAAGCGCCTTGAGGTCGACCCGCGTATCGTCCTTGGCGACGACGAGGACCATGCTTCCGTCTCGGTCGACGAGAAACAGGTTCTTGGTGTGGGCACCGGGAAGGCTCAGCCGCAAGGCGCCCGACTGCTCGACCGTGAACATCGGCGCGTGCTCGACCGTCGTCGTCGCAATGCCGAGCTCTTCCAGGCGGGCGAACAGGGTCTTTCGGTCGGTTGCCATCTCGCGTCTTCCCGGGGGGAGGTAGACATTCGGGCGACGATCAACTAGATCGTTAAGGCCCAATCGAAGTTGGAATTCGCGGGTGTAGCTCAGGGGTAGAGCACAACCTTGCCAAGGTTGGGGTCGGGGGTTCGAATCCCCTCGCCCGCTCCAATTTTCTCCTTAACACGGAAAAGCAAACGGCCCCTTCTTGAGGGGCCGCTTTCGCTAGAAGCGAAATTCGTTACCGCCTACCAGGGCCAAGATGGATAGCCGCGCGAGAAGCTGCGCGGGGGCGAGTAGCTGAAATTGAGGTTATTACGCCGCACACTCCGGTATTTTTTCTTCTTGCGCGGCGCGGGTGACAGGTCGCCGTCGGCGCTGACGGTGGTGATCTTTGCCGGTGTGTCCTTGGCCCAGACGAGGAAATCTCCGCCTTTTGGCAAGCTCGCCGTGTTGATCGCCGTGTCGCCGATAATGAGCGAGGAGCCGGGCGTCAGCCGCTCGGAGATCTTCTGGCGAAGGTCGTTCGGAATCTCGAGGCGGTCGAGCGCGCTCGACGCATCGTCGCCCTGCAGGCTGATCGCCGTCCATCGCGCCTTGGTGTCGCCGGGGGCGAAATTCAGGGCGGTGAAGAGGTGAGTGCCGAGCGGCGTCTCGGGATCGCGGAAGCTCACCGGTGCGTCGAACACGCGGCCGAACTCCTGCCTGACGAAAAGGTGGCCGGCGGGCGGCTCGCCTTTGCGGGCAATCGCATAGACCCTCTTCACGAGTTCATCGGTGAAGGCGCCGGTCTCAGGCATCCAGTTGGCCTTCTGGAAGGCCTTGATGGCAGTTGCGGTGGGCTTCCCGAGGGTCCCGTCGAAACCCAGCTGCGGCAGGTAGCCCAATTCTGCCAAAATCTGCTGCACGCCAATGATGCGGTCGCGCTGCGTCCGCCGTGTCACCAGAATGCGCAAGGGCGCCGTGGAGCGGGGCTCCGCCGCAATAGTGGCTGCCGCCTTGGTTCCGGCCTCGAGCTTCGTGGCGATGATTGAGGGCGGGCCCGCATCGACCTTGGCGGTAGCCGCAGCCATGCTTGCCTGAGGCGTTGCCGCCACGGCCTGGACCTCGGCGGGTACCGCAGGCGCCGGGACGGGAGCGGCTTCGACTGCCACATTCGCTGGTTCAGCCGGCGGCGTTTTGGCGATCACACTCGCTGGTTCGGCCGGGACCGTTGCGCTAGCGGAGGTCTCAGCCTTGGCTGGCACGGGCTCAGGCGCCTCAACGGGTGCTCGGTCGACCGATGCCGCCGAAATAGTTCCTGACCCGCCGGAAGGACCGCCATCATCATCCAGGGCATGCCCACTTGCGCCGGCCGCCGACTCGGTTGGGGCGGCATGGCCGTTTTGCTTACCGGCCTGCGCGGACGTGCCGGCGAAGGGGTCGAAGGCGTGGACATGCGTGTCCTCCACCGGCGCGGGGGTGTCGGCCTTGAGGGCCGGGGCGGCCTCCTGCCCGGCGGCCTCGGCCTCCAGCGAAGAGGGGATGTCTGTGGTGGAGCCTGCCAAATCGGCCCGGGCGAGCATGCCCGGATGGCCCGGTCGGGCGATCGGAACCGGCAGGATCTCGCTGCTCGACTGACGCTGCGGGGGCCGCTCCTGCTTGACCATGACGGGCATAGGAGGCGGCGGCAGCGGCTGGAAAAGGTTGGGATGTTCGATCAGCTGCGGAGCGAGCCGATCGCGCGATACGATGACGTTGTCACCCTTGGTCGTGATCTGGAACAATTTGGGCGCGAAGGAAAAGGGCAAACGGATGCAACCATGCGACGCCGGATAGCCAGGGACCACACCGGCGTGAAGCGCGGTGCCGGACCATGTAATCCGGTTCATCCAGGGCATCGGGGCCCCGCTATAGATGTTGGAGTGATGGTGTCTCTGCTTCTCGAGAATGCTGAAGACGCCAGCCTTGGTGGCGTGGCCAGGCATTCCCGTCGATACGTTCGAACTCGTGATGAGCGTCGTGCCCCGATAGACGTCGACCTTCTGATTGCTCAGGGAGACCACGAGCGTCATGGGCTCGCCATTGGCGATGTCGGGGATCGGCTCCTCGACAGGTTTCGCCGAATTCTGGCGTTTTTTGGCTTCGGCCGGCATGGCGGCAACGACGGCAACGGCTAGGGCCGCAATGCCGACAACGGCGAAAAATGTCGACGAAGCCCTTCCGGCGACCTTGGTCGCCTCGTCCCTCAGACGCTCTGTACGCAACACACACGCTCCCCGTGAATGGTCAGACCCATGGCGAGCCTCCCCCGTGTTGAGTCCCCCACGACTCAAGAATCACAGTAAAAGAGGCACTCCCATTTGACCAGCAGAAGCCTTCTGATCTCCTAACGCCCGGTCTAACGATTTGGTTCTTGGGGTCGAGCCGGGTTGCGTTAAAAAAAATCTCATAACTCCGGTAACTTAGAGGCGGGCGGGCGCGACCTATCCGCCTGTGGATTGGAGCGCGAAGTGGTGGACGGACTGCGAATAAACTTTGCTCTGTTTCATTCTCGCAACACCTAAAATTGGGCGCCCCCCCGGTCCTCAACATCCGCGGACTTCGGCCGGAAAAGTAGCGCGAAAGCCCTTGCTTCGGCTGCGGGCGCTCAATACACGGATGGGCCTAGCGGATCGAGCTATTCAGGGGAGTATCTTCATGCTGGCATTGACCCGTGCCCGACCGGGCGATGTTTCCCGGGCGGTTTGCCTGGTGCTTGCGGGCGTCATGCTCGCCGGCTGCGGCATCAACACCATTCCCACCCTGCAAGAGCAGGCCAAGGCCGCCTGGAGCCAGGTCTTGAACCAGTATCAACGCCGGGCCGACCTCATCCCCAATCTCGTCGAGACGGTGAAGGGCTTCGCAGCCCAGGAGAGCAAGGTGCTCACCGATGTCGTCGAAGCGCGCGCCAAGGCGACGCAAATGCAGATTCCGCCCGACATCCTCACCAATCCCGAGGCGTTTCAGAAATTCCAGGAGGCGCAGAGCAACCTCTCCGGCGCGCTCGGTCGGTTGCTCGTCGTAGTCGAACGATATCCCGACCTAAAGTCCAACCAGAACTTCCTGGCGCTCCAGTCCCAGCTCGAGGGCACCGAGAACCGCGTCGCCATTGCGCGGCAGGACTACATCACCGCGGTCAAGGACTACAACACGGAGATCAGAACAATTCCCGGCCGCTGGTGGCGTGCGTTGCTCTATCCTGACGCTGAGCCCATGCAGAACTTCACCGTGGCGGAAGGAACGCAGGACGTGCCGGAGGTGAAGTTCTAGCTTAAGCCAAGGCGGGGGGCCCAATGGCCGCTATGTGGCGCTTCGGCGGGACGGTGTTGGCCATGGCGCTCGCGCTATGGCTCTCGCCCGCCGTCGCCGAGCCGAAGTTCCCGGAGCTGACCGGCCGCGTCGTCGATGACGCCGGTCTCCTGACCTACCCCGAGGAGGTGGCGATCACCGCCGACCTCAAGGCGCTCGAGGACAAGAGCTCCGATCAGGTCGTGGTCGTCACCCTGCCTTCGCTGCAAGGCTACACCATCGAGGATTTCGGCTATCAGCTCGGGCGCCACTGGGGCATCGGCACCGAGAGATTCGATAATGGCGTCATCCTTATTGTCGCGTCCAATGATCGCAAAGTGCGGATCGAGGTCGGCCGCGGGCTCGAGGGAACCCTCACCGACGCGCTCTCCAAGCTCATCATCGAAAACGGAATCCTGCCGCGTTTTCGCGAAGGCGACTTTGCCGGCGGCATCAAGGACGGGGTCCGCGACATCATTCTCGTGCTCACCGGCGACGCCGCCGAGGTGGAGCAACGCGGCAAGGCGCGCCGTGACGCCGACAATCCCGTCATCGACTGGCTGGTGATGATTCTCTGGCTCGCGATCTGGCTGTGGATCGCCTACAGCATCTGGCGCAGCGTCCTTCACGCCTCGCGCGCGGGCCGCAGCCCAGGCTCGATCTTCGTGCCCGGAACGACCGGGGGCGGCAGTGGTAGCGGCTGGAGCAGTGGAGGCGGCGGCAATGGCGGGGGCGGGGGCTTCTCGGGCGGCGGCGGAAGTTTCGGTGGCGGCGGCGCCTCCGGTGGGTGGTAGGACCGTGCCCATGCAGCCCCTCACCCTTGAGGATCAGGCCGCCATCTCCGCGGCCATCACCCGCGCCGAGGAGAAGACCAGCGGCGAGATCGTCGTGGTTGCCGCCGTCGCCTCCGACGGCTATCGCTCCTTCGCCTTGCTCTGGGCGGCGCTGCTTGCGCTCGGCGTGCCGATCCCTCTGATCTTCGCCACCAAATGGCCCGTGGAGTACATCTATCTGCTCCAGCTGGCGGTGTTTTTCATTTGTCTGGTGCTGTTCCAATGGGAGCGGTTTCGCTTCGCCCTGGTGCCAGGGGCCGTCAAGCGCGCCCGCGCTCATCAACGCGCCGTGGAACAATTCCTCGTCCAGAACTTGCATACCACCAAGGGGCGTACCGGCGTGCTGATCTATGTCTCGTTCGCCGAGCGTTTCGCCGAGGTCATCGCCGATGCGGGCATCTACCGCAAGGTACCCCCGTCGACCTGGGAGGACGTCGTTGGCGAACTGACCAATCACCTGGCGAGCGGCACCGTCACGGAGGGTTTTATCCGCGCCATCGAGCGATCGGGAAAGATCCTCGCCAAGCATTTCCCGCCGGGACGGGTCGACACCAACGAGCTCCCCAACCATCTGATCGTGCTCGATGCCTATGGGCGGCCGTAGCCGGCGGGACGCCTACGGGGACGCGACGGCGGAGCGGACGGGCACGCGCGCGCTTGCCGGCTGGGTGCTGTTCGACTGGGCGACGCAGCCCTTCTACACCCTGGTCGTCACCTTCCTGTTTGCGCCCTATTTCGTGAACGGCTTCATGCCAGACCCGGTCACGGGCCAGGCGCTGTGGGGCTACGCGACGGGGGCTGCTGAATTCGTCACGGCCCTGCTTGCCCCCATTCTCGGCGCCATCGGCGATGCCGGCGGCAAGCGCAAGCCGTGGATCGCCGCGTTCTCGGTGCTGCTGGTGGTGGGCCTCGCAGGTCTTTGGCTTGCCATCCCCGGCCGCACCGACCTCGCTATCCTTGTGCTCCTCTGTTTCAGCCTCGCCACGGTCGGATCCGAGCTTGGCACGGTCTTCACCAACGCGATGATGTCGTCGTTGGTGCCGGAAGAGAAGCTCGGCACGCTGTCCGGCATCGGTTGGGCGACCGGCTATCTCGGAGGCCTCGCGAGCCTCGCGCTCATGGCGGGCTTCATCGTGGCGGAGCCGAGCTCTGGGAAGACGCTGCTCGGGCTCGATCCTTTGGTCCCGCTCGATGCGGCGACACGGCAAGGCGATCGCCTGGTCGGACCGTTTTCGGCGCTTTGGTATGTCGTTTTTGTCATCCCGCTCTTTCTGTTCACGCCGGATCGGCCGTCTGCCGCAACGACCCCCACCCCGATCAGCGCGGGGCTCGCGTTGTTGGCGAAAACGGCGCGCGAGGTTCGCCACTTCAAGGATATCGGCCTCTTCCTCATCGCCCGCATGCTCTATGCCGACGGGCTTGGCGCGGTGTTCGCCTTTGGCGGCATCTACGCCGCCACCGTGTTCGGATGGGGCGCGTTCGAGCTCGGCCTGTTCGGCATTATTCTCACCATCGCCGGAACCATTGGCGCCACTCTCGGCGGGCCGCTCGACGATCGCGCCGGCTCGAAGACCGTGATCGTCTTCACGCTTCTTCTCTTCATCGCGGCCTCGATCGGCGTGCTTTCGGTCGATGCCAACCATGTTCTGTTTGTGCTTCCGGTCGAGGCGAAGCTTCTGGGCAGCGCGCCGTTTTCTTCCGTGGGCGAGCAAGTCTATCTCGCCTTCGCCATTCTCATCGGGCTCGCCTCGGGGCCGATCCAAGCCTCGAGCCGCACGCTGCTCGCGAGGATAAGCCCGCCCGACAAGATGACCGAGTTCTTCGGCTTCTTCTCCTTCTCCGGCAAGATCACCGCGTTTGCCGCGCCACTCGCCATCGGCGCCATGACCGCCGCCTCGGGGAGCCAGCGCCTCGGCATCGCCACGAGCCTCATATTCTTGCTCGCCGGCCTGCTGCTCATGCTGCGGGTCAAAGCCAAGTAGCTCGTCGTCCACAAGCTCCAAACGGCTTCTGGACCCCGGCTTTCGCCGGGGTTACGGGGATAGAGCCGCTAGAACGGGAAGAACAGAGGCTTCTGCCAGGGCCAAGCCGGCCTCGCCGGCCTTCGCGTCGGTATCTGGATGGGCACGGTGACGCCGGGAGGATCAGGCCCTCTGACGACGACCTTAGTGCTCGTCATGCCTCTTGTCGCGACAAGCTGATAGAGCGTAGCGGCGTTCGGCAGCGTTAGACGCACGCAGCCGTGGGACACCGGCGTGCCGAGGCCGGGATGGTCGGAGCCATGGATGGCGTGCCCCCTTTTGGTGAAGAAGATCGAGTGGGGCATGCCGGCATTGTCCCACTCCTGCGAGTGGTGCATCAGCTCCATGCGAAAGGCCGTGTAGGATCCGGCCGGGGTCGAATAGCGGGTGGCCCCGGTCGACACGCGCCAGCGATAACGCACCTCGCCATCGACCGAGACCGTCATGGTCTGGGTGGGCTTATCGATCTGGATGAGAATGTTGGCAAAGGCTGGCTTGCCGGCGCCGCAAGCAAGGCCAAGCGCGAGCAACGGGACAGCCAGAAGCCGGAGGCGTTCCATTCCTGCCGATTTCCCTCATAGCCGCGCAAAGCGGCCGCGCACTGTACAGTTCTCGTCATGGCCGCGCCTGTCCCGGCCATCTACCTCTTCGCCGCGAAGGTCGGTGGTTACTGGATGCCCGCTTTTGCGGGCATGACAATGAATGAGACAGGTCTATTCGGCGCCGAGGACAAGGGTCCAATAAGGCCGGCCGCTTTTAGTCTTGGCCATCGCAACTCCGACTGCGGTCACATTCGGACGCAGCAGGTTGGTCCGATGCCCGGAGCTTTGCTTCCAGAAGCTGAGCACGTCGCCGAAGGATTTCTGCCCGGAGGCGACATTTTCGGAGGCGATCTTCGCATGATAACCGGCGCGCAGGGCGCGAGCCTTCGGCGTCGACCCGTCGGACCCAGAGTGACCGATCCAACTGCGCCCGGCTTGGGCTTCGGATTGCATGGCGGCAGCGCGGGAAAGGCGCTCGTCGAGCGCGAGCGGCTTGCGGCCGTTCTCGGCACGGAATGCATTGACCGCTGCCAGCGCTGCTTGCGGATCAAGGGGCTGCACGGGCTTGGCCGCGTATTCCGGCGACACGAATGAGAAAGAGCAGCCCCCAAACGGGTTCCACAAACATGGAATGCGCAGCTCGGCAGAAGCGGGCGTCGCCACGAGACTCAGTATCGCCATCATGATGCCTAGGCGCATCGTCCCCGTCACGCGATTGCCGCCCGTTAGGCTCACGATCTTAGCCGCGCGCGGTCGCGGCGCTCCAGAGTAATTGCACGTCGGACCAGCTTGCATTTCCCCTCTCCCCTTGTGGGAGAGGGCTTTCCGCCCGGCGCGCGAAGCGCGACGCATGGCGGAAAGGGTGAGGGGTGATTCATTTTTTGACGCCGCTTCACGGCTTACCCCTCACCACGCGCCAAATGGCGCGTGCGCTCTCCCACAAGGGGAGAGCGGGGAGTTTGTGGCGTCCGCTATCACTAGGCATGCATCACCGTTGCCGCGGCGCGTTCAAGCGTCCGGCCTATGTCAAACAGCGTTTCCCTCGGGGCTCCCCCGAGGGGGTGGCGCGCCGAAAGACGCAAACCTATAGCTCGTGCCTTGCGGCACGCGGGCGCCTCTCGGCGCGCCAATCGCGGCGTTTTGTGCGCGTCACACCGGGCCCCGCTTTCGCCGTAAGTGCCCGGCCTCTTGATCTTTCGACACCTCTCCCCAGTCTGGCGGCGGGATTGCAGCGCCCCTAATGCCGGAAGTGGCGCATCAAGGTGAACACCATGGCGAGGCCGGCAGCGTCGGCGGCTTCGATCACCTCGTCGTCGCGCATCGACCCGCCGGGCTGGATCACTGCCCCTTGCAAATCGGCGGCGGCTGCGGCTGCGGCGGCGGCGACGGACGATCCTTCTTAAAATATTCAACGAGGACCGGCTCGAGCGTTTCCTTCGGCCAGAATTTCGGTGCGCGGATTTCTCGCAAGCAGGAGGCGTTCCAATAGAGTCCCGCGCGCGCCAGCGACCGGCCGGCCTTCACCGCTTGCGCGATCGCCGCGATGTCGTCCGATTCGGGATAGATGTAGAGCGTCGTCGGCCGGTCCGTCGCCATCGCGAAGATTTTCTCGGAGTCCGATGGCGTCCAAGTTGTGCAGCCGTTGCTGCGGCCGCCGCTGTAGTTCACCAACGTCCCAAATGGAACGTAGCCGTCCTCGTCCGCATAGGCGCTGTCCGGGTCCTTTCGGCGACACTGCACCTTCAGCACGACGGCCGGATGGCCGCCGATGGCGCGCTCTCTGGCGTTTGCGGTGTCGCCTTCGCCTTCGAACTGCAAGAACGAACGTATCAACATCTCGGTTTTTCCCGCTGAGACGCGATAATAGCCTTTGAACGACGTCCTGATCTCGGCCGTCACATAGGGGCCCCCGGTCGTCAGCTTGGAATCCAGCGCATTGCTGAAGTTCTTCGCGCAGCGTATGCCGTTGGCGAAGTTCACGATGCCTTTCAGATTGCGGCCGTTGCCGTGACCCGCCGGAACCGCGCGGAACGAACGGTCGGCCTCGCAGATGACGTAGAACCGGCGCCCAAATCCCGCGGGCCGCGTGGCGTCCATGGCGAAGTAGCAGGGATTCTTGACCGCCCCTTCGCTCACCTTTTGCAGGTAAAGCTCCCGCGCCCTCTGCAAAACCACTTGGGTGATTTGACCTTCGCCGTCGCCTATATGCGCCTTGAGCCAAGGGGGAACGTCCGGCGCTTGCTCCACGGCAAAAGACCGGGAGACGCCCGGCAACGCGATGAGGCCGGCGCTGACGGCCAGAATTAGAAGGAGCGATCTTAGCTGCAACGTACCGATCCCCCGTACGATGCGCGAAGCATAAAGCTGTCCCCTTCTGCCTGCAAAACACAAATGGGCAGCGGCGCGTTCCGCGCGCGTCAGCGCAGGCCTGCGTCGCGGAAATCGTACGCCGGCGGACGCCTGTGCAGCAGGTGCTGAGCGAGGGTCGAGATCTCGATGTTGATCTCGAGCAGAGAGACCGCATCGCCACGTTCGACCCTGACCTCGACCTTGTCCGCATCGATGGGGATGTGCCTGCCGATTGCCGCGAGAATCTCCTCGTGAAGAATGGGAATGAGGTCGGTGTTGCCCGGCCCCCCTCGCTCATGCATCAGCAAGACCTGTAGCCGATGCTGAGCGGTCTCGGCCGAGCGCTGGCGGCCGAACCAGCCCATGAACTTCATGCCGCCCTCCGCCGGAAAAGCTTGTTGAGCAGGCCGTTCTTGTCGCTCGGCACGACGAGCGGCACCGACTCGCCTCTAAGCCTGCGCGCGACGTCGTCGTAGGCGCGTGCCGGAGCGCTGGCTGGGTTGCTGAGCGTGACCGGCGTGCCCATGTTCGACGCATTCAAGACTTCTTTGCTTTCGGGAATGATGCCGAGCAGGGGAATGCAGAGAATGTCGAGAACGTCCTCCACGCCCAGCATCTCGCCGCGTCCGGCCCGAATTGGATCGTAGCGAGTGAGGAGCAGGAACTTGTCCATCGGCTCGCCGTGTCGCGCCTTGGCGGTGGTCGAGTCGAGCAAGCCGATGATCCGGTCGGAGTCGCGCACGGACGACACCTCAGGATTCGCGACGACGATGGCCGCGTCGGCGTAGCGCATGGCGAGCGAAGCTCCGCGCTCGATGCCCGCCGGGCTGTCGCAGATAACCCAATCGAAGAACGGCCGAAGCTCGCGGATCACGCGCTCGACGCCGTCCTCGGTCAGCGAGTCTTTGTCGCGCGTCTGCGAGGCGGCCAGCAGGAACAGCGAGTCGATCCGTTTGTCGCGAATAAGCGCCTGGGAAAGCTTCGCGGTTCCCTGCACGACGTGAATCAGGTCGTAAACCACGCGCCGTTCCGCGCCCATGAGGAGATCGAGATTGCGCAAGCCGACATCGAAATCGATGACCGCGACTCGCTCGCCGCCGCGCGCCAGAGCCGCACCAAGCGCCGCGGTCGATGTTGTCTTGCCGACGCCACCCTTCCCGGATGTCACCACCAGCACGTGGGCCATGTGAACGCTCCTTTCAGTCCATTGTTGTGATTTCGAGCGCATCCTTCTCGAGCCAAGCCTGAATGCATGCCTCGCGAAGATGGGGCTCTATGTCGTCGGCCATGACGTAGTGGCCATCGATGGCCATGAGCTCGGCCTGGAGCCGACGGCAAAAGATCTGGGCGCGTTCGTTGCCATAGGCGCCCGCCAAGACTCTTCCCCGCAGCGTCCCGTAAACATGGACTGACCCCGCGGCGATGATTTCCGCGCCGGAGGCCACCGAGCCGATGACGGTCACGTCGCCGTGCGGGTGGACGACTTGCTGGCCCGATCGCACCGGGGCATCGATCAGTATCGAGCTCGCTGGCGCTGGTGCGGACGTCTCCGGTGCAGATTCCTTCCTGGGCTCTGCGGGCTTGCCGCGCGTCAGGGATGGAATGCGTCCATCGATGCAGGATGGATCGGCGCCTTCGACGCCCAGAACGCGGATGTCGCGTTTGCTCAGCTCGTCCAGGAGGCTGAGGAAGGTGTCTTTGGTCAGCGGGAGATCGGAAACGTCGATCACCACGGACTTGCCTGTGAAAAATCCGTGCCAGCGGGCAAGGAGCTTATCGATGTCGCCCAACCAGGCGTCGATCGGCGTTTCCGGCTTGACCACGAGCGCGTGGAACGTTCCGCCGCGAAACTTGAAGGACGTGGTTGGCCGCGTTGTTGTCATTTCGTTAACCCTCGACCCCGATAGGACGGCGCTTGTGGTTAACGGCTGGTTAATTTGCGGCGATGGAAGCGGAAAATGCAGCCTTCTCTTGCCGCTCGCGGCGTGCGGCTAGTGCCGGAAGTGGCGCATGGACGTGAACACCATGGCAAGACCGGCAGCGTCGGCGGCTTCGATCACCTCATCGTCGCGCATCGAGCCTCCCGGCTGGATCAGGGCGGTGGCGCCGGCTTGGGCTATGACCATGAGAGCGTCGGGGAAGGGGAAGAAGGCGTCCGACGCCGCCACCGAGCCTTCGGTCAGGCTCGCAGACAATCCTTGCGCCCGTGCCGCGTCGCCCGCCTTCCAGGCCGCCATGCGCGCGGCATCGACGCGTGACATCTGACCTGCGCCGATGCCGACCGTGGCGCCGTCGCGTGCGTAGACGATGGCGTTAGACTTGACGTGCTTGGCCACGGTGAAGGCGAAGACGAGATCGGCAAGCTCCTTGTCGGTCGGCTTGCGCTTGGTCACCACCTTGAGCTCAGCCACCACGCCATTGTCGCGCGACTGCACGAGGAAGCCGCCGGCGAGCGACCGGAAGGTGAGACCTTCAGCCTTCGGGTCCGGCACCACGCCGGCGAGAAGCAGCCGCAAGTTCTTCTTCGCGGCGATGATGGCCGTCGCCTCGTCGCTGGCGTCAGGCGCGATGATGACCTCGGTGAAGATCTTCACGATCTCGCGCGCCGCGTCGGCATCGAGATCCCGGTTGAGCGCGACGATGCCGCCGAAGGCGCTGACCGGATCGCAGGCCAGCGCCTTGCCGTAAGCCTCGGCAAGCGTGGCGCCGAGCGCGACGCCGCAAGGATTGGCATGCTTGATGATGGCGACGGCGGCGGATCGTTTCGGATCGAACTCGGCGGCGAGCTCGTAGGCCGCATCGGTGTCGTTGAGATTGTTGTAGGACAGCTCCTTGCCCTGGACCTGTGCCGCGGTGGCGACGCCGAAGCGCCGCTCACTTGTCCGGTAGAAGGCCGCCCATTGATGCGGGTTCTCGCCGTAGCGGAGCGCTTCGGCCAGCGTGCCGGCGATCGCACGCGTCTTCGGTGTCCGCTCGCCGAGCTTCCCGGCGAACCACGCGGAGATGGCCGCGTCGTAGGCGGCCGTCCGGGCAAACGCGCGGCCAGCGAGCGATTTGCGTAAAGCCTGCGTCGTCGCGCCGCCATTGGCGTCCATCTCGGCGAGCACGCTGGCGTAGTCGGCAGGGTCGACCACGACCGTGACGCTATCGTGGTTCTTCGCCGCGGCGCGGATCAGGGCCGGGCCGCCGATGTCGATATTCTCGATGCAGGTTTCGAAGTCGGCGCCGGCCGCGACCGTCTCCGCGAAGGGATAGAGATTGACGGCGAGGAGGTCGATCGCCGGAATGGCGTGATCGGAGAGCGCCTTCTCATGCGCCTTATTCCCGCGCACGGCGAGGAGGCCGCCATGAATTTTCGGATGCAAGGTCTTGACCCGCCCGTCCATCATCTCGGGCATGCCCGTGATCTCGGCGACATCGGTCACCGCGATGCCGGCATTCCTCAAGAGCTTGGCGGTGCCTCCGGTCGAAACGATCTCGACCCCGTGTTTCCGCAAGGCTCGCGCGAAATCGGCAAGACCGGTCTTGTCGCTGACCGAGAGCAGCGCACGGGCAATCTTCCTGTTTTCCATGAGAAAGCTCTAAAGCAAAATCCATCCCGATTGAATCGTCATGCCCGGACTTGATCCGGGCATCCACGCCGTTACGTCACCGCAAGCTGAAAGGCCAGTGGAATGGATTGCCGGGTCAAGCCCGGCAATTACGAGTCAGAGTGCATTACTGCTTAGGCTGCGGCAGGCGCGGTTTCGTTCGGGTCGACCAAATGTCCGCCTCCGCCGCCTTCAGCCATGCGTTCGATGTTCCACACGATCCTGACTTCGCTCGCCTCGCCCATCACTCCGCCGAGCACGACCTGGGAGGTGGGCTGCGGCCCGCGGGCAT
>Ga0326597_10004442_pt1 | contig 19741 bp, 11 predicted proteins | sample RVTome_12_FD_203789 | JGI IMG/M metagenome (GOLD analysis project Ga0326597, IMG submission 203789) | Soil microbial communities from uranium-contaminated site in the Upper Colorado River Basin, Wyoming, United States - RVT100D185 | ecosystem: Environmental > Terrestrial > Soil > Contaminated >...
ACGACTTCGTGGCCAACGCCCTCGGCAACGAAGGGTATGATCGTCCTCGGACTCTCACAGTGTAATATTATGCAAATCTCTTCAATCGAAAAAACACCTTGTCCAACGAGAAATACCCATCGCCCCTGCAGCATGACCGCTCGCACGTTCGCATTATTCCGCTACTTGTCTGTATTTCCTGCAATTTTGCGCCGCCTCATCCGTAACGAGACCATATTGCAAAATTGACACACCGATTGATGTAAAAAATTGCAAATGGATTTAAATGGGTGCATGATCGACAAACTTTGCGCCAGTCTGGCGATACGACCTCACGGCGCAGAGGGGCGGGCGACATGGAGGGGCGGCATGCAAACATCGCCGAGGATTTCGAGAGAATCGGGCGCCGTCCGGCGTCTCGCCGCGGCGCTCGGCGCGGCTGTCGCGCTCGCGTCGCCGCCGGCCGGGGCCGCAGACGATGGCGCGCCCGCTTATCTGTCGCGTCCGCCGCAGGATGAGGTGATCTACTTCGTTCTGCCCGACCGATTCGAGAACGCCGACAGCGCCAACGATCAAGGCGGGCTCGACGGCGATCGGCTGGCGACCGGTTTCGATCCGGCGAGCAAGGGGTTCTTCCACGGCGGCGATCTCAAAGGCCTGGCCGCGCGCCTCGATTACATCGAAGGCCTCGGCGCGACCGCCATCTGGCTCGGACCGATCTACAAGAACAAGCCGGTGCAAGGCCCGCCCGGCGAGGAGTCGGCCGGCTATCACGGCTACTGGATCACCGACTTCACGGCCATCGACCCGCATTTCGGGACGGCGGACGACCTGCGCGCCTTCGTCGAGGCGGCCCATGGGCGCGGCATCAAAGTCTATCTCGACATCATCACCAATCACACCGCCGACGTCATCCGATACCGGGAATGTCATGACCCGGACTATCGGGGCGCTGACCGGGAGATGAACGGCTGCCCCTATCGCTCGAAAAGCGAATTTCCGTATACGACGCGCGGCCCCGTCGATGGCGCGCCGATCAACGACGGCTTCATGGGCGATGCGCCGCCGTTTCAGACCACAGAGACTTTTTCCAAGCTCGCCCGCGCCGATTACGCTTACACACCTTACGTTCCGAAAGGCGAAGAGGCAGCCAAGGCGCCTGCCTGGCTCAACGACCCGCGCTATTACCACAATCGCGGCGATTCTTTTTGGCAGGGCGAAAGCTCCACTCATGGAGACTTTTCCGGCCTCGACGATCTCATGACGGAAGATCCCCGCGTCGTCGAAGGGTTCATCGATATCTACAAGCGCTGGATAACCGAATACAAGATCGACGGTTTCCGCGTCGATACGGCCAAGCACGTCAGTCCGGAATTCTGGCGAGCCTTCGTTCCGGCGATCCTTGAACACGCCGCCGCTGAAGGCATCCCCAATTTCTATATCTTCGCCGAGGCCTATGAGCCCGCTCCGGCGGCGGGACTGGCGCGATATACGCGCATCGACGGCTTTCCCGCCGTTCTCGACTTCGCCTTCCAGTCCGCCGTCGCCGATGTCGTGGCGAAGGGCGCGCCGACCTCGCGGCTCGACTCCCTGTTCGCCGCCGACGCGCTTTATGAAGGCGGCGAGGCGGCCGCAATCCGACTGCCGGTCTTTCTCGGCAATCACGACATGGGGCGGTTCGCGACCTTCGTCAAAGCGGCGCGTCCCGATGCGAGCGAGGAAGAGCTCCTCAGCCGCATCACGCTCGGCCATGCGATGATGTTTTTCATGCGCGGCGCGCCGGTGATCTATGCCGGAGACGAGCAGGGCTTTTCCGGAGACGGCGGCGATCAGGACGCCCGCGAGGATATGTTCGCCAGCCGCGTCGCCTCCTACAACGACAACGACCTCATCGGAACGGGCGCGACGGCCGCCGTCTCGAACTTCAATCCGAAACATCCTCTGTACAAGGCGTTCGCCGGGATGGCGCGCCTCTACAAAGCTCACGAACCGCTGCGGCGCGGGGTTCAGCGCCTGCGCCTGACCGAGCCGGATGGCGGCCTCATCGCCATTTCGCGCCTCGGCGAAGAGGGCGGGGAATATCTCGTCGTCTTCAACGCGGACGAAAAAGCGCGAACCGTCGATATCGAGGTTGATCCGCGCTCGACTTCGTGGAAAAGCGTGCACGGGAAATGCCGGCGCGCCTCCTCCGTACCGGGAAGTTACCGGGTTGCGGCGCCGCCCCTCGCCTATGTGATCTGCAAGTCCAACGACTGGAGCGAGACGGAATGAGCGTCGTTGAACCTGCAGAGCGGGTGCCGCTCCTTAGCGCGCATGCGGCGCGCTCGCGCGAATGGTGGCGCGGGGCAGTGCTTTACCACATTTATCCGCGCAGCTTCCGCGACAGCGACGGCGACGGCGTCGGCGATCTCAACGGCGTCATCGACAGCCTCGATTACGTCGCCAGCCTCGGCGTCGACGGCCTCTGGCTGTCGCCGTTCTTCACCTCGCCGATGTGCGATTTCGGCTACGACGTCGCCGATTACTGCGATGTCGATCCGGATTTCGGAACCCTCGCAGATCTCGACCGCCTGATCGCCAAGGCCCACGATCTCGGGCTCAAGGTCATCATCGATCAGGTCTATTCGCACACCTCCGATCAGCACGCCTGGTTCGCCGAAAGCCGGCTCAGCAGCGTTAATCCGAAGGCGGACTGGTATGTCTGGGCCGATCCCAAGCCCGACGGCGCGCCGCCCAGCAACTGGCAATCGGTGTTTGGAGGACCGGCCTGGACCTGGGACAGCCGCCGGCGGCAATATTACCTCCACAATTTCCTTGCGAGCCAGCCGGACCTCAATCTCCATAACCCGGAGGTGCAGGATGCGCTGCTCGATGTTGCGCGATTCTGGCTCGAACGCGGCGTCGACGGCTTCCGGCTCGATGCGCTCAATTTCTGCATGCACGATCCCGAATTGCGGGACAATCCGCCGGCGCCGCGCGACGGGCGCAAGATCACCCGCCCCTTCGATCTGCAGGTCCACAAATACAATCAGTCGCATCCGGACATTCCGAAATTTCTCGAACGGGTGCGGCGCTTGACCGACGAGTACGCGGGCGTCTTCACCGTGGCCGAGGTCGGCGGCCCCGCGCCTCTGACCGAAATGAAAGCCTTCACGACGGGCGGGCGTCATCTCAATTCGGCTTACAGCTTCGATTTTCTCTACGCGGAGAAAATGTCACCGGCGCTTTTGGCGCGCGCGCTCGCCGCGTGGCCGGGCGAGAGGGGCGAAGGCTGGCCGTCCTGGGCCTTCTCGAACCACGATGCGCCGCGCGCGGTGAGCCGCTGGGCCGAGCCCTCGGACCTCGCGAGGGCGGCGAAGCTCTATCTCATGCTGCTCATGAGCCTGCGCGGCAATGTCTTCCTTTATCAGGGCGAAGAGCTCGGCTTGCCGCAGGCGCACGTCCCTCTCGAGCGGCTTCAGGACCCCGAAGCGATCGCCAACTGGCCGCTGACGCTGGGGCGCGACGGGGCGCGCACGCCCCTGCCGTGGCGCGCGAAAGAACCGAATGCGGGATTCTCGTCCGGCGAACCCTGGCTGCCGGTCGATCCCCGCCATGCGGCCCTCGCCGTCGACGTTCAGGAGGCCGATCCCGCATCGACTCTGCGTTTCGTCCGAATGCTGATTAGCGTGCGGCGCGCCTCGTCCGCCCTGCAGCTTGGCGGCGCCGAGCTTCTCGATGCGCCGGCGGAAATTTTCGCGATCAGCCGCGCCATCGACGACGAGGAAGCGCTCTGCGTCTTCAACCTCGGCGACCGGCCCTCGACCTATCGCCCTGTGGAAGCCGGCGCGTTCGAGGTCGTCACATCGGCCGGCCTCGACTCCGACGAAACGCGCCCTCCCGCGCGGCTTCCGCGGCTCTCCGGCTATATCGCCGTGAGAAAGCGGTAGGGAATAGGGAATAGGGAATGGCGAGTAGGATCTTCCTACTATTCACTATTCCCTATTCCCAATTCCCTATTTGCTACGCCCCGCACGATTCCCGCACGATCAGCTCCGTCGGCAGCCGTTCGGAATGGATTTCTTCCCCGCCGGTCGAGCTCAGCAATTTCGACACCAGCAGGCGCCCGGCTTTCGCGGTGTCCTGCGAAATCGTCGACAGCGCCGGATGGCTGTAGCGGGCCAGCAGGATGTCGTCGTAGCCGACCACCGAAACGTCGCGCGGCACGTTGAGGCCGCGGCGCGTCAGCCCGCGAATGGCGCCGAGCGCGATGAGGTCGCCGGCCCCGAGAACCGCGTCGAACTCGATCCCCTGCGCGATGAAGCGCTCGACGGCGTTCTCCGCCGACTCGGTTTCGAAGTGCACGGGCGAGACGAGGGCCGGGTCCGGCGTAAGGCCGGCTTCCTCGAGCGCCTGCAGATACCCGGCATGCCGCTGCATCACTTCGGGCGCTTCGGTGTCGCCGAAAAAGGCGATCCGTTTGCGGCCGAGCCGCACCAGATGCGACGCGGCGCGCCGCCCGCCGCGGATATTGTCGCTGCCGACCGAGCAATAGCGCTGTCCGGGCAGCTCGGCGCCCCAGACGACGAACCGCCGCTCGACCTCGGCCAGACGGTTCAGCCGCTCGTGCAGGAAGCTCTGCCCAAGGAAGATCACGCCCTCGGCGCGGCTCGACGCCATCAGCGCCGCAAGGTCGTCGTAGTTTCGCGGCGCGACGTGCGAGATGAGGATGTCTGAGCCCGCCTCGCGCGCCGCCTCGCCGACCCCGCCGATCAATTGCAGGAAGAACGGATCGTCGAGCGTGCCGCGCCGTCCCTGCGGGGTCGGGATGACGACGGCGATGGTCGCCGTCGCGCCGGTGAGGATCGCCGGCATGTGGGGACGGAAGATGTAATTGTGCTCGCGCGCGATCTTCCAGATGCGGCGCTTGGTTTCCTCATTGACCGCCGGGCTGTCGTTGAGGGCGCGCGAGACGGTGGCGATCGACACGTCGGCGAGACGCGCGAGATCTTCAAGCCGGGTTCCGCGAGGGCTCATTGCATTCCCCTATGCGCCGGCGTCGCCGGCGGACGCAAGAGCGGTCTCGCGCCCCTCGGCGATCGAAGGCGCGGCGATATCTTCGACGAATAACGTAAAGATCGCCGCCAGCGTCATGCTGGCGCCGCCGAGGGCAAGCGCGTAGATCGGCTCGCCGTGGAAGATCGATCGCACGAGAAGGCCGAGCACAGTCGCCGCGACGAACTGCGGAATGACGATAAAGAAATTGAAGATGCCCATGTAGACGCCCATCTTGGCGCTCGGCAAGGCGCCGGAGAGAATTGCGTAGGGCACGGATAATATCGACGCCCAGGCGATACCGACGCCGATCATCGAGATCCACAAGAGCGACGGATCGCGAATGATCAGGAACGATACGAGGCCCGCAGCCCCGCACAGCAGGCTAATAGAGTGCACCGTTTTCCTGCTTGTCTTTGCAGAGATGATCGGAATTACAATCGCGACAAGCGCTGCAAAACCGTTATAGACGGCAAACAGCATGCCCACCCAGTCAGCGCCGTTATTATAGATGACGGAAGTTGGGTCGTCCGTACCATAATGATAACGGGCCACGCCGGGCGTAGCGAAAATCCACATTGAGAACAGCGCAAACCATGTGAAGAATTGCACCCATGCAAGCTGCTTCATGGTTTTGGGCATCAGAAACAGATCATCAACGATCTCCGAAAATGGGTTGCTCGTTTCGCCGCGCCGTTTGAGCACGCCGGCGACAATTTGAATCAAGCCGAACGCTGCGCCGCAGACGCTCAGCACGTAAAACTCTTTTTGCAAGGAAAGCATGGCGATTACGGCTGTCAGGGCGAGACCGCCGGATAGCCAGACGGCGCCTGTAAACAAGAAGCCGGCCGCAGAGGGCGCCTTCCCAATTCCGATCCCCGCAACGGCCTTCGTTTTCAGTCTCCGCGCCTCATCGGATTCTTCATGGCGCTTCAGCTCTTCCGGAGAATACTCTTTCGTCGAAAAAACCGTCCACATCACGGATACAAGCACAAGCCCCGCGCCGATATAGAAAGCGGATTTGAGCGACGGCGGGACCCCGCCCGCCTCGGCGACGTTGGCGACGGAGAACCAGTTAGTCATGATCCACGGCAAAGCGGACGCCAGCACCGCGCCGAGGCCGATGAAGAAGCTCTGCATGGCGAAGCCGGTGGTGCGCTGGCGATGGGGAAGCATATCGCCGACGAAGGCGCGGAACGGCTCCATGGTGACGTTGATCGAGGCGTCCATGATCCACAGCATGCCGGCCGCGACCCACAGCGCCGGGGAATTCGGCATCACGAGGAGAGCGGCGGTCGTCGCCAAGGCGCCGTAGAGGAAATAAGGCCGCCGGCGCCCGAGCCGGCCCCAGGTTCGGTCGCTCGCATAGCCGATGACCGGTTGGACGAGGAGACCGGTGAGCGGGGCGGCGATCCACAATATGGGCAGCGCATCGACCTCGGCCCCGAGAGTCTGGAAGATGCGGCTGACATTGGCGTTCTGCAGTCCGAAGCCGATCTGGATGCCGAAAAAACCAAAGCACATATTCCAGATGCGCCAGAAGCTCAGGCTCGGCTTGTGCATGGCGGCGTCCCTTCCGGCGCTGTAATTTTTTGTAAATTTCCTCCGAAAATGATGATGTGTCCACCTATTTCCACCCGCCATCGTTCCCGCGCCGCCGGCGGAGTTGATTGGCGTCAGAAGCTAGGGCGGTTTGCGAACGGACTGAATGAACCGCTCAGATCTGACCCTTCGTGATCCTTCGTGTCCTTGGTGGTTAAACCACAAAGAGCACGAAGATCACGAAGGGCGGCGCCCCAGCGTCGCGTCAGCCGGCTTTTGATAATTTTTGAAAATTCTATTCGCCCTCGCCGCGTCTCGGGCTCCGGCCTGGTGTTCCCGCGCAACACAATCCGCAGGCCCACAGCAGTCTGCTGTTTGCCAAATCACTCGCTGTAGTCGCCGACGGCGAACCCGTAGCGGCGCAGGAAATCCGCGCAAATCGCCCATAGCTCTTCCTCGCAACGGATGACTTTCGCAACGTTGTTGATGCCGATGAGGAAGGTCAGAAAAGCCGAGCCAGCGGCCTCGATGTCGGCAAGCGGCGGAATTTCCTTCTGATCGACCGCTTGGGCGAGCACCTTCTGAAACGTGCGGTTCTTGAACTTTATGGCGTTTTGCAGAAAGGCCTGCGATTCCGGATCGAGCTCCTGTATCTCGCCGATCGAGTTGACGATCAGGCAGCCGCGTCCGACGACCGTCCCGGCGCGAACCCGGCAGACCTCCCGAAAAACCTTCATGAGGACAGGCGTCACGGGGGTTCCCGGCTCGATCTCCCTGAGCGGCCGGTCCGGAGCGGTCTCGCAATAGGCGTTGAGCGCTTGGCGGAAAACCGCATCGCGGCTGCCGAAGGAATTGTAGAAACTGGTTCTGGTGATCGACATCGCCTCGGCGAGGTCGGTGATCGAAACCGCCTGATAGCCGCGCTGCCAGAATTCATCGACGGCGATACGAATCGCCGCCTCTCGGTCGAATTCGAGGGGCCGTCCTCGCCCGCGCTTGCCGCCCGCTTGTTCCCGCATGGTCTCCGAATACCGCCCCGTCGTTAATCGACCCTATATTGGAGGGTTTATTGACAATACCGTATTAATTATGGCCCGCCGGTCAAATAGGGCGACCGCACCGGGATTTGCGGGGCCGCCGCTGATGCGTTTCGACGTTCGCATTTCGTCTGAACCGCGCCAACCGGACGGCGACGAAGAAAATCGGGCATTCGTCCGGCTGCGCCTCTCGAAAAATCCATAGCCTCTCTCCTGCGTATTGAACTGGTTTTAGTGGAAAACACTAATGTAAGCGCTTACATCTTGTCATTCTGCGCGCTCTGAGTTATGAATGCGGTTATGTAAGCGCTTACATGACGCTTGCACGAGGGAACGCCCCTCGGGGACCCGGCCTGATCGCCGGGGAGAAAACTGGGGCGAAGGGCAGGGAACGCATGGGAGCGGCCAAGCTATCGGAGCGGCTGGGCAAGGTGACCGTCAAGGAGGTCGCCGAGGCCGCGGGCGTGTCGACCGCCTCGGTGTCGCGGGTGGTGAACGAGCACGACAACGTCGCCGCTTCGACGCGGGAAGCGGTGCTCGAAGCGATCACCAGGCTCAACTACATGCCGCACAATGCCGGGCGCGTCCTCGCCACCCGGCGCAGCCGTCTTATCGGCGTTATCCTGCCGGACATTTACGGCGAATATTTTTCCGAGCTGGTGCGCGGCATCGACCAGGCGGCGCGCGAGCACGGGCTGCATCTTCTGGTGGCGGGATCGCACGGGGATGCGGCCGAAGCACGCGGGCTCATCCGCGAGATGCACGGGCGCGTCGACGGCCTTATCCTCATGTCGCCCTATCTCGAATCGACGGAGCTGATGGCGGCGGTGTCGCGGGACATGCGCACCGTTCTTCTAAACAGCGCCGGCGAGTCCCGCATCGATTCCTTCGCCATCGACAATTTTGCGGCGGCCCGCATGGCGGCGCGCCACCTGATCGCGGCCGGACGGCGAAAGATCGCCCACATCGCCGGTCCGGCCGGCAACATCGAGGCCGGCCAGCGCCGCGCCGGCTACGAGGCGGCGCTCGCCGAAGCCGGCGATTTGCGCCCGATAATCCTGCAAGGCGACTTCACCGATGCGGCGGGGGCCGAGGCGGGCCGGACGATCGCGGCGCATACGGAAGATTTCGACGCGGTCTTCGCCGCCAACGACATGATGGCGCTCGGCTGCCTTGCAGCCCTGGCTGAGGTCGGCGTCAAGGTTCCCGATGATGTCGCGATCGTCGGCTTCGACGACATTCCGCTCGCCCGCTTCGTCAATCCGGCGCTGACGACGGTCGGCGTCGACATCGCCGGTCTCGGGCGCAAGGCGCTTGAGAAAGTCGCGGCGCGGATCGACGGCGACGATGCGGCGTTCGAGGACATCACCATTCATACGAGACTTGTCGTTCGAAGATCCTGCGGCGCAGCCCGCCAGGAGCCAGGCGACTCGTGACGAAACGCGGGTCTCGGGGGCGGACGCGCACAACAGCAGCAATCGGGAGGGACATATGAGACACAGAACCTACAAGACGACGTCGGCGGCTTTGCGCGCGGCGCTGCTCGCGACCACCTTGATGGCGGCGGCGCCGGCCTTCGCGCAGGTGACGACCGGCACCATCCGAGGCGACGTCGAAGACGCCGGCGCCGGCGTGACGGTGACTGCGCGCAACGATGAAACCGGCTTTACACGGACGGTCCGCACGGCGGCGGACGGGACCTACTCGCTGGTCGGCCTGCCCTCTGGAACCTACCGGATCTCGGCGGACGGCAAGGAAGACATCGTCCGTCTGCAGGTCGGCCAGACGCTGGTCGTCGATCTCGACGCCGAGGCGTCCGACGTGATCGTCGTCACCGGCCGGCGCACCCGCAACGAGGTGATCACCTCGGAGGTCGCGACCAACGTCACCAGCGAGCAGATCGAAACGCTGCCGCAGTCGAGCCGCAACTTCCTCAACTTCGCCCAGCTCGCGCCAGGCGTCAGGGTTTCGCGCGACGAATTCCGGCAGCAGTTTTCAGGCGGCGCGAACAACGCCGAAGGCGATAGCCTCGCGGCCGGTCAGACCAACGTCTTCATCGACGGCGTCAGCCTTAAGAGCAACGTCAACCAGGGCGGCATCGTCGGCGGGGATTCGAGCCGCGGCAATCCGTTCAGCCAGCTCGCCGTCAAAGAGTTTCGCGTCCTCACCCAGAACTTCAAGGCCGAATACGAGCAGGCCGGCTCGTCGGTCATCACGGCAGTGACGAAGTCCGGGACGAATGAGCTCCACGGCGACGCTTTCGGCCTCTTCGCCCGGAAGAAATTCCAGGAGAAGGATTTCTGGTTCGACAAGTTCGACCTGCCGAAGCCGGACTTCAGGCGCAACCAGTTCGGCGCCGACATCGGCGGACCGATCGTCAAGGACAAGCTGTTCTTCTTCCTCGGCTATGAGGCGAACTTCCAGGACCGGACCAATGCGGTCGCGGCCGGCCCGGCGACGCCAGAGCAGATCGCCGATCTCGGGTTCGACCCGAGCACCATCGGCGGAACCTTGAACAGTCCATTCCGCGAGCATCTCGGCTTCGCCAAGCTCAACTGGAACATCTCCGACCGGCAGTCGGCGGACCTCACCTTCAACATCCGCAAGGAAAACGACATCCGCGGCTTCGGCGGACGAGAGAGCCTGGAGCGGGCCGAAAACATCCGCAATGAAGTGGTCACCGCGCGGTTCAAGCATCAATTTTCCGGCGACGATTTCCTCAACGAATATTCTCTCGATTATCTGAGCTCGTCATTCGAACCCTCGCCGCTCAATCCGGATGTTCCCGGTCGGGTCTTCGAAAACATCATCAATCTCGGCGGACGGCCGACGATCCAGGCTGTCGACGAGGAGAATTTCACCCTGCGCGACAATATGACGTTTTCGAACGTCGAATGGCTCGGCGGCAACCACATCATCAAGACCGGCATGAGGGTCGCCTATCAGAAGTACGACGTGCTGTTCAGCCAATTCGGCAATCCCGAATTCCGGTTCAGGGAAGATGCGTCACGCAATCTGGACTTCAGCTTTCCTTTCGAGGCGCAGTTCGGGCTCGGCGATCCCTTCGTCAGCGCCAACAACTGGCAGATCGGCGCCTTCGTTCAGGACGACTGGGACGTCACCGACAAGCTGCAGATCAATCTCGGCTTCCGCTGGGATATGGAGACCAACGGCAAGAACAAGGACTTCGTGACTCCGCCCGACGCGGTCGCCGCGCTCACCGCGCTCGAGACGACCCTCGCTCCGCAGCCCGGCAATTTCTTCCGCGCCGCCGATTACATTTCGACCGGCGACAGCCGCGACGCCTTCAAGAGAGCGTTCCAGCCGCGCATCGGCTTCTCCTACGACGTGTTCGGCGACGAGCGGACCGTCATTTTCGGCGGCTGGGGACGGTTCTTCGACCGCACTCTGTTCCGCAACGCGGCGGAGGAGTCGTTGCTTCGTCAGTTCACGCTCAGGACATTCAAGTTCTCGCTCGACGGCGCGCCGCGCGACGGGGAGCCGACGATCATGTTTGACCCGTCGTTCCTTTCGGAAGAAGGGCTGAACGGACTGATCGCGACCAATGTTGCGCCGGGCGGCGAGCTCAGGGTGTTCAAGAACGACCAGAAGCCGCCGCGCTCCGATCAGTTCAGCTTCGGCGTGCGCCAGAAGATCTGGGAGTTCAACACCTCGCTGGCCTACAGCCATATCATCGGCAAGCACGACATCGGCTACTTCCCGGCGAACCGCTCGGTTGCGCCGAACCCCGGCGGGTTCTTCGACTTCATCCCGGTGCCGGGCTTCGGCAACGTCGTCGCCTCGACCGACGAGCGGGAAACCCGCTTCAACGCCCTCTATGCGACGATCGACAAGCCGTATACGGCGGATTCGCACTGGGGCTTCAATATCGCCTATACCCTCGCTTTCGCCAAGGAGAAGGGATTCCTCTTCAACTTCGACCTGCCGAATGTGGCGGAAGCCGATTTCCATCCGAACGCCGCCAACGAGCGCCATCGCATCGTCGTTTCCGGCATCGTCGATCTGCCGCTCGGCTTCAAACTTTCGACCCTGTCGACATTCGCCTCCGGACAGCCGTTCTTCGTCATCGACGCCTCTCAGGGCTTCGGCGGCGAATTCATCAAGCTCGGACATTTCGGCGAGCAGCCGGGGGTTTTCGCCTTCAAGCAGGTCGATCTGCGTCTCCAAAAGGACCTTAAATTCGGCGATGACCAGACGATCAGCCTGTTCGCCGAAGCCATCAACCTGTTCGACACGGTGAACTTCAGCGGGCGCGACGGCTTCATCCCGCCGCTGCCGGGAACCAACACGAACTTCGGCGAGCCGAATGCGTTCACCCTCGCCGGTCCGCCGCGGACGATCCAGTTCGGCGCCAAGGTGAGCTTCTAGGCTCGGGGGGCCTGATAAGGGGCGCAGCCGCTTCATCCTCCCGTCGCGGCTGCGTCCAATCATTTTAACCGGGGGTGAAAATTACTTTGCCTTCCCCCGCCATTGCAGCGACCTTGCGTAGCGGTCCAGGAGATCACCGGCGAAAATGTTGCGATCGCGCCTCCTTTCGGTTTTCTTCGTCGTTTCGTTCGCCCTCAGCGCCTGCGCTCAATCCGAAAACAAAGCTGCGGCCCCGCCGGAACGGGAGGCCGCCTATCCCGCTAGCGAAGACCTCTCCGCCGTCAGCGACGAGGCGCTCCTTGAAGATCTCGCGCGCCGCACCTTCGATTTCTTCTGGGAGACCGCCAATCCCGAAAACGGCCTCGTTCCGGACCGCTACCCGGCCCCGCCGTTCTCAAGCGTCGCGGCGGTCGGTTTTGCGCTCACCGCCTACCCTATTGGCATCGAGCGCGGCTATGTGAGCCGCGAGGCGGCGCGGGCGCGGGTTCTGACCACCTTGCGCTTCTTCATGAACGCCCCGCAGGGCGATGCGCCGGCGGGAGTGACCGGCTACAAAGGGTTCTTCTACCATTTCCTCGACATGGAGACCGGCGCGCGCTTCTCTCCGGAAATCGAGCTCTCGACCATCGACACCGCGCTCTTCCTCGCCGGCGTCCTCTTCTGTCAGTCCTATTTCGACGGCGACGATCCGCGGGAGGAGGAAATCCGCGAGCTCGCCGAAGCCATTTACGCGCGCGTCGACTGGACATGGGCCTCGCCGAACCCGCCGCTCGTCAGCCTTGGCTGGAAGCCGGAGAGCGGGTTCATTCCCTATGACTGGACCGGCTATAACGAGGCGATGCTTCTTTATATTCTCGCTCTCGGCGCGCCGGACCATGCGGTCGCCGGCGAGGCGTGGCGTGAATGGACAAGAGGCTATGCCGACGACTGGGGCTCGGCGCAGGGCGTGACGCATCTGATGTTCCCGCCGCTCTTCGGCCATCAATACAGCCATTCCTGGATCGATTTCCGCGGAATCGCCGACGAGTATATGCGCGGCAAGGGGATCGACTATTTCGAGAACAGCCGGCGCGCCGCCCTCGCGCAGCGCAAATATACGATCGCCAACCCGCATCGATGGCGCGGCTATGACGCAGACATCTGGGGACTGACGGCCTCGGACGGGCCGGCCGCCACTGTCCGCGTTTTCGCCGGCGAGAGACGGCGGTTCCGCGCCTATGCGGCCCGCGGCCTCGAAGGCAAGCCCGACAGCGGCCGGTTCAAGCAGGGCTACGACGACGGCACGATCGCGCCGACGGCGGCAGCCGCTTCGATCGCCTTTGCTCCGGAGATCGCCATTCCGGCGATCCGCGCCATGCGCGAGCGCTATGGAAGCGAGATATACGGCGAGTACGGATTTCTCGACGCGTTCAACCCAAGCTTCGAGTTCGACATTCCCCTGGCCTACGGCCGGCTTGCGCCGGGCGCCGGCTGGGTCGACACCCAATATCTCGGTATCGATCAGGGCCCGATCCTCATCATGATCGAGAATTATCAGAGCGGGCTCGTCTGGAAGATCATGCGCCGCAACCCGCATATCAGCGAGGGCCTCAAACGCGCCGGATTTTCCGGCGGATGGCTCGACGAGCGATGACCACACAAGTAACTCTTGGAGCCCTTTTGAAAATACGCCTTCATCCTGAGAGTCTGTGGCGCGAGCCCCCTCCGTCAGCTTCGCTGACACCTCCCCCGCGCGCGAAGGCGCGCAATTTAAGATTGGCCGCATTCGCGGCCGGAGCGGGGGAGGAATCCCGCGCGGCGAACACGGTCGGTTCCTCCCCCGTTTACGGGGGAGGTGTTGCGAAGCGACGGAGGGGGCTCGCGCCACGAATCATAACCGCCGCAATCATGATCGGCGCCGCGCTCCTCGCCGCCGCCTGCTCACGAGAGGGCCCGGACATCGTCGAGCTCGAGTTCTGGGCGATGGGCCGGGAAGGCGAAATCGTCCCTATCCTGACCAAAGAGTTCGAGGCGGAAAACCCGGACGTTCGCTTGAGAGTGCAGCAGATTCCGTGGACCGTCGCCCACGAAAAGCTGCTGACGGCGTTCGTCGGCGGCGCTCTGCCCGATGTCGCGCAGCTCGGCAACACCTGGATCGCCGAGCTCGCCGCGCTCGGCGCGCTCGCCGATCTGACCGGCGCCGTCGCCGGCTCCGTCGCAATTGACGAGGCGGATTATTTCTCCGGCATCTGGGCGACCAACGTCCTCCACGGCGCGGTGCTCGGCGTTCCCTGGTATGTCGACACGCGGCTTTTGTTCTACCGTTCGGACATTCTGAAGGATGCGGGATTCGATCACCCGCCGCGCGACTGGGCGGAATGGCGCGCCGCGGCCGAGGCCGTGAAGAAGCGCGTCGGCGCCGGCAGATTCGCGCTCCTCCTGCCGCTCAACGAGTTCGAGCCGCAAGTCATGCTGGCGCTGCAACAGAACGATCCGGTTCTGCGCGAGGACGGCCGCTACGGGAATTTTTCCTCGGCCGGCCAGCGCCGGGCGATCGACTATTACCTCTCATTCTTTCGCGACGGTCTCGCCCCGCCCGCCACAGAGAGCGAGATCGCCAATGTGTGGAATGAGTTCGCACGCGGATATTTCGCGTTCTACATCACCGGCCCGTGGAATATCGGCGAATTCCGTCGGCGCCTGCCTGCCGACCTTCAGGACGACTGGATGACGGCGCCCCTGCCGGGCCCCGCCGGTCCCGGCGTGTCGATCGCCGGCGGATCGAGCCTCGTCGTCGTCAAGAAAAGCAAGCATCAGGAAGCGGCGTTCCGCCTCATCGAATTTCTCTCGCGGCCCGACATTCAGGCGCGGTTTTACGCGCTGAGCGGCAATCTCCCGCCGCGCCGCTCAAGCTGGAACGACCCTCTGCTTAAGGAAGACCCTTACGTCGGCGCGTTTCGCGATCAGCTTGAGCGCGTGCGCCCAGCCCCGCAAATTCCCGAGTGGGAACGGATCGCTCAGGAAATCCGCGTCGTCACCGAGCGCGCCGTCCACGAAGGCTGGGACGCGGCGAGAACCGCCGCCGAGCTCGACCGGCGGGTCGACGCGATCCTCGAAAAGCGCCGCTTTATGCTGGCGAAGGCGGAGGAAACGCCATGAGGCCGTCGTCCGCAGGCTGGGCGTTCGCCGGGCCCGCCGTCGCCGTCCTCGCCGTCTTTTTCGTTTTCCCGGTCATCGCCGCCTTTGCGATCAGCCTCACCGATTTCGACATCTACGCGCTCGCCGATCTGAAGAACCTGCGCTTCGTCGGCGTGCAGAACTATATCGATCTTCTTGAGACGCCGCTCTTCTGGCGGGCTCTCGTCAACACGCTTTACTTCGTCGTCGTCGGCGCGCCCTTGTCGCTCGCCGCATCGCTCGGCGCGGCGCTTCTCCTCAACGCCCGTGCGGCGCGATGGAAGGCGTTCTTCCGCACCGCGCTCTTTGCGCCCGTCGTCACGACCCTCGTTGCAGTCGCGGTGATCTGGCGTTATCTTCTGCATACGAAATACGGCCTCGTGAACTTCTCCCTCGGCTCGCTCGGCCTTCCTTCGATCGACTGGCTCGGGAACCCGCGCTTTTCGATGCCGGCGATCATCCTTTTCGCCGTGTGGAAGAATTTCGGCTACAACATGATCATCCTCCTCGCCGGACTGCAGGCGATCCCCGAGGAGCTTTATGAAGCGGCGCGCATCGACGGGGCGGGAAAAGTCCAGCAATTCCTCCACGTGACGCTGCCCGGCCTCGCACCGACATTGTTTCTCGTCGGCATCCTGACGATGGCGGGATATTTCCAGCTCTTCGCCGAGCCCTATGTGATGACCCAAGGCGGGCCGGTGCAAAGCACGCTGAGCGTCCTCTATCTCATGTACGAGCAGGCGTTCAAATGGTGGAGCCTCGGCTCGGCGTCGGCGGTGGCGTTCATCCTCTTCGTCTTCATGCTGGCGGCGGCGAGCCTGCAGCTCGCTCTGACGCGCCGGTTCGGAGGCGCGGCATGAAGCGCAAAACCGCCGCAGCCCGCTCCGGCCTGCCCGCGACCGTCGGACTTTCCGTCATTGCGCTCCTGGCGCTTTTCCCCTTGTTCTGGATGCTGAGCGTCTCGTTCATGTCGCCGGGGGAAGCGAGTGTCTTTCCTCCGCCGCTCCTGCCGAAGCATCCGACGCTCGACAATTACCGCGCGCTCTTCGAGCGGGCGCATATCGGGCGCTATTTCCTCAACTCGCTCATCGTCGCCTCGGCGGCGACGGCGCTCTCCCTCTCCTTCAACGTCGCCGCCGGCTACGCCTTCGCCAAGCTCGAGTTCAAAGGGCGCGAGCTCATTTTCCGCCTGATGCTCGCCGCCCTCGTCATTCCCGCGCAGGTCGCCATGATCCCGCTCTTCCTGATGCTGAAGTCGATGGGCCTCGTCAACACCTGGATCGGCGTCCTCATTCCGTTCATCGCCGGGATTTTCGGCATATTCCTCGTCCGCCAATACGCGTTGTCGATCCCGACCGAAATGATCGAGGCGGCGCGTATGGAAGGCGCGAGCGAGCTGCGCATATTCCGCTCGGTCGTGCTGCCGGCGCTGACGCCGATCCTGGTGACGCTCGGCGTCTTCACCTTTCTCGCCGCCTGGAACGATTTCTTCTGGCCGCTGATCGTTCTCACCGACGACGCAAAATACACCCTGCCGATCGCCCTCGCCGCGCTGTCGCGCGAGCATGTGCAGGATGTCGAGCTGATGATGGCGGGCGCCGTCGTCACCGTGACGCCGGTGCTGGCGCTGTTTCTCGCCCTGCAGCGGTTTTACATTCAGGGGCTTCTCGTCGGGAGCGTCAAGGGATGACGTCCGCCCTGAAAATAAAATTGGCCGGCCTCCTCGCGCTGGCGCTCGCGTCCTGCGATCTGCGTAGCCGCCCGCGGACGATCGACGATTTCGACGCGGTCGGCGCATGGGCGGCGGGCGCCTCCGAAGGCGGCCTCGCCGAAGCGCGCGTCGTTGAGGGCGAAAAGAGGCGCGCGCTTCAGCTCGGTTACGAATTTCCGCAAGGCGCGGGCTACGCCTTTATCCGCCGTCCGATCGATCTCGACCTGTCGCGGAATTTCGAGATTTCGTTCCGGCTGCGCGGGGCGGCGCCGCCGTCGACGCTGGAGGTGAAATTTCTCGACGATAGCGGCGAAAATGTCTGGTGGCGCCAGATGCGCGGGCGCGAATTCTCCGCGGATTGGCAAACCGTCCGCATAAGGCGGAGCGACGTCGGGTTCGCCTGGGGGCCGGCCGCCGACCGCGCCTTGCATAAAATCGCCGCGATTGAAATCGTCATCGTCGGATCGGCGGGAGAGAAGGCAACGCTCGACTTCGATTCGCTGTCGCTGCGCCGCCTGCCGGAACCTCCGGCGAGACCCCCAGCGATCGTCGCAAAAGCGAACACCGAAACTCGCGACGGGCCCGCGAGCGCCGCGGTCGACGGCGATCCGTCGACGGCGTGGCGCACGCCTTCGGAGCGCGGCGAGCCGGCGCTCCTGACGCTCGATCTCGGCTATCTCCGCGATTTCGGCGGGCTCATTCTCGACTGGGCGGGCGGCGGCGCGCCGGCCGAGGTCGAGGCGTCTTATTCCGGGGACGGACGGGTCTGGACGCCGCTTCACGTGCTTGAGGCCGCCCGCGCCCGAACCGCTTATGCTCGCACCAAGGAGGCGTCGGGCCGCTTCATTCGCCTCACTCTGACGCCGAGCCCCGGCGCCGGGCTCGCTTTTGCAGAGGCGAGCGTCGAGGCGCCGGACTTTGGAGCGGACGATTCGGTCTTCCTCAAAACCCTCGTCGCCCGTTCGCCGCGCGGGGCCTTCCCGCGCAGCTTGGTCGGCGAGCAAATCTACTGGACCATCGTCGGCGCGCCCGAGGGCGGACGGACCGCGCTTCTATCCGAAGACGGCGCGGTCGAGCCGGCCCCCGGGGCGTTCTCGATCGAACCCTTCGTCGTCGCCGACGGAAAAGTCCGGAGCTGGGCGGACGGCGCGCACGCCCACTGGCTGACGGAGAATTACCTCCCCCTGCCGCATGTGAAACGAGTCGGAGAAGAGTATTCGCTCGATGTCAGCGCCTACACGCCCCCATCCGCCGACGCCGACCGGCCGCTGGTCGTTCGCTACCGCCTCGTCAATCAGGACACGGAACGCCGCACGCTCTCCCTTCTGCTGGCGGTCAGGCCGTTCCAGGTCAATCCGCCGACCCAGTTTCTCAATCTGCCCGGCGGCGCGAGCCCGCTCGCCAAGCTGCAATGGACCGGCGAGGCGCTCGTCGTGAACGAGACATGGCATATCCGCCCGTCGCGGCATCCCGATGGCGTTGCGCTCGCCGCAGCCATCGATGAAGCGCTTCCGGATGGGGAGCTCGCAGGCGCCGCCGCCCCGCTTGAAGTGCGATCCGCGGACGGATTCGGCTCCGCACTCGTCCGCTTCGAGTTCGACCTTGCGCCCGGCGAAAGCGCGGAGACCGCCATCGTCATGCAAGCGGGCGCCGCGCCGGCGCCGGCGGCGCTGACCGCGTCCGCCCTGGCGCGCGGCGAAGCGGCGGCCGCCGACGAATGGCGCGCCGTCCTCAACCGGATCGAGATCAGCGGGCCGTTCGCCGCTTCGCCGATCGCCGACGGGGTGCGCACCGCCCTCGCCCACATTCTGATGACCCGTGACGGACCGGCTTTGCGCCCCGGACCTCGCTCCTACGCCCGCGCATGGATCCGCGACGGGGCGATGATGGCGGAAAGCCTCCTGAAGCTCGGCCATCCGGGCGCAGCCGCGGATTTCGCGCGCTGGTACGCGCCCTATCAGTTCGAAACCGGCAAGATCCCCTGCTGCGTCGACGCGCGCGGCGCCGATTCCGTGCCAGAGAACGACAGCCACGGCGAGTTCATCTTCCTCGCTGCGGAACTATATCGGTATACGAAAGATCGCGGCTTCGCCGAAGAGATGTGGCCGCATGTCGATCGCGCCGCGGCGGCGATCGACGCGCTTCGCCTCTCCGAGCGGACCGCCGAGAATGCCGGCGCGCGCAAGGCCTTCTACGGGTTATTGCCGCCGTCGATCAGCCATGAAGGCTATTCCGACAGACCGGCTTATTCCTACTGGGACGACTTCTGGGGTCTCGAGGGGCTGAAGGACGCTGCCTTTCTCGCCGCAGAGCTCGGCCATAAGGAGCGCGCCGCCGAACTATCAGCGAGCGCGACGAAGTTCGACGAGGACATCGCCGCTTCGATCGCGCAGGTTTCGGAGATGCGCGGTCTCGACCATATTCCGGGCGCGGCCGACCGCGGCGATTTCGACGCCACCTCGACGACGATCGCGCTCGCGCCGACGAACGTCGCTTCGACGGCGCCGCCTTCGATGCTGGCGCGCACCTTCGACAAAGCGTGGAGCGCGTTTCTGGCGCGCCGGGACGGAACCACGGAATGGGACGCTTACACGCCTTACGAATTCCGTCAGGTCAGCGCGTTCCTGAGGCTCGGCCGGCCGGACCGCGCCCATGCGCTCCTTGACTTTTTCATGCGCCACCGGCGGCCTTCCGGGTGGAATCAGTGGGCGGAGGTTGTCGGGCGCGAGGCCCGCGCGCCGCGCTTCATCGGCGACATGCCGCATGCCTGGGTCGCTTCCGATTTCATTCGCGCCGCGCTCGATCTCTTCGCCTACGAGGACCGCGCCGAAGGGGCGATGATCATCGCCGCCGGAACGCCGCGCGCCTGGCTCGAAGGCGAAGGGATAAAGGT